>Ga0315907_10006687_pt1 | contig 12165 bp, 7 predicted proteins | sample LakEriMetagenome_3_FD_203525 | JGI IMG/M metagenome (GOLD analysis project Ga0315907, IMG submission 203525) | Freshwater fungal communities from buoy surface, Lake Erie, Ohio, United States - Buoy 12 MA123 | ecosystem: Environmental > Aquatic > Freshwater > Lake > Lake biofilm | place: USA...
GTTACACGCTCTTTTCCATTGTCTTCATAATGTTCGTAAAGTCCAACATTGTAAAATTTATAATCCGTAAAAAATGGAGGAGTGTGGCACGTGCTGCAATTCGCTTTTTCACCAAAGAAAATTTGCATTCCCCTTTTTTCAGAATCATTCAATTCGTTTTGTTTTTTCAAGTAATAAAAGCGATCAAATCTTGTATCACCAGAAATGAATGAGCGTTCATAGCAAGCAATTGCTCTTGTAATAACATATTCGTCTAGTTCTCGACCGTAGGCGGTTTTACTCAAGTTATTCAGTCGAATATCAGATCTTAAAATTTCTGCTGCCTTTGGCAATGGAAAGGCCATTTCCATAGTGTCTTGAATGGGCCCAAGTATTTGTACTTCTAAATTTGGAACACCTCCTTCCGCCATGAAATATGGCATCCAAGCTAGATTTGCGAGTGTAGGGGCATTACGTTTTCCTTTTTTTCCATGCGGTCCCATGCTCGTTTCGACACCATCGGTGAAGGCCATGGATGCGACGTGACAACTTGCACAACTGGTCTTGTTATCTGAAGAAAGGCGCGTGTCGAAAAACAACCTCCGACCCAATTGTATTCTCAAAGATGTAGGAGCATTGTCTGTGGGAAATGCTATTTCAGGAAAAAAGGAAGGTACCTTATATTCAAACGGAGAATCTGAAATGGAAACACTCGGAGAATTGCAACTTAGAAAAATTACAATGACTACGATTAATCCAATCAGCGATTTCATTCCACCGTTATTGCTGCAGAAAAGTTGTCTACGAAGCGCTCAGCAAGTGGGAAATTACCAGAAGTATGAGTCAAATAATCAACCGCAAGATCAATCTGATCATTATCCCCTTTGATTAATTGATCAGCATGAATTGTAATCACTAAATCGTAGGTTTTATTTTTTTCTGCTGAAATGTTTTTATTCAATGATACCAAACTATAAAGCAAATCATCTCCAGTGTGGAACGCGAATGAATGATCTAAAGGACTTCCTTCCGTTCCTGTCAAATCAGCCTTTCCTTCGAATTTGGTGAAAATGTAGCCTGTATTCCAAGTCCAAAACATGCCTTGTGCGCCTTGAACACTCAATGGGTGTGAATTCGGATAAGTGGAGGGGTCCACGTCTTTATTATAACTCTTTGGTATTCCAATTCCCATATTGAAACTTTGATAAGCCCCTTCTGGGATTTCAGTTGTAAAAGTGAAATCGTTATCTAAATTTTGAAGTTGAAAGTCTTTGAGTAAAATCTCATTGCCATTGGAATTGACTAATTTCATTTGGCTGAAATAACTCATTAATAAATCAATTCTGATTCGATGTCCCATGCCATCGTCATAGATTTCTCCAATAGCAAATGGCTGATTGTTGTAGACTGTCTTGATGGTTACATTCAATTTAGGGAGCACATCAGATTTTTCTGGCTCACATGAGGTGAATGCAAACGCAAGCGACACTAACAAAGCAACATTCAAAAGAAATTTAGCCATTTTTTGGTCTTTGATTTTATACAACCAACCCTATTATTACCCGAAAGATACTGAAAATTCAGACAATTACAGAGGGTCAACATCGATGCTTACCCTTACAGACTTGAATTCTGGCTCAGCCGTCAACTCCCACAATGCCTTACGTATGGCCTTTTTTTCTTCTGCAAGATTCTTATTTCGAAGCTGTTTGATCATAAACTGCCACAAATAATAATTGTTAATCTTGGGAACGTACGGTCTTTCCGGTCCAAGAACATGCTTGCCGGAAATGTCGGTCAATAGTTTTTTAGCGCGCTCTGCGGCTTGTGCAGCCACATGATCGTCCTTGTGCTTGATTGTCACCTTCATCATACGTATGAAAGGCGGATATCCAAAATGATGGCGTTCGTTCTCTTCGTGATTATACAAAGACTGATAATCGCCTTTTCGCACAAGATCAAATAACCAATGTGTAGGATTAAATGTTTGAATGAATACACGCCCCTGCTTGCCGCGTCTCCCTGCACGTCCCGCCACCTGCATCATTAGTTGATAGCTTCTTTCAATACTTCGATAATCTGGGAACTTCATCATCTTATCGGCATTCATGATTCCCACCACAGACACATTATCGAAGTCAAGCCCTTTCGTTACCATTTGTGTCCCTACAAGAATATTGGTTTTTCCTGTTTCGAAATCTTGAATGATTTTTTGATAACTGTTTTTATTGCGCGTTGTCTCCAAATCCATGCGCTGGATATTGGCTTCTGGAAAAATACTTTGGATATCTTCTTCGATTTTTTCAGTCCCAAATCCGAGCATCTTCAATTCATGACTTCCGCAAGCGGAGCATGTGTTTGCAGGAGTATGACTGTATCCGCAGTAATGACATTTCAATAATCCTACATTCTTATGATAGGTTAATGATACATCACAACGAGTACATTGAGGTGTCCACCCGCATGTATGGCATTGCCAAACTGGAGAATATCCTCTTCTATTTTGAAATAAAATTATTTGTTCTCTATTCTCTAAAGCCACTCGCATTCCCTCAATCAGTTCGCTTGAGAAATTACCGTTCATCGTTTTGGCTTTTGTTTCTTTGCGTAGGTCGGTCACCACAATTTCTGGCATGGAAACACCGCCAAAACGCTCTGTTATTTGAACTAGTCCAAATCGATTTTGCTTCGCGTTCCAATACGTTTCAATAGCTGGTGTGGCTGATCCTAAAAGCACTTTCGATTTGAAGAATGAAGCGAGTACAATGGCTGTGTCTCTTGCGTGATACCGCGGAGCTGGATCGTGCTGCTTAAAACTTGTTTCATGTTCTTCATCCACTATTACTAAACCTAATCTGTTGAAGGGTAAAAAGACCGAAGATCGTGCACCTAAAATCAAATCACATTCTCCCGGAACTGCCGCTAAAACTTTATTCCAAATCTCTGTGCGCTCATTATCGGAATATCCGCTGTGATAAATTCCAACACGATTTCCAAAGTGCTTTCTTAAGCGATGAATAATTTGTGTGGTTAATGCAATTTCTGGTAATAGAAATAAAGCTTGCTTTCCTTCTGCAAGCGTTTGCTCTATCAAGTGAATATAAACCTCCGTTTTGCCGCTTGATGTTACACCTTCCAACAGTGTGACGTCATGTGTTTCAAAACTGGTTTTAATGTCTTCTAAAGCTTTCTGCTGCGCATCTGAAAGTGACTTTGCGGCTTCACTGGCTAGTAAGTGAGATGGAAGTCTTCCTATTTCAATAGTGCGAATAGAAACCCAGCCTTTCTGAGCGAGATTTTGAATATTAGCTGCTGTTGCTTTTGAAGCGTTTTGGAGTTTTAATCTATCTACCTCACCTCGCAGACCTTGATCGAAATTCGACATTTGCAGCAACATCATCATGATATCTATCTGCTTTTGTGCTTTCTTTTTTTCTAAGGCAGAAAAAATCTCGGCAAGCTGCTTCTCATTTTGAGCTAATGGTCCAAGACTCACCATGTCTGAAGTTCGTGGTTTAAACTTTTCACGAATTTCTTCTTCAGCGCCTATTATACGTTTGTCAAGAAGTGATTTTAATACAGGACGAACATTCTTTATTTCTAAAATTTTGGAAAGATCATCGGTAGTTAAACTATCATTATTGCGCAGACTCTCAACAATGATACTTTCCTTTTCGGTTAAGTTCTCGTAGGCAACGTCTTTATCTGGAAGTACAAATTTTGTCTCACTGCTCAACTTTAACCCTCCGGGAAGAGCAGCGCTCATTACCTCACCAATGGTACATGCATAATATTCTGCCATCCAACTCCACAATCTGAGTTGATACTCGTTGACTACAGCAAATTCATCCAATATCTCTTCGATATAACGAGCCTCATAGCCAACGGGAACATTGTTGTGAATACTCTGAACTATTCCGGTATAAAGCTTTTGCTTTCCTATAGGAACTATTACACGTTGTCCTACTTTTAGGAAGGCACTATAAACGCGAGGCACACGATAAGTCAATACCCGAGGCATAGCCAAAGGCAAGATTATATCTGCAAAAAAAGTGTCGCGTTCCATGGGTGCAAATTAGTGCAGTCCATCGAACGCGACAACAGTATGAATAAGAATGAATAAGTTCTTTTAACGAACCACTATTTTCTCAGTGTACATTCCCACTTCAGAGTTGGCTTGTACAACATAAATACCAGGCGCAAGGTCAGTAGTAATCAAAGGTAAATTGTAAAGTACACCTCCGATTGCATCGATTTGTTTAATGTCTGCAATCTTTTGACCAGCCATATTATACAATACGAATGAAACGGATTGAGCCTCAGTTGAGCTCCACTTAATCAAGCTTTCGCCATACGTATTTGGATCAACCTTGAAAGTAACCCCTGGCAAATCATTAAACGTAATGGTTTGTGTATGACAAGTTTCTTGACCTGCGCAGTCTGATACGCACCATGAGCGAATGACAGTTGCGCATGCACTCAACCCAATAGTTTCTTCTTGGAAATCAACAGCAACTACTCCAGCACAGTTGTCTATACCAGTGATTTGAGGCAATGGAGGTAGATCTTGACCGCAAGGAAGCGTTATGTTTTCAGGATATGAACTAAGTGTTGGAGGCGTTTGGTCTTCTGCTGTAATTGTTTGTGTATACTGACTCATATTGCCACAATCATCCATTGCTAGCCATGTGCGTGTAAATATGTATCCGCAATCCGTCTCTTGAGTATTTGCCGCAAGTCCAATTGGGACTACTCCGCTGCAATTGTCTTGCGCGAAAATGAACGAATCCGGAATTGGATCACCACAATCTATAGTCAATTCAGCTGGAGGAAGATTAAATAACGTTGGAACAACATTGTCAAATAGCTGAATCATTTGTGTAAATGTTGACGTGTTTCCGCATGCATCAATTGCTGTGTATAATCTTTCAATCATTCCACCGCAACCAGGTATTAACTCTGTATCCTCAAACAACAATTCAAAATCATTGCACGCGTCAACTGCTTCTACAGAAACAGATTGATAGTTTGTGCAAGGCATTTCAATAAATGATGCTGCATTAACGAAAACAGGAGCGACATTATCAATGACAGTTACAGTTTGATAATAGATTGCGCTATTCCCGCAATCATCAAATGCACGATATATCCTCAAATAAACCTCGCTACCAGCGCAGGGTGATTGCAATGGCAAAACTGTAACCGAAACTTCAACATCTCCTGCACAGGCATCCGTAGCTGTTGGAGATATTATAACTGGTGCTTGATCTCCACAATAATAAGTGATGTCTTCTGGATATGAGTTGAAACTTGGACCTTCTGTGTCGAAGTATGTGATTACTTGCGATGCCGTGGAAATATTCCCGCAATCGTCAGTAGCAGTCCAGGTGCGAGTGATTTGATAACCACAGTCGATTGGCTCTTCTGTTTCAGTGAGGAAAATATCTGGCTGATCATCGCTACAAACATCATAACAAGTAACCTCAGGCATAGGAGCCACCTGACCACATTCTAATTCTAAACTTTCAGGTACACCATACAATTCAGGTCCTTGATCATCTACATAAGTAACTGTCCAAGTATAATTGCTTTTGTTGCCACATCCATCTGTTGCTTCCCACACCGTAGTAACACTGTAATCACCAGCGCATTCCGCATAAGAATAATTAACTCCAACAACTTCTAGTGTGACTTCAGAACAGTCGTCAATGAATATTGGATCAGGATAATCTCCTGTCAATGTTTCACCGCAAGAAATAGTTATGGACTCAGGTCCTGAAACTATTGATGGGCCAGTAATGTCTTGAATGATGAACGTAGCTTCTGCTGTCGCCGCGTTTCCGCAGGCATCCGTTGCTGTATAAGTTCTTGTGAAGCTATTAGCACAACCGAATGTAACATCATTATATGTGATTACTAGATCAGAGCAATTGTCAATAGCAACAGCTTCTGGTATTTCAACATTAACGCCACATGTGATTGTGGTCGAAGAAGGAACGAAAGTGAATATTGGCGCCTCCGTATCTGCATAGATTATGCTAGAGGTCGCGGTTGATGAATTTCCACATCCATCAATAGCAGTGTATGTTCTAGTAATAGTGGTAGCGCAACCTTCAGTAGTTGTGACATCTTCAAAAGTAACGCTCACTCCGCTGCAATTATCTTCCGCTAGAGCATCTCCTAATTGAATGTCTGAAGGATTACAGCCTTCTGCGATAGCGCTTTCAGGAACGAATGTAAAAACAGGAGCGAGGTTGTCTATGTAAACTATCGTTTGTGATTCTGCACTAGAATTTCCGCATCCATCAATTGTTGTCCATGTGCGAATAAATGTGTAACCGCAATCTGAAGGGAAAGTCTCTGCGGTTAAAGAAACTGTAGTAATTCCTTCACAATTGTCAATCGCAAATACGTTGTCATTTGGCAACTCATCACCACAATTTAATGTTATATTGGATGCAGGAATATTGAAAAGCTCTGGCACTGTTGTGTCAACTACTTCAACCGTCCATTGCTGCGACACTGCATGGTCACAATCATCAGTTAGTGTATAAGTGCGCACTAATGTGTAAGTGCCGCCGCAACTTCCAGCAATTATTTCGTCTGAGTAGCTTAATGTTGTTTGCGCACATCCGTCTTCATATCCAATTTCTGGTTGTGCTGAATCATTCCATGTTCCGCATTCAACCACTAGGTTTTCTGGGAACAATGTAAACTCAGGTTCTCCTAATCCGAATAAATCAAGTGTCTGTGAAATTGAAGAGCTATTGCCACAAGCATCTGTAGCGGTGTAAGTACGAATAATCAAACCATTGCAACCTTCCTCTATAATTTCATCGCTTTGTGTAATGTAAAATGTTGAACAATTATCAGTAGCACCAACGGTAATCGTGCTTTCTGTTCCGCACAACACGGAAACTGTGCTTTCAAAATTTTCAAAAACAGGAGCAGTTGTATCAAGTGCTTGCCAAACTTGAGATGTATAACTTGTATAGCCGCATTCATTACTAGCACTCCAGAAATTGGTGAATGCTGTTGATCCACATTCAGGATTAGGATTATCACATGACTTGTCTACGTTAATGTCGCCATGTCCAGAGATAAATTCATTGTTCAAATATCCTGAATATGAGAACCATCCGCTAAGTCCATCGTTGCCGTTTTTATTATTTGCTCCAGAACCTAGTTGGTATCCAAAATAATAGTTTACAGGAAGGTGAGATAATTGCAATTGGCTGCCTTCAAGTGAACCTGTTCCGTTAAGATAGCAGAATCCTTCTGTCATTTCGTAGTAGGTCCAGTCATTGTGTGATGTAGCGCCAAAGTTGAGATCGTCTTTGTATGCGCGTCCAAGAGCAGACCATTCATCCCAGTTTCGTGCGTTTCCAAGTAACATAAAAACGTCGAAGCCCATACTTGGGTCTGCTGCGCTGCGCACGTGGCCGGAGATAATTGCGTTTCCGTCGCCATATACTTCCAGGGAACCATTAGTATCCCAAAGCCAAACAACACTTGAAGGATTAATTCCAGGGAGCCATAGCGCCCAATCCTGACCAGGACCAAAAGCAGTTGTTAAATTGCAGTCAGATTCGATAGCTCCGGTTTCTACCAAAGTCGAATTTAGATTTGATACAGCGCAGCAGTCCGAGGAAGCAGTTGCGGTATCAAATGACGTCGGTATATCCCCGCATTCTCCAGACAGAGCCGAAAGCGCTGAATCGAAAGTTGGATAGCATTGTGAAAAAGAGGTGGGGCTGTTGCTAAGAAATAAAATGGCTAGCACACAAATGTGAAAAACATTTTTCATGTAAATCAAGGTTAGGGTAAGGAAGTTTAAACAAATTAAGCACCCAGGAATGATGGGCTTACCAATGCCCTGAACATTGTTATCAACGACTTTGCAAACAAAAAAAAGCCCCGGAATAGTATTTTAATACTTTTCCGGGGACTTGATTTTCTTGGAAAAATGACTATTTCTTTCTGTCTAGAACTTCGTCTATCATTCCGTATTCTTTCGCTTCTTGAGCAATCATCCAATAGTCACGGTCGCTATCGCCCCAAACTTTGTCGTAAGTCTGTCCGCTATGCGTCGCGATAATGTCATAAAGTTCTTTCTTCAACTTTTGGATTTCACGCGCTGTAATTTCGATATCTGATGCCTGACCACGAGCACCACCAAGCGGTTGGTGAATCATTACACGAGAGTGCTTTAATCCTGTGCGCTTGCCTTTTTGACCTGCACACAATAAAACGGCTCCCATAGATGCTGCCATACCTGTGCAAATCGTAGCTACGTCTGGATTGATGTATTGCATAGTATCATAAATACCTAAACCAGCATAAACACTTCCTCCTGGAGAGTTGATGTAAATCTGAATGTCTTTGTTCGAATCTGCGCTTTCCAAGAAAAGAAGTTGAGCTTGGATAATGTTTGCGATATAGTCATCAATTTCGGTTCCTAGAAAAATGATACGGTCTGCCATCAATCGAGAAAACACGTCTACCTCACGGAAAGGCATGTTGCGCTCTTCGATTACTGTTCTTGTCATATTTTCAGGGCCATATACGTGGCTGATTACATCATCCACTACTGTTCCACTAATTCCGTGGTGCTTGACCGCGTAACTTCTAAATTCTTTACGGTTCATCATATAGCTGTTTTTTTTATTTGGGGCCAAGGTAATAACATCGTGCAATTAAAAAAGAAATTCCAAAAAATTGGCTAACCATTCCTATGTGAATAAGTTACTTCTCGGCAATAAGCACCCCTTTTTCGAGACATTTTTTGAGAGGTTGCGCATATTTCAAGACATCAATGCCCTGTTTATTCGCAATGTCGATTAAGTCATGTTGCCCGTCACTATAATTTAATAGATGCAGAACAATGTCGATGAATTCTCGTGAGTCAGCAGGGGAAAGAGAAGATGGATACAAATCACGCTTGCCCAGTTGCGGTTCACAATTCATCACTGTATTTCTAAAATGACCATTCAATTCTAGAATTTGAATGATATGAAAATAGGCGTCAACACTGCCCTCTAATGACTCAAAATCGATAAACGACTTATTGTCAAATGAAGTGTGGTATTGGGTATACTCATAATAGGGGGTGCGCATTAAAGATCCTACAGGTAAGTTGAAGCCCGGCGAACAATATTGGCGCTCATCGCTTCCATCAGGTCTAAAATTTCGGATGGAATAATCTGTTTGCGTCTGAACCAAGAAATGTTCCACCACTTTGTCTGTTATGCTATTACCTCGTCTAGATCTTTTATAATGGAATATATCATTATTGCCACAGCAGGTGAGCACGAATCCCGCATGGGTGTTGGCTTTCATTTTTTCACCGTTTTCGCTTAAATAGCAAATGGCACCAATGGTCTCCGGAATGAAAGCAAACCGATAGGTGTATTTTCTTTTTGGAAGTGACGCTATCTTTTGATACAAAAATGCCAATGCCAATGGTCCCGACAATTCATTGTTGGCCATACTTGGATGACAGATATAAGTCGAAAAAAAGATTTCTTCGCTTGTATCCCCTGGCAGCACTAATTCGCCATAGGTGAGGTGGCCATTCGATAATTCTGAATCTACCACAACAGTATATTCACCTTCTTTCGAAAGACCTAAAAATTCATTGTGTGAAATGCAAAATCCCCAACGCTCCTTGTAGTAAGATGTCACATATGGAATAGCATTGGGTTGATCGGGTAAAGTGTGCAGATGCTCGATCAAATCACTGTATGTGATCTTCTGATTTATTGGAGTGCTATAACTAACTAAATGAAGATTGTTTTTTTTAAAGTCCGCTATTTTTTGTCCTGTAGGAGTCAAAATATAAGCGTCACGAACATTCCATTCTTTTGGAACAGTCCAATCGAAAACTTGGCTGCCGCTGGGAATTTCTTTTTTTGTTAAAGGAATTATCTCGGAAAGAATGTCAAGACTTTCACGCACTCCATTTCCTGTTATACTTCGGCAAATGGGCCAAAGTCTATCAAAGTATTGTTCAATTTGTTCCTTCATTATTTGACAATCTTATCTTCTTTAATACTCTTGATATACCCCTCATTCAACACACTATCCTCATTGATTTTTAGCAATAATGGATTTTGTTTCAAAAATGAAATTAGTTCATTTATTGAAAAGGAATTTCCTAATTCTTGAAATATCTTTTTACAAAGCGATAGATCATTTGCCGTATCTACTGAAAGTTTGAACGTATAGTCGGAAGAGAATTTTCTCCAAGCACAACTAAATTTTCCTGACCGTTTAATGTATGGTGTAACGTGCTCTCTTTCGGATAAAAGCTTTGAGTCACTCCATGCTATTTTTAAGGAATCAAAAGTGAAGACCTCAGTGGTTATTCCGTCTTCGGAATACAAAGGTCCTTCGTTACCATTTGCAAAGTAATCGGTTCCGAATAAATGGAATTGATCTATTGCGTAATCAACTACTTCTCCATGATGAATTGGATTGTCGCAGCAAACACGCACAATTAAGTCTGGATTTTCATTTTGTGAAATAGCCGCTTGATAGAATCGATCAAGCACATCCCATTCAGAGCCGCGAAAACAATTTACACCGATGGCTTTGCAGGCATCAGAGATCGCGTCATCTTGCTGTTCTGTGGTCGTTGCCACGATCCACTTGTCTATTTTCTTTGACTGAGAAAGTCTTGTGATGCAATGCTCTAGAAGGCTCTTTCCATGAATGTCGACAAGGACTTTTCCTGGAAGTCTTGTGCTGCCCATTCGTGCTTGGATGATGCCTAAATTCATTTCTTGTGCTTACTGTCTAGAAGTTCGCGGTGCTCGTCCATTGCCGATGTATTCTTTGTGAGATTACTATCGTGCATTCTGTAGCGGTATAATGGGACTATAAGGTTATAAATATTGTAACTCTCGGTCCATCTTATTCGAAGATCTTCTTCTTCACGCGCTCTGAATTTTTCGTCATACAAGCCTATATTGTATAGGAAGTCTTTTCTAAACATGATACCGCATGCAATGGGCTTCTCCTCGGCACATACATGCTCAATGCGTTCACCTCTTTCGTTAACTAAATAGTAATCGGTAGAGATAGCGTCGAGTTTTGTATTTTCTTCTAAAAAAAGCTTTTGCACTTTAAGCAAATCGCGATGAATATAATCGTCTGCATCTAAGAAAATAATGAATTGACCTTTTGCTTTTTGTATACCAAAATTGCGGGCTCCGGAGAGTCCAAGGTTTTGTTCAAGATTGAATACTCGAACTTCTTCTTTATAATTTTCTAAGACCTCTTGAGTATGATCGGTTGATGCGTCGTTAATCACTAGTATTTCATATTCACTTTGACCAAGCGATTGATCGAGCGCGCTTCGAATCGCGCGCTCAACATATTGCGCATAGTTGTGAGCAGTTATAATTAGTGAAACCATACCTATTCGCGAATGAATTACTTCTTGCGTTTGCTACCTTTCTTCTTGTCGTCTTTGTCAAATTCAGAATAGCCACCATAAGTATAGCCATAACCATATCCGTAACCATAGCCATAACCATAGCCATATCCGTATTTGTACGCATACTTACCATAGTAGTATTTCCAACGCTTTTGCTTCACGTTGTTGAGAAGTAGCATTGAGTTTGTGATATTGTTTTGACGAAGAAGATCTTCAAGATAACGAACTCCTTGCTTGGTTGCTTTTTCCGTATTCATAACGAAAATTCCAAGGTGAGTTTTGTTAATCAATACTAGAGAGTCACTAATCAATGAAATTGGCGGAGTATCGACGATGATGTAATCATAGACACTTGCATTCTCCATAATAAGTGTATCAACGAGCTTATTCATTACCAACTCTGATGCGTTAGGTGGAACAGGGCCCGCTGGTAAAACATCTAGATTCTCGATTTGGGTTGGAACAATTGAATCTCTATAATGCGTTCTATTAATCAAGAAGGATGATATACCACTGACGTTTTCAATACCAAAGATCTTGTGGATTTTTGGTTTGTGCATGTCAAAGTCAAGTATCAGTACTTTCTTAGAAGCCTTCGCAATTACAGCTCCGAGGTTCACAGAAACGAACGTTTTACCTTCCCCAGGATGAAGAGAGGAAACCATTATTATTTTACAATCCTCTGAGGTTTCTGTTAGAACGTATTGAAGATTTGTCCGTATCGAACGGAATGCCTCTGCGACGTT
>Ga0315907_10006690_pt1 | contig 12163 bp, 12 predicted proteins | sample LakEriMetagenome_3_FD_203525 | JGI IMG/M metagenome (GOLD analysis project Ga0315907, IMG submission 203525) | Freshwater fungal communities from buoy surface, Lake Erie, Ohio, United States - Buoy 12 MA123 | ecosystem: Environmental > Aquatic > Freshwater > Lake > Lake biofilm | place: USA...
TTGCTTAGAATTTCATCCACATTGACGTTTGGAGTTAATTCTATTTTATTCTTTGAAATGGTATATGCGGGATAATGGTCTCGTAATTCAGACACCTTGCATTTTTTTTCTGCTAAGTGGCTCAAGAAAAGCGCAATACCAACTAAGGCATCCCGTCCGTAATGCGACTCAGGGTAGATAATTCCACCATTGCCTTCACCGCCAATGACTGCATGTATGGCTTTCATTTTTTCTACCACGTTAACTTCTCCTACTGCCGCAGCGGCATAAGATTGTTTATGCCACTCTTCGGTTACATCACGTAAGGCGCGTGTGGAAGATAAATTTGAAACAGTGGCTCCCGGAGTTTTTGAAAGCACATAATCGGCAACAGCTACGAGCGTATATTCTTCACCGAACATGCTACCGTCCTCGCAAACCATCGCCAAGCGATCCACGTCAGGGTCTACGGTAATGCCAAGATCGGCTTGAGTAGACTTTATTTCATTGGAGAGATCTCCAAGATGTTCAGGGAGTGGTTCTGGATTATGTGGAAAGTGACCTGTGGGGTCACAATACAATTTGGTGATTTGAGTAACACCAAGGGCATCCAATAAGGCTGGGACAAAAATCCCACCTGACGAATTTACAGCATCCACAACTACTTTGAAATTTGCCGCAGCAATCGCGGAACGATTCACTAAGGGTAAAGCGAGTATGGAATCAATGTGTTTGCTTAGGTAGCTATCATCGTGCGTATGTGTTCCGAGCTCATCTACGGATGCAAAATCAAATATTCCTGCTTCGGATAATGCTAAGACCTCTGCGCCAGCTTGGGCAGATAAAAACTCTCCGCGATGATTTAAAAGCTTAAGGGCATTCCATTGCTTCGGATTGTGCGAAGCGGTAAGAATAATTCCGCCTTGAGCTTTTTCTAAAGGTACGGCAATTTCTGCGGTAGGAGTTGTGGAAAGACCCAGGTCGATTACGTGAATTCCCAAACCAATCAAGGTATTTGCTACTAAGTTTGAAACCATCGAACCAGAAATGCGCGCGTCTCGACCAATTACAACGCGTATGGTTTGATCAGCTGATTGATTCTTTAACCACGTTCCATAGGCCGCCGCAAAAAGTACGGCGTCGATAGGGGTAAGGTTATCACCGGCCTGGCCTCCGATTGTTCCACGAAATCCAGAAATTGATTTTATTAAAGTCATTGGATTATTTTTGAAGTTTGATCATTTGCAGCAAAGCCACCGCACATTCAATTCCCTTATTTCCGTGGATTCCGCCGGAACGATCCAGGGATTGTTGTTTGGTTAGGTCTGTCAAAACACAAAAACTCACGGGTTTGTTGAACTTAAGCATTACATCCATTACCCCTTGTGTTAGTCCTTGACACACAAAATCGAAATGTTTGGTTTCGCCCTGAATCACATTACCAATTACAAGGACACCATCAAGTTCAGGATGTTTAATAAATAGCTGCTGTGCTGCTAGAGGAAGTTCGAATGATCCCGGAACTGATACCTTTTCAATGGCTGTAATTCCTGCTTGGGTGAATACATCCATGGCGCCTTGGGCTAATGCATGCGTGATGTCTGCATTCCATTCTGAAACTACGATTCCTACATGGAAAGAGGAAGTTCCTTCAAGTGATGTTGCGTTAAACGAAGAAAGGTGATGGCCTTCTGTTGCCATCTTATTTTCCCTTTACCGTAGATACTCTAGCGATATATTTGTCTATGGTTTTTTGATTGCCATAGTCTGGATAATCATCACGGATTCGTGTGAAATACGCTGAAGCATCTTCAAAATTCTTTGATAATTCCGCATGCAATCCCGCTTTGAATAGATACATCGGAGCGGTAAATTCATTGTCTAACATGTCAGCAGCTTCCGCATATTTTGTAGCCGCTTGATCGTATTTTTTTAATTCAGAAAGACAATCTCCTTGAAGTCCAACAGTCATTACGGACATGTAAGTGTCTGAAACAGATACATCTTCCAATTCGTTCATTGCTTTTTGGAATTGACCCTTCTTCATGTATTGGGTTCCAAGCAAGTATTGTCCAATCTCGCCACCTACGTGACCATCATATTTCTTTACAAACGGAATTAATACCTTAATGGCTTGGTCTGTGGAATCCTTTTCTACGTAATTTAATGCAGGCCACCACCCGTCATTCGCTTTTTCATCAGCAGGTGACCAAATGAGTTGACGATAACCGAGGTATAAAACCAATAGCGCTATGATACCACCTCCGATGTAGGTGTATAACTTAAAACGTTTGTCCGTATTGAATTTTTGTTTGATGTCTTCCCAATTGAGCATTTCCATAATCGCGTATTTGGGTGCGAATTTACGGAATATTTCTGAAAATACTTCAATGTGGCCCTGCAAGGTTGCAAGGAATTTCATCGGATAAGGAAGTGCGCCAACTTTGCACCAGAATGTTTAACCAAATAAAAAACAACAACATGAAAAAAAGAACAGTGTATCAACTCATTGTAGATCGCAGTGGGTCAATGGCAGGAATGGAACATCAGGTGATTTCTGGCTACAATGAGCAATTGCAGGCAGCTCAAGGGGTTCAAAGTAGGTATCCAGATCAAGAAATCGTAATGGGCTTAAGATTTTTCGACCATAACGTTGACGCTAATGTCTCAGATTACAGAATTGTGAATGACTTGCGTCCCTTGGCGATGGGTGATTATCGAGTAAATGGATCAACGGCCCTTTTGGATGCGATAGGTAAATCCATTTATGACATAAAAACACGCTTTGGTCACCAAATCACAAACGAGGACACCTCCGTAGTAATGATTATCATCACCGATGGACATGAAAATGCGTCAAGAATGTACACCTATGAGGATATTCGTAGAATGGTTTCTGAATTAGAAGCTACTGAGAAATGGAGTTTCACCTTCATGGGGGCAGACTTAGATGCGATTGGGGCATCGAGATCATTTGGTATTAACCCAGACAATACGTTATCGTTTGATAAAGGGGATTATGCCAGGGTGACAAAGCACTACTTCGTAAATGCGGCCGAGTCGTACGCTAATTCGAAAGCAAATAATATCAAATCGAATAACTTTTTTAGTATCTTTAAGGACAAAGATATTCGTAAAAAATAATGAACGTACATTTAATCAGATCTTCCGATTTTTCTGCACAAACCTATCAGTCTGTGTTACAAATTGTTCGACAATATGAGGGGCCAATTGAATTTTTGGCCTCTGAGTCGGATGCGTTGATATCAAACGCCATAGAAGTCGAAATTGAAACGAAGGAGGCTTTTGAAAAGGCCGAGGAGATTTCGCATACTTCTTTGTATAAAGAGGAAAAGATTCAAGCTGTAAATTCTTACGAAACGGAAAGACCGAGAATATTTTTTCCGCACAAAACGAAACGTGCGAACTGGAAGCACTTTTTTGACGCATGCGAGTATTATCGATCCGCAAGAAAGCTGCCGCCTGAAGACTTAGTTATCCTGCTCACCGATACCGCCAATGAAGCCAATTGGTTCGGAGGGGCTGATAAGACCATGAAAAATGCATTCATTCACACGGCAGATTGGCACCATTATTTTGATGGCCTGAATGAGCGGTTTCCTGTTGCGTATGAAATCATTGCATGGACCATTCGCATGTTGATTATCAAGGATAACTCGGAAATGTCAACTTACTGGCACAATGAACCCAGAGGATGCATGTCTGATTTCTGTCAGAATAAACGTCAGATTGTACTGAAAATGCGAACTGCGGATATTTGCATGGATTGTATGAAGTTATTGCAATCCAGTAAGATTGATGTTAGGATTTTTGGGCAATTAATTGATGCCCTCGATGGCGTTAGAAAGTACTTTTTGTCCATAGAACGATCCACGTTTTTGAATCGTCCAAGCACCATATTAGTATCAGGTTATTTACACCGCATATTTTTTCCAGACTATGGGAATTTAGAATTAAACCTAAATCCAAAACAACGGGCAATTTATTGTTTTTTCTTGAGGCATCCCGAAGGTGTGCGTTTGGTGGAGTTAGTAGACCATCGAAGTGAAATCGGAGCCTTGTATCATCGGTTTTCGAATTTTGGATCAATCGAAGAAATTGAACAGTCACTAAATTTATTGCTTGATCCCTTAGATAATAACTTAAATGAGACCTTGTCGCGAATTCGAAGTGCCATAAAACGAACCTTAGGTCCTAGAATCTCACCCAGTTATCAAATTGTTGGTAGTAAAGGAGAGCCGTATCGAATAAATCTTGATGCAGAATTAATACAAATTGAAAGTCAGCTTTAATGATTTTTTGTAGTTTTGGAAAAACAACCTATGAAAAAGTTAATATTTATAAGCCTATTGTGTTTCAGTTTACCTGTGTTTTATGCACAAAACGCGGTAGATTTGACAAGTAAGGAGTCGATTGAAAATTGGATAAATACCCATCGATTTAAAGCTTCGGTAGAAGGAGACTTTGATATGTATTTAGAGATTGAGCACTTAAATATCGGAGATGCTCTGGTTTTATCGAACGATCATGGGAAACGTAAAATTTTTGGTCAATTAAGCTATCAGCTTAATCAAACAGCCCCTTCCGTGGTTGGAATTGGTTTGGAGGAAAGTTCCTTGGAGGTATTCATTTCTCCCGAAGGCAATTTATTGACTTCAGGAATGACGTTTGTTCCAGAAAAGGAATAGAGACGTATGAAATTTATTGTTCTTGGAGCCTTATTCCTGTGTACTTTCACCGGGGTTGGACAGTACAACCTTCAGTTAAATCAAGTAGTATTAGTTAGTAATACCTTACAAACCGTTCCGGCAGGAAAAGTATGGAAGGTTGAATCATACATGCAAGCGGGCATTGCTGCCCCCGATATGATCGAAATTGGTACTTCTTGTGCTTATTCAGATCGCCATCATCCGATGATTGTAAATGGACAAACATACTACTTAATCAATGGGTCTCCTGGTCATGGAAGCAGTGGAACATTTTTAGCCGTAGGCAATCTATTACCCTTATGGTTACCGGCCGGTGCAACCTTAAAAACCGCCTGTTCTAAAGATGTGTTAAGTGTCATTGAATTTAATTTGGTTCCTTAGGTTAGATGATCTTTTTAGACAAGATTTCTGAGTGGTTATTTGATTCATTTCAAGGAAAAATCAGGGAAGATTTTACGATTGAGGAGAAGGAACTTCGTCAAATCAACCGTCTACAAATACTTACCGTAGGGTTGTCTGCATTTTTTGGGGCCTTGTTCATTTTATTATATTACCTACCTGTCCATCTGTTTGCTGATTTCTTTAATTCATTCGTGCTGGAAGTCTCCTTTATGGGATTTGAGTTCTCCTTTTTTTGGCTAAAGCAATTGGATAGTTTTCTCCTGACGTTCTTGGAGCTATATTTTTTGGGATTATTGAGCGTTTTTGCTATTCAACGGATGGGGTTCATCTTGGATTTTCCTTCCAAAGAGCAGCACGGTTTTGATTTACATCGACAGAATTTGAAGCTCATAAGTTTACAAAAAAAGCAGAAGCAGGAATTGGAATTAGGCTTAAATCCGTATTACGGAATGTCAAAGTTTTATTTGTTCATCATGTTAGCATTTGCCCGTTTGAAAGCGGCGCTTAGTAATTTTATCTTGAAGTTTATTTTACAGCGCTTTGGAAGCAGGTACATCTTGAAAATATTCATTGATCTCGCAGCGATGCCTATTTATGCGTTTTGGAACGCGTGGGCTACCCATCGTCTTTTTCTGCGCGCCAAATATTATATCTTTTCTGTTCAGTTAACCGAGGCCATCTCAGCTAAAATCTCAGAAAACAAAGATGATGTTTTATTGAAATCAGAGTTGGAGGGTCTCTTATCTTTTATCGTAATGCTTAAACGAGATTTTTCAGAAATAAATCACTATTTCTCATCCCGAATGCTTGAGGCTATTGGTGCAGAAATCAAAACGGCAGAACCTCATTTTGAATTGAAAAAGCATGCCGAAAACAGCGAGTTGAATCAGCTTATTTTACTATTTGCCACGGGAATAATCTTGGATGGCGCCATAAGTACAAGGGAACGTAAATATATCAAATCGGTGGTCCGACAATTGGATAACCCGCCAGTTATTTTATCGGAAATTGACGCGTATTTACTCGCATATCGAAAGGGAACGGCTGTTACTTTTTTACAAGAGAAAGGGTTGTTGTGATGAGTATTTGGTAATGTTTTCTAAATTTAATGGATTTAAAAAGAAAAGAGTATAATTGTAAGCTCCTAACTTGAGTTCGGAACCAAAAGACTTAATAACGAACATAATTACATAAAATTCATGCCTCAATACTATAACCCCGATAAAGAAAATCTAGATTCAGAACTCGATAAAATGAACACGAACCTTTATCAAATGCTCGATCAAGGTCTTCTACATGAGGATATGGTAAGCACTATCGAATTTTTAATTTCTGAGTGGTGTAAAGAAAACCTTAACACATACCAAACTTTGAAAAAAGAATTTGACGATCTGTCAGAGGATGACAAAAAATATTATGCTGATTTTGATGAATATGTCCAGCAAATGGGAAGATGGTGGATAGATACATTTCACCAACTTACTAATCAAGATAAAGAAACTTTTTTACAAAGATTTAATTTAACGATTGCTTGTTGTTTAAATAGTCATACCTACAATGAGCAAACTATAAAGGAAACAATAGAAGAATCTTGGAATAAATAAATTTTTTGTACGATGTTAGGGGAGGTAGGCGCACAAAATTAAGTAGCCATTTCGAATTCTGTATTTCCCAGTTCTAGATCAGTTATTTGAATGGTAATGGTTTGCCCCGGTATCGCTAATAACTTTATAAAATCAGCGGCATTTAACTCTTCCAAGTGATTTGTCATAAATTCAATTGCTGCTTCAGAATTTCCATTTGACTTCATAAAATTCGTCATACCTTCTAGATCTGCATCAAGCATAAAATCATGCGACATGATACACTCATTAACAACAAGAATAATTCCGTCATTGGATTCCGAAACCAGCCAGAATAATTTATCGCCTTGTGGTTTACCATCCTCAGCTACGTAACAATTTTCAAATTCATTTAAAATTTCTTTATAATTTGGAATGGGTTTAAATAAATTCGACCGAGTTGTTGTTACGATGCCAGATTCCATTCCTGAGTATATAAAAGCTTCCATTGGTTTGTGATAATTGTGTAGTGCGAATTTAATTAATTTATGGGAATACTGATTAAGTTATACCTTATGATTCCAAATTAGATAAGGGGTTGAATAGGGGGGGGGCAAAAAAAAATCCTGACATTTATCGTCAGGATTGTGGGCAATACTCGCTTTCGCATGGCTTTAGCGGAGCAAAGCTGGGCTCCCGCCGCTGGCGGATAAAGTTACTCCCTTTGGTCGTGAAATCGCTTCTCTAAGTGCTCGCCCAACCCATTTGAACTAAAAATCCCGCTCTCGCAGGATTTTTCTTGTGGGCTCAACGAATTGGTTTTCGAACCGATTTGTAGAGGGTTTGGAGGTGATTCAGTCTATTTTATAGTGCGTAGTAAAGTAGTTGAGATAAGGTGGTGTTTTTGCATGTTGCGAAGGTTGATGAATCCGTATGGACCAATTAATAGATTCCTTACAACTTTAGAAAACACTGTAACTAAAAATAGGCTGTTCGTTCAATATTTTAATTCTAATCTCTTTTATGATGTTGATAACCAAATTTATAACCGGAGGCTTGTTATTGATGGTTGTGAGTTGCACCATTTCTAAACCTATTATATCCAACAATATTTCGGAAAATAAACAGCAAAGGCTAGAAGCCAATAAAAAGCGTAAAGCAATTCAAAGCGATTTAGATATTATGAAAGGTTGGACTGAAGCAGAAAAGCAGTATTTCATAGATAATTTCGTGTACAAGCGCATCGAAATCAGGAACGATACACTGGTGTTTATAAAGTGATCGGGTTGAACTACACAATTCGTTCTTTATCCCAATACCTGAGCCTCAAAAATGATAGGAGTAGAGATTAATTATTGAAGGAATAGGATCGGTAAAGTATTCAATATGAAATTATAGATTGTTCGACGTTTTTCTACAGCCTCCCAAAATGGTAAAATTTATTTTTTTAAATAACTACTTAATTTCCATCCCAATATGTTACTCGAGTAACCCGGGTTAATTTCCGAAGGTAATGGTGTACCATCCTTCGTAGATCCATCTATTTTATTCGTGTAACTCGGGTGACAACTCGCGTAACTCGGGTAACTCCTATCAAAATTGGTGTATCACGGGTAACGCTGAGCATCATTTGTAATGATTAAACTTTTGTAGACTAAGTATTATTATTTGTTTTGCTTGAATTTCAGGTAATTGATTTCAATACATTAGAATTGTATTGCAATCATGTAAAAAGTAAGATTTTTCGTTAATTTGTATGAATAAACACTATCAATGAGGTATTCAATTTTTATCATGCTTGTAGTTCTTGGATGGGTTTGTTTAGGGCAATCCAAGAAGGAACAGATTAGGGTTTTAAGCGACCGAGTAGACAGTCTAAACCTTGTTCTTAATTCTGAGAGAACGGATTATTCCCAGCGCGTGGAGCAATTAAACGGGCGTATTTCTGAGCTTGAGGAAAAAGTCCGAGGATTGGAAATAAAGCTAAAAGAGAAGGACTCGGAGAATGATATAAATAAAAAGCAAATTGAAGAATTAAGGAAATTAATCAACGTTAAATCCGATAGCATAATGGTTTTGAAAGAGGAAGTTGAAAAATTAAAACCAACCCCCAAACCCGTCGTGCAAAATAACCCTGTTGTTGCAATTCCTTCGGGACCTTATAAAACGGTTACCATTGGAACTCAAGTTTGGATGAAAGAGAATTTGAATGTTTCCACGTTCCGCAATGGGGACCCAATTCCTGAGGCAAAAACAGCAGAAGAATGGCAAGCTGCAGGTGAAGCCAAACAACCTGCATGGTGTTACTACGATAATGACCCGAAAAACGGTGCGAAATACGGTAAGTTATACAATTGGTATGCAGTAAATGATGTTCGTGGCTTAGCTCCGGTGGGGTGGCATATCCCGGCTGATCATGAATGGAATGTTATAATTGATTATCTAGGAGGACCCATGGAAGCTGTTGTTAAAATCAAAAATAATGTTGGTTGGAAAATCGGCACTGCTGGGGGAGTCAAGGAATGTCCAAATTGTTTAAATTGGAATAGCGAATACAGAAGAAAAGTTGCTTGTCATAGTTGTAAGGATACCCGATTGGTACCTTCGCCGAAAATAACTATTCAGCTTAATGGTACCAATACGAGCCAGTTTTCAGCAATTCCTGTGGGTATGCGTAATTATGGTAAATACTCTAATATAGATTTTGATGAAGGTGGATATTATGCCAGATGGTGGACTTCTAGTGAAAATGCCACTGATGGATCATTTAGTTCAAATCCAACAATGGCAAGGTCTGCAGGTGTTGATGCACTTTCTGTTTCGGTAGGAATTAATGATAAAGAACTTGGGTTATCCGTTCGCTGCATTAGAGATTAAGAATAAATATCAAATTTAAAACGATATAAAAATTGACAGCAACAAGAATAAATAAGTACGAAAATCGAACCAAACAGAATTTTTCAATATTAAATGAAATTGCCATTAAAAATGAAGGTGTATGTTTGGAATGCAATATCATTAATGGCATAAGTAAATATAAATTTCAATGTAAGAAAGCACATGTTTGGTGGGCTGAATCTCATAATATTAAAAATGGGACTTGGTGTCGAATATGTCGATCCACAAATCTTGCAATTAAACAAAGAATACCCATAGAATTCTATAAAGAGCTTGCAATTTCTAAAGGAGGAGAATGTCTTTCAGAAACGTGGGAAAAAAAATTAAAATTTAAATGTAAAAACGGCCATATTTGGTCTACAACAGGTCAAGCCGTTAAAAATGGATCTTGGTGTAAGCTTTGCCGACACATAGAGAATGGTATTAAAAGAAGAATACCTATAGAATTCTATAAAGAGCTTGCAATTTCTAAAGGAGGAGAATGTCTTTCAGAAACTTGGGGAAAAAAATTAAAATTTAAATGTAAAAACGGCCATATTTGGTCTACAATTGATCAAGTTGTTAAGAGCGGGGCCTGGTGTAAGATATGCTCTAGTGTTACAGGACAAGCATACAAAAAACATAATATTGATTTGTTTAAATCTTTAATTGAAAGTAAAGGAGGCAAATTACTTACATCTGAGTATAAAAATTCGGCTGAAACAAGGTTATTAGTTGATTGTGGAAAGGGGCACCAATGGTTAGCTTTTCCAGGTCACATTAAAAAAGGATTATGGTGCAGGAAATGTAATGGCTCTTTTCGTCACGAATTATCCGACATTATTAAATTAGCTGAAAGTCGAGGGGGTAAATGTTTATCGACAGTATACAAAAACGACATGACAAAAATAACTTGGCAATGTTCTGAAAAACATGTTTGGGATGCTACACCAAATAATATTAAGCGCGGAAAATGGTGTCCAATTTGTGTTTCAGGTATTGGAGAAAGAGTTTGTCGTTTGACTTTGGAAAAAATATTTGGTGTTCATTTCAATAAGACCCGTCCAATGTGGTTAAAAAATAAATTAGGTTATCAATTAGAATTAGATGGATATAATGAAGATTTGAAACTTGCTTTTGAGCATCAAGGTATGCAGCATTATGGAATAGAAACAAATTCGAAGTTTTATACGAGTGATTTAATTGAAAATGACAAAGAAAAAAAAGAAGTCTGCAAGGCTAATGGAGTAACGGTTATTTATATTCCCGAGTTATTTAAATATACAAAACTCAATAACCTAGTTTCTTTTGTTCTTTCAGAACTTGACAAGAATAATTTTCCTTATCCAATAACTGCACATCAAACTACTTTAGATTCAAACGAAGTTTATACCTATACAAAAACAAAAGATGTGGGAATCAGAGAAAATAGAGCTCTAAACATTATTAAGAAGAATAATGCAACCTTAGTTGACATTCGCAGACTAAACAGTGGAGTATATCTCAAGGTTAAATGTTCAAATGGACATGAATTAACTACAAATTTTAGTTCCATTCTTAGTGGGAAAATTTGTAAAAAATGTATTTTAAAAAATTAATAAAAGAAAAATCTTTTTTAAGAAATCCCCAGAAAAAGTGAGATTTCGTGTTTTAAAAGTTGGTATTGTAGTCAATCGAATAATTGGTTAGAGTATTTACTTGAATACGATAGTTTCTAACAGAATTTTTTTCAAACAAAAACAACTTATAATACCCCAACCCCTTCCGATTTCTCCAGCAATAACTACGCTCGTGTGCCATATAATATAAGTGGCACATAAACAAAAGAACTCCTCTACAGTAAAGTAAAATCAAAGAGTTCAGAGGTTGTGTGAGTTACTGTATCGAAAAGTTCATTTTAGGTTGACGAGGGGCAATGTAACAAGTATTCAAAAAAACAAATTAGTTACACCTATTTTTCCTTAATTTGAGCCTTAATTGTAATTAGTAACGCGCCAAGAATCTAATCCTTATCAAAGGTGCTTACATGATATTCAGCGTTTGAAACACTTGTACTTAAAAATTCACTAAAACTTCTACATGAAAATCGAGTTGGACTGCCGCTAAGACAACGCCAAGGTTCTTGAAAAGCAACAGCCCGTGTGTAGTAATTGCCATGATGCTCTTGAGACCAATACTGGGTATCACCCAACCAACCAAAACATACACCCATGTCGGACATACAATTGGATATTTTTTTTTGTGCCTCATAATCAAAGGTAATATCAGTGCCCGCATTATTCATAAGATATTTTGCCATATAATATCCTGCGATCATATCAGCATGTATTTCTTGAACAACTCCGGATTTAAAAACGTATTCCGGGTGTGCATATTGATAAATATGTGCGAATTCATGAGCCATAATAGACATTACCATGTATTTCCCAATGGATTCTTTGGTAACAGGACCTTTTTTATTGTACTCGAATATCAACAAGCCTTTACCAAGTTCAATGGTGCCGTTATATTTTGAATTGACACTTGTACGTTTGGCTAATCCATTATTTCCTGAGTATATTTTCAAGTCAACAGTCACGTTGAAAAATTGCTCCATTTTTATTTTTTCCGATT
>Ga0315907_10006693_pt1 | contig 12158 bp, 7 predicted proteins | sample LakEriMetagenome_3_FD_203525 | JGI IMG/M metagenome (GOLD analysis project Ga0315907, IMG submission 203525) | Freshwater fungal communities from buoy surface, Lake Erie, Ohio, United States - Buoy 12 MA123 | ecosystem: Environmental > Aquatic > Freshwater > Lake > Lake biofilm | place: USA...
CAAGATTCCAGTCCAGCCTTAACATTCCCGAATGTTCCTATTGATTTCTGCCCTACAGGAAACTGGTCAGAAATCTTGCAAGAATTTATTGACGTTGTTCTAGTCAACGGAACGATCAACGTACCCGGCTTAGGTGACGTAACGCCAGAACAGATCGCTCAAATCCAAGAAGATTTAGCTGACCAACAGAATCAAATTTCAGCACTACAGACGGAACTTGAAACTGAAACTACAGAGAGAGAAGCCGCTGATGCTGCGTTGGACACAAGAATTGATGCGTTAGAAAACGTAAAAATTCAAAGTGGCAGAATAACTGGGGTTGCAGATGATGATTCAGAACAAACAGTAACTCTTTCTCCAGCACTTTCAACAACATCATATTCTGTTATGCTTACACCAGTCATTCCAACAGGAGGAATAGGAACAAATGCTCCTATTATTGGAATCAAGAGTGGAAGCAAAACTATAACAGAATTTATAATTTCCATTCAAAACAATGGAACAACACCAAACATCGACGAAATCGAATGGTTGGTAATCAAACCATAAACATAAATAATACTATGACACCACTAAAAGGAACTGACCCTCGCCTCGTCTCTGGCGGCGCACCAACTCGCGGTAAGATTGGAACGCCTATGGGCAACAATAACCCACCTAACACTGGCACTAATCCATATTCCAGCGCACCACTCCCCAAATCTGGCAAGCCAGTTGGCGGAAAATAATTATCGTTAACGATAATGGGTGATACCCTCAAAGAGATGGCAGAACTCGTTAAGGGTTTTGTCGGAGATAGTGGCGTGTGTTCTGATGAGAGAGCTTTTAAAGCAATCAATCAGGCCAGACGCTTGCTATGGAATAAACGCGCATGGACTTCTCAAGAAGAGTACGTCCAGATTTGTTGCGTTAACGACTGCTTCACTCTACCTAACCGCTATGAGCAAATCAAGCTCGCGTGGATCGGTGATAACGCAGTATCGTTAGCTGACGAATGGTTCAATGCTACCAATGCTTTTGCGTTGAATGCTGACCAATCTTGCCATCGTTTGATTACGGAGGTAGGAGGAAAGCACGTTCTCTTCAGAGACTACACCACCCACTTCTATCGTTTGGGAGTGATGTTAGAAAGCGCAGAAGACATCGGCGTGACTCTAACATTTGAGGTACAAGACCAATATGATACCTATCATACAATCAAAGTAACTGGAGTTAATCCTCCAACACTAGCTCAATCTGATCTATTGATCAAAGGAGTAAGGTCAGTATCTAAACCCGCAACCAAAGGAAGAGTAAGAATCTATGCGTACGATACCTCGCTGGAAGCTAAAACACTAATCTCAGTGTACCAACCTAATGATGTTAACCCATCGTTCCGTAGATTCAAAGCACCAAGAACGTGCGAGTGCATCACTCTGTATGCTTCTAAGAGATACTTTGATCTGGTAGACGAGCAAGAGCTAGTTGAGTTCATCCCAGACTCAATGATCTACGCTATCCTTGCTCTGAACTCCAGAGACAACAGGAAAGCGCAAGAGTTCTTGATGAACCTAGACCTTGCTATCAAAGAGCAGGAGAAGGAAATGGAGAACGAAGAGATACCAACTGCCGCTCCTATCCGATTTGCTAACTATAGCAGAGCAGAGAACCTAATCGGTTCTGATTTACTTTCACCATCAGCTAACGATTACTTCTTGTATAGATGAAAAATAAAAGAAATTTTATTATTTTATCTATGCCGAGAAGCAGGACGGCATGGTTATCATTATATTTAACGCTTGCCGGGCTTGCTTGCGAACATGAGCTAATAGCAAAATCAGATTCATTTGAATCAGCTATTAGCAAAATCAAATCACAAGAAATAGGGTGCTGTGATACAGGGCAGATATTGAGGTTAAAAGAAATCAAAGATGAACTTAATCCAAGAATCCTAATTATAAAAAGAGACATTAACGATGTTAAAGACTCATTATCTAAAATAGGAATCAATGGAGTTGATGAATTGTTATCAAAACAAAATGATCTACTTAATGTAGCATCACAAGAAAATGATACTTTAACTATCCAATTTCAAGACATTGATTCAAGAATAGAAGAAATATATTCTTTTTTGTCGGGAGGATTAGAATTTAAGAAAGAAATCTACGATAGAGTAAAAGACTATAATATTCAATTTAATAATCTTATTGAATACACATCATCTTTAGGTCAGACGAATATATTAAATAACTACGGAATATAATGAAATCTGATATTAAAACAAAAAGTAGATTAGTTGAGCTTTTGAATCGAGCGCACTATGAATCTTCTTTTAGAAATAACCCATCTTCGATTGCTATTAAAATATCTGGTCAAGGCAGTGGTAGTTTCTTAAATGCTGTAATTGGTGCATTGTCTACACTTGGAGGGCCACATGGCCCAACTAAAGATGCAGCAGAAATGCTTTTATCTTCTGATCCTATTGATCTATGTAAGGCATATATGGATGCAAATATAAAAATACCCGGATGGGGAACAAGTTTCAATAAAGGCACTCCCGATCCAATATGGGAGAATGTTGCGAATCATATTGAAAAAAACTTTCCAGAAATACATTTTATTATTGAAAAAATAACTAAACACATTCAAAGTACAGGAAAGATGTTATATCCAAATCCAGCTTGTTATACAGCAGCTACCGCAATCATACATGATATACCCAGTGATGCTTCTGTATATTTCTTTATAAACGCAAGAATGACAGCGTGGTTAAACATATACTTAAATAAGGAGGGTAAATAATATGGGAATTGTAGCAGCAGCAGTCACTGGCGCGGCGGTACTTGGAGCAGCGGGTATTGCCGCATATTCCGCTAGTGAATCAAACAAGACAGCTAAAGCTGGACAAAGGGACTTAAAAAAGCAAACGGCCAAAACGCAGGAGTTAGCTGAGAGATTGCCCTATGAAACTGGCGCAGTTCTACGTTCAAACATCCCTGAGTACAATCAAGCCGCTGGTGAACTAACCGCTGGAACACTGCAAGCACTAGAGCAATTTCAACCCGGAGCGGGGAAGCAAAGGCAACAGATTAGTGATTCTATATCTTCATTACTAGGAGGAAAGCTAACTCCAGATATGATGCAGAATATAGCAGAGATAGGTGGTGCTGGGTTCAACCCATTCACAGCAGGACGTGCTGGTGGATTCCAGACTGCACAAGCGTTGTATCCTAAAGGGTCACTGGCTGCACTGAAAGAAGGATTTGGAATGTTCCAATCTATGATGGGACTAGCACCAGCATTTCTAACTACTTCATCCCAAGCTGGAGCAATGGCAACTAACCTTGGTGGGCTATCAGCGGCAGCGTTAGGAGGATCATACCAAGCAGGAGCAAACCAGATCGTAGGAAATATCGCATTAGCTAACCAACAAAACCAAGCTAACATGGGAACAGCAAGTGCGATTGGTGGGGCGGCTACAGGGTTAGCAGATATTTATAAACAATACACAACCCCAAATGCTACTGGAGGATTTGGATCGGGTTTCCAAGCAGGAGTAGCTGCACCATATTCGGCTGGGTCTACCTATAGTGCTGGAACTGGATATGTGCCACAAGCGCAAGCAACAGGAAGGACTTATAATCCAACCACACAAGTCTATTCTACAAAATAAATATTATGGCTATGATACCAGCAATGAGCGCAGCAGATTTCGGCACTGGCGGAACCGCTGTAATGAACTATGGAATGCAAATAGGAAAAGACCTAGCTGCATATGGAGAGAAGATCGGTCTTCAGATTAAAGATAATCGAGACAAGCAACAGGCTATGGGATCACTGCCAGCGTTGCAAGAAGCTATGCAATCATTCCAAGCTGGAGACAATGCGGCTGGATATTCTTCTTTGCTCACTCTTTCTGCATCTGATCCATCTAATCCATATGTACAGAACCTAACAAAACTAGGATTCATGGGTGGTACGGCTATTGATGAAAATAGATACAGAATGAGAATGGCTGATGCAGCTAACGCTAGGGTTGCCGCAGCATCTGGATCAGAGTACACACCTGATATTGACCCACAAGAAGCAGCTAGACGTGCATTATTAGGTGATAACGCACCACAAACATTTACAACTGAAGTTCCAACAAACGCGGTTGCAAGCACACCAAAGCCTACGGGTATTCCTGCTACTCAAGAACGAGTAGAGGACGACTTGCCACGGGATAGCAATAAGCCGTATGAAATTAACTTTAGCGAACCAGTGGCAGAAGTTCCCGCTTCACCCCAAAAATCACCAGATTTAAAACCATTTTTGGACACAGCTAAAAGTCCAGCATTTATTGCAGCACTAAAATCAGCATCTAAATCAAAGCCATCACAAGAAAAATTATCTGAATATGGAAAGTATGTTGAGCAATATAATCAACAACCAGAGGAACAAAAGGAAGCAATAAAAACAGGACTTTCTATTGTATTCCCATCTTATAAAGATTACGAAAAAGGAAGTAAAAATATAAGTCCAAACTTTATTCCTCTTAGCAAGGAACAAACAGATGTTATTGGTGATAATATAACTGGTCTAGTTCTTTCCCCTTCAGTTGAGGCAAAAGGCACATCTATATCAACTGGAGAAAGCAAGAGTGGTGGAAGAACAAGTCAGTCAGTAACATTCGGCACAGATAAGGAGGCACTTGAAAAATACCAAGCGAATTTTACTGGCGCAGCATCTGAACTAAGTGAAGGTGAGATCGGTAAATTCTTGAAAAAGAATGGTGGTGTATTCAATACTACATATTCCGCTGCTCCAAGAACGGCTGATCAAGATAAAAACCCATATACAAAAGATGATATGCCAGAGAGGGTTGTTTTGTATAACAAAAACAGTGATCTAAATGACCCAAGGACAGAGAAAATAGAACTTACAAAAGCCCAATTACTGGCATATAAGATTATCAAAGATTCCCCAGCAGAAATGCAACGACTACGATCACGGAATAGCGAGTCTTCATATGTAAGGGTTGCTGCTGCTGCCCCGACTAAAGAAACGGCAAAAGGATTGCCAGCAATAAGAACTGGACAACGCCCACCCATCACTGATATATTTGGAAACAACAAATGATCTTCACAGCAGACAAGCTAAAAGAAGCTAGAGATGCTGGATATTCTGATGATGAAATATTTAGTTTCGCAGGTCAATCAGACTCAAGGTTCAATGATGCTAAATCAGCAGGATATTCACTTGATGAAATAGCATCTTACTTTTCCACTCAACAACCAGTATCAACAATGGATAGGGTTAATAAAACCCTAGAAGGAGTGGCATTCGACTTGGAAGATACCATTGGTCTGATTGGAAGGATACCAGAAGCACTCGCCGTACAACTCCCAGCGGGATACCAGAAGCTAGTCTCTGGCACTGCTATTCCTAAAAAGAGTGAAGCGATAGAAGCTGACCTAGCATTCCAAGCACGGAACCAAAAAGAGTTAGAAGATCGTAAGGCTAGTGGTGAACTTGGGCCAATGGCAAGCGCAACCATGCAGATGCTTCCATCTCTTGGAACAAGTTTATATGCTATGGGTGCTGGCATTGTTGGTGGGACAGTAGGGTTAGCTCGCGGTTTAGGAAATCCAATTACTGCTTTCGCTGACGCTGGCGTTGCCTCTGGAGTAGTGTCATACAAAATGCAGGGTGCAGACTACTTGTATCGAGCATTCAAGCAACTTGAAGAGAACAAAGGCACTTCCCTTACTGATGAGGAAAAAGCAGAAGCGTACAAAGTTCTTCTTCCACTATCACAAGAAAGCGCATTGTGGGAAGCTGGGCCAGAAGCGGTAGGTAATGCCGTGTCACTTGGAGTAGGTAAGTTTGTATTCGGTTTCGGAAAGCAAGCAGCTACTCAACTCGCTAGGGAATCTGGTAAAGCTGTAGAGAAAACATTAGCTCGTAAGATAGCAGAGAAATCTGCGGCAGTTGTCGGTGGTGCTGGAACTGAAGTAGGCACAGAGACTATCACTGCTCTTGGTCAGTATGGGACAGAGATGGCAGCGAAGCAATACGCTGAACTAGGAACGACAAAGGGTGCGCCTACGGAATATCCGGGTGGCATCATGCAAGCCGCGAAAGATGTAGCTCCTGCCACCCTAGCTACCCAAGCGTTGTTTATGGGGGCCGGTGGTGCTGTTAAGCTGGCTGGACTTCCCTTTGAGGCAAAGCCTAAGACTCCAGTTCAAATCGCTACAGACAACATCGACATCAAAGCTAACAAAGAAGCGACCAATCTTGCTATTGATCCTACTGATGAGGCGGGCAAGGGATTATCGGAAACGATAAACTCAATCCAAAGCAACTTGGTTAACAAGAAAGAAGTTTACTCTGTACTAGAGGCAACTGATCCAGTAGCGCAGACTCTCAAGCTAGAAATCCAAGAGGACGAGAATCGTTTGATTCTCATGCAAGCGGAGTTGAATAAACGTGCGGGTGTAGAACTAACCGAAGCAGAGAAGCAACAGATTGAGTTAGCTAAACAGATAGCTGCACCCGAAGTTGTCGCAGTCGCAGAAACTGCAACACCCGTACCAGTAGAACAAGTAGTCACGCCACCAGTAGTAGAAGGGTTACAAGCAGTATCAGAGAACACAGCAACACCAGAACAGCTTACTCAGCTATCTCAATCTGGTCTGGTAGATATAGTCAAAGGTGAACCCGTCATCAATGAAGAAGGACAAGCGGTATTGACAGAGGCTCAAGCTCCACTACCTATACTAACGCCAGAAGAAAGACGAGCAGAGATTGAAGCTGCACCAGCACCAGTCACAGAGCAAGCTGCACCAGCAGAAGCACCCGCGCCAGAGGTTGCGCCTATACAACGTGATGTGACGAAGCCAGAGCAGATGACCCCAGAGGAGTTATGGTCAAGCCGATATGAAGGCAATGCCCCATCACTAGCTAAAGGAGCGGAAGATGTCTGGTGGAATAAAGCAACTTCAACTCCAAGTAAAGGATCATTTAAAACCCATCCAATGATGGCATCTGAAAAAGATGGAAAGTTTTTAGTGAGACTTGGAAGTGGGATGAAGTCAAAAATAAAATCATTCAACTCCAAACGAGAGGCTTTTTTAGCATATAAAAGGCAAGGAGCAGGAGCGACTGGAAATGCGCTAATTGATGTTATTGAAGGAACTCCACAAAAAAGCGATGCTATTATTTACAATGTTGCAGTAAAGCAGAACAAACCAGTCTCCGCTCAAGCAGTAGATACCTACGGAATCACTTTACCCAAAGGATACACCAAACAAGGCGACCTGTATGTTTACCAACCCGCAGTATCGGAAACGATAACCAAACCAAAACTCGGAGAAAAAGGTGGCGTTCTAATCCCATCAAAAGAAGACTTCATCCAAGCAGGACAGAACATCTACGAAGCTGGCATGGAGTTTGGTGCTTGGGCTAAACAGATGATCCAGAGATTCGGTGATGCCGTGAGAGAGTTCCTTGGGGAAGTGTGGCAAGCGGTGAGTGGTGCGCCAGCGAAGTTGAATGAACTCATGGGTTACTTGCCCGGAAAAGGCGAGGCTGGGGCATTAACTATTGGAGATGATGGTAAGCTAGAACGCTACACAGATAAGGGGACAATCGTTGGCCTAGCTATCAGACAAGAGAAGGATACTCCGAAGGGGATATTATCGGAAACGATAAAGATCATCAAACAGAGAGTATTCGATGGTGACTCTACCCCATCTGAATCTGTGACCAACAAAGCATGGGGATTGATTGAACGACTGCAAGCAACTAATGCGAACTCAGCAGAAAATGCTGAAGCTATCAATCAACTGACCCGCGAAACCATGCAGGAGGTGGATGTAGCAGAAGATGCGACTGAGGCAGAACGTAAAGTTTTTGAAGCTATCAAACAAACGATAGGCGCAACCAAACTCAACAATGAGTTGTACAAATACGCTATCAAGTTAGCGGGACAAGGCGATAATTCCATGTTGAATTATCTTCTCAACAATGAACTTAATGTTATTGGTAAAAGCAATAAAACAACCAGCGATGCAGCAAGAACACTTCGCGCAGCCGAGGGTCTAAAAAGCTACATCATCCAAGCCAACGAAGCGGAGCAGGCAGGATTCATTCAACTGGCAGCACAAAGGTTCTTCAACACAACTACCCCAACTCAAGACCAGATTGACAAGGTTAAGAGTATCCTTACTGCTGTAGCAGAAACAAAAGTAAACGAGGAAGAAGTAATCCTTGATGAACTCACTCAAGTTGGAGAGAAGATCGGAACTGAACTTGTAGAGAATATCAATACCCAAATTGATAAAGCAACTAAGCCAGAGATTAAAGACCCATTGGTTGCAGCTATAACTGCGATGCTGAGAATGGGTGGTACGTTTGTTTATACCAAGACCAAGAACAAAATCAAAGTTGCTGTAGAAAAGATCATTAAAGGTGGGATAACTAACTACAGAAGCAAGCTGATTGAGGGCGCGGCTAATGGACTAGAGACGGGATTCTGGAAGACTCTCTCTAATCAAGAGAATAAGCCCGGCCCATTAGGTGAGCTTGATAATGCCCAGAACAGAGAGCTTGGTAGCATAGTTAAAAACGCACTCATATCCCTTGGACTACAGGGAACTCCTCCTAATACCAAGATGTCTATCTACGAACAGATAGCTAGTATCCTTGGAGAGAAACCACTTTCACAAGATAAAACAAAGTCTGCTGACGAGAAGATCAGACAGGAAATCGAGCGCAAACGTCAAAGCGAACTAGAATCTACGGAAGATGAAGACGCGCAGAACGCCATCAATCTAAAGTATGACAAGATAGAACTAGCATGGGATCAAGCAATGTCTAGGCAGTTAGATATGCCTGTTGGAGACACGATGCTACGCAGACTTATCTTCAATGAGCTTAAAGAAGGCAAGACCAACCTAGCCGGACTCGCTGAGTTAATGAACAACGACCCTACGGTGGGAACTAGCAGACAGAATATGATTGTATCTGCTATCATTAAAAAGATTGCTGGCGTTACATTTGAGGGGCAGAACCCAGCAGACTACTCTTTATTCAGAGAATATCTTTCAAACAACCTTGAATCTATGGTTCAAGAAAAGCAGATGGAGAAGAAAGTTGTTAAGGTAAAAGAAAAGGTAGAAGCCAACCAAGCAGAGAAAGAGATTGATAAGCTGGCTAGGATTCAATCTGATACTCCCAACTTCCCGACATCTGAGAAGATCGCTAACCCAGTACGAGAGGCAGTTAGGAATGCGCTGAAGCTCGTCTTGAATCCCATGTTCGATCCAAAGGCATCAATGGAGATAATGAACAACTGGAAGAAGTCATTCGCTGCTGAGTTACAAGCACTCGGAGTAGATGAATCTACCGCATTAACCCTTACGGACATTGTTGGCAGACAGATTGAGTTGGATTCTATCAGCAAAAACCTACAGACAATCACGAATGCCGTCGAAAAAGGTGCGCTTAATAACGTAATTGATGCTATCAAGAACACTCCACTAGCTGAACAACAGAAGCCAAACTGGAGATATGGTGTGATGTTCGACTATCTCCGCAACGCAGGGCTTACTAAAGAGCAAGCAGAACGCATTGCAAAGTTAATGGACATATCGCTCCAAAAACGATTCGCTAAAGCTCAAGAGGAAGCAGCGGCAGCCATTGCTAAGAGAGTTTTAAAAGGAATCAAGCCAGAGTCCAATCGTGGATTCGTAGCTTTGATTCAAGCCATCCGCGCCCAAGTCTTAAACCCCGGCAGCAATGTTGCAAAGGAGTTTGGCAAATCACTGGGATGGAAGGGATTCACATCAGATCAACTTAAAGCTCTCAATGAATTTGATTCCAAGATCAACGATGAAACCATCACTGATGCAGAACGAGCAGTAGCACTTGAAGGAATTAAAAAGATCATTGATAAGGTTTCCCTACCTACAAGGGTTCGTGATGCACTTTCAGCGTTCTATATTGGACAAGCACTTGGTAGATTTACTACTGCAACAGTACAAGTTATTGATCCTATCATATTTTCTGCATGGGATGCAGCGGTTGCGAGCGCACGAAATGTAACAAGCCCATCGCAAATCATGCAAATATGGGGGAATTATATTTCATCTCTAATAAATGCTGGAAGGGAATTTGCTTTTTCATTCAAGAATGATGTTACCAGAAGTGGTAGATTGGTTGATTACCTTGAGACTCAAGACAGAAAACTAAAGCGTCTTAACAATGACGCTAATAACTTGTGGAAAAATGGTCAGTATAAACAAGCTATTAAGAAATATCTTTTTGGTTATCCCGAAATAACATCCAGAGTTTTGAAAGCACTCGATGACGCTTCATTCTCTCTTCTACTGCAGAATGCTTTGAATCAATACATGATTTCAGCAATGAACATGGCAAGGATTCCAAAGAGCAAACAGCTTGGTGCATTGAGAATGATAGCTCAAGCGAGGCAGATGGACATTGCTAACATGATGGCAGATGGGGTCAGCAAGAATGATGCTATCATCTACGCTAATGAGCGCATGAAAGCTGAAATTTCAAGGGTCATGTCTGGATTGAACCTTAACTCTGCTGAGATAGTTGATTCTGCTATCAACGATTCATTGTCAAGAATTGGCAAGACAAGATTCAAAGAACAATTTAGTGGAGAAGTTGAATTAAAGGATGAAGGCACATTATCTTATCCGTTTCTTAAAATATACGAAAAACTTTCACAAGCAACAAGCACAGAAAAAGGAATGCGAGGTGAGATAATGCGTATCTTCCAAAGAATATTAGTGGGATTCCCTTTGATTGTAGCGCGAGTAGCAAATATTGCTTATGGTTATACTCCAATTTCGCTTTATCGTCACTTCTTCAAAGGCAATTATCCTCTTACATACGGAACAGCAATCCAACAACGGAAGCGTTTGGTAGAACAATTAGTAGGCACGGCGGTTCTTCTTCCACTTTTCTTTTTGCGTTCAATGTCATTCGATGATGACGAAGAAAAGCCAGTAAGAATTGTTTTTACAGGGTTCGGCCCAGTTAAATCGAAAGACCCAGAGACATACAACCAGTGGAATAAGAAACACAATCCGGGGTCACTTGAATTATTTATAGGTGACAAGCGATATGCTATTGACTCAAAAGCAGCGGGGCCATTAAAGCCAATGATTGAAATCTTGGGTGCTATTGATGACTGGCAAGTGAGAAGTTACCAAGACAAAGTAAAAATAAAGAAAAGCGATCTAACAAATGCACAGGAAAACGCAGGGTTACTTTCAACGCTTAGTCAAATTGCTGGATCATTCGCGTTGACCGCTGCTAGGCGCGGCCCTGCTACTGGATTGATGCAAGGATTGATTGACTTCCGTAGATACCCAGATGATCCAATCGCGGCGATAGCACAAGAAGCCTCATTCTCTTTAATGCCATTCGTTCCTGTGGTTGGTTATGGCGCGACCAAAAACTTCTCGGACTTTTTATCCGATCCGATAGACACAAGAACCAAAGAAGGCGCGATATTAAACAACATCCCAATCGTTGGCCCTATGTTTGGTAAGCCAGCAATCAATGCCTTTGGTCAACCGCTAGGTGATGTTCAAATCTCAGAGAAGATCAAAAAGTCAATCGGCATCCCAGTAACAGTTGTTTCTGTAGGCACAGAGGATGAGCAAAAGCTAACTAAAATCACTCTCAAGAATGGTGATGGGCCACAACCATTGAATCGCGCTGAGTTCGATAAGAAACTAGGCAGTCCATTAACTGATGAGGAGTGGAGAACAGCAACTGAGACGTATGCTAGAGAAAATAGGAAAAAAGTTTTGACTGATTACAAATTTCTCAATGACCTTGAACCAGAAACTTACAGGACAGCAATATCAACTATAAGCACAAGCTCAAAGAACGAAGCGTTGTTCACTATTGATAAACAAAGAAAGAAATAAATTGACATCTGAGAACGCAGATGTAATCTAGTTCCGCAGCTGGTTGCTGTTTTGTAAGTGTTCATTCATTAGTGGCGCACCTTGGAGAAATCTGGGGTGCGCTTCTTTTTTTATCGTTACCGATAATTTCTGAAAATAATCTATTGACACTAGAATTTCCTGTTGTAGATTTGCCCTTGTGAGCGGCACAACACCCGTCCACAAAAAACTAATGAAAGATAA
>Ga0315907_10006698_pt1 | contig 12157 bp, 13 predicted proteins | sample LakEriMetagenome_3_FD_203525 | JGI IMG/M metagenome (GOLD analysis project Ga0315907, IMG submission 203525) | Freshwater fungal communities from buoy surface, Lake Erie, Ohio, United States - Buoy 12 MA123 | ecosystem: Environmental > Aquatic > Freshwater > Lake > Lake biofilm | place: USA...
ACGCGCTCGACTTCGAGGCGGCGGCGCGCTGGCGTGACCGCATCCGCGCGCTGACGGCCATCCAGGCCCACCAGGACATCAACGTCGAGGGCGTGGTCGACGACGCGGACGTGGTCGCGGCCTTCCAGGACGGGGGCACGACCTGCGTGCAGGTCTTCTTCTTCCGCGCCGGCCGCAACTACGGCAACCGCGCCTATTTCCCCGCCCACGACAAGCAGGCGACCGTGGACGAGGTGCTGGCCGCCTTCGTGGCCCAGTTCTACGAAAACAAGGCGGCGCCGGCCCTCGTCCTCCTCAGCGACGCGGTGCCGGAGCAGGACCTCATCGCCGAGGCGTTGGCGGTGCGGGCCGGCTCGAAGGTCGAGGTCGCGGTGCCGCGGCGCGGCGACAAGCGCCGCCTCGTCGAGCACGCGCTCGCCAATGCCCGCGACGCGCATGGCCGGCGGCTGGCGGAGACCTCGACCCAGACGCGGCTGCTGCGCGGGGTGGCGGACCTCTTCGGCCTCGACGCGCCGCCCGAGCGGATCGAGGTCTACGACAACAGCCACGTCCAGGGCACCAGCGCCATCGGCGCCATGGTCGTGGCCGGTCCGCAGGGCTTCGTGAAGGCGGCCTACCGCAAGTTCACCATCCGCCGCGAGGGGGCCGCCGGCGACGATTTCGCGATGATGCGCGAGGTGCTCGACCGCCGCTTCGCCCGGGCGCTGAAGGAGGATCCGGAGCGCGAGCGGGGCCAGTGGCCGGACCTCGTCCTGATCGACGGCGGGCTGGGCCAGCTCTCGGCGGCCCTCGCGGTGTTCACCGAGCTGGGCATCGACGACGTTCCCGTCGTCGCCATCGCCAAGGGGCCGGATCGCGATGCGGGCCGCGAGCGTTTCTTCGTACCGGGGCGCGAGCCGTTCCAGCTGGAACCGCGCGACCCCGTCCTCTACTACCTCCAGCGGCTGCGCGACGAGGTGCACCGGTTCGCGATCGGAACCCACCGGGCCCTGCGGACGAAGGCGATGGGCCGGTCCCGGCTGGACGAGATCCAGGGCGTCGGGCCGGGGCGGAAGAAGGCCCTGCTCCACCATTTCGGCTCGGCCCGGGCGATCGCGCGGGCGGGGCTCGCCGATCTCGAAGCCGTGCCCGGCATAAGCGGCAGCGTTGCCAAAAAGATCTACGACCACTTCCACCCGGCCGACTAGACTCGCCGGCGGCCCGGCGGCAGGATCAGCCCATGCTCTTCAGCCTTCCGAACATCCTGACCCTCTCCCGGATCGCGGTGATCCCGCTGATCGTGGGCCTGATGTTCGTGCCCGCCGCCTGGGCCGACTGGCTCGCCTGCCTGCTCTTCACGGTGGCGGCGGTCACCGACTATCTCGACGGCTACCTCGCCCGGGCGTGGTCGCAGATCTCGGCCGTGGGCAAGTTCCTCGACCCGATCGCCGACAAGCTGCTTGTCGCGGCCGTGCTCTTCATGCTCGTCGCGACCGAGAAGATCGGACATATCTCGGTGCTGCCGGCGGTGGTGATCCTGATGCGCGAGGTTCTGGTCTCGGGCCTGCGCGAGTATCTGGCCGGCATCCGCGTCAGCGTGCCGGTGAGCCGGCTCGCCAAATGGAAGACCGCGATGCAGATGGTGGCGCTGGGCGTTCTGATCGTCGGCGACGCGGGTCCCGAGATCCTGCCGGTGCGGATGATCGGCGAGGTCGGGCTCTGGATCGCGGCACTGCTCACCCTCGTGACCGGCTGGGACTACCTCCGCTCCGGCGTCCGGCACATGGCGGCCGAGGACGAGCGCGCCCGGCAGCGCGATCCGGCCGGCAAACCCCTGCGTTCGACGGGTTGAACCGATGAGGCTCCGTTATTTCGCGTGGCTCCGGCAGCGGGTCGGCGTCGCCGCCGAGGAGATCGACCCGCCCCCCGACGTGCGGGACGTCGCCGGACTGATCGCCCACCTCAGGGCCCGCAGCCCCCGCCATGCGGAGGCGTTCGGCGAGCTGGCCGTGGTCAAGGTCGCGGTGAACCAGACCCACGTGGGCTTCGACCACCCGGTCGCCCCGGGCGACGAGGTCGCCTTCTTCCCGCCCGTCACGGGGGGCTGACCGTGGTGGTGCGGGTGCAGGAGACGGATTTCGATCCGGGCGCGGACATCGCCGCGGCGACCGCCGGCCGCGAGGACGTGGGCGCGGTCGCCAGCTTCGTCGGCCTCGTCCGCGGGGAGGGCGGCGGCCGTCGGATCCGCGCGATGACGCTCGAGCACTATCCGGGAATGACCGAACAGGAGCTGGAGCGGATCGAGGCCGAGGCCCGCGGGCGCTGGCCGCTCCAGGCGGTCACGATCGTCCACCGGTACGGCCGGATGGTGCCGGGGGACCGCATCGTGCTGGTCGTCACCGCGTCGGCGCACCGCCAGGCGGCGTTCGACGCCTGCGCCTTCCTGATGGACTGGCTGAAGACGAAGGCGCCGTTCTGGAAGCTGGAGGAGACCGACGACGGCGCCGCCGAATGGGTCGCCGCCAAGGCCGCGGACGACGCGGCCGCCGACCGCTGGGCCGTCACACGTTGAAGCGGAAGTGGAAGATGTCGCCGTCGGCGACGACGTACTCCTTGCCCTCCGACCGCATCTTCCCGGCGTCCTTGGCCCCCTGCTCGCCGTTCAGCGCCGCGAAATCGTCGTAGGCGATCGTCTCCGCCCGGATGAAGCCGCGCTCGAAATCGGTGTGGATGGCGCCCGCCGCCTCGGGCGCGCGCGCGCCGCGGTGGACCGTCCAGGCCCGCGCCTCCTTGGGCCCGACCGTGAAGAAGGTCAGCAGGTTCAAAAGCGAATAGCCGGCCCCGATGACCTTGTTCAGGCCCGGCTCCTCCAGCCCGATGGCCGAGAGGTACTCGACCTTCTCGTCCGGCCCGAGGGTCGCGAGTTCCGCCTCGATCGCAGCACAGATGACGACCGCCTCCGTGCCCTCCGCCTTCGCCCGCGCCGCGACCCGGGCCGTCGCCGCGTTCCCCGTCGCGGCCTCGCCCTCGTCGACGTTGCAGACGTAGAGGACCGGCTTGGTCGTGATCAGCTGGAGCTGGTTCCAGAGCGACCGCTCCTCCGTCGCCACCGCGACCGTCCGCGCCGGGCGGCCGGCCCGCAGCGCGTCGAGCGCGCGCTCCATCAGCGCGACCTGCGTCTTCGCCTCCGCGTCGCCGCCCTTGGCCTTCTTCGCCGCCGCGACCACCCGCTTCTCGAGCCCGTCGAGGTCCGCCAGCATCAGCTCGGTCTCGATCGTCTCCGCGTCGCGGATCGGGTCGACCGAGCCCTCGACGTGGGTGATGTCGTCGTTCTCGAAGCAGCGCAGCACGTGGATGACCGCGTCGGTCTCGCGGATGTGCCCCAGGAACTGGTTGCCCAGCCCCTCGCCCCGCGAAGCGCCACGGACGAGGCCCGCGATGTCGACGAAGCCCAGCTGGGTCGGTACGATCTTCGCCGACTTCCCGATGCTGGCGATCCGGTCGAGGCGCGGGTCGGGCACGCCCACCCGGCCGACGTTCGGCTCGATCGTGCAGAAGGGATAGTTCGCCGCCTCCGCCGCCTGGGTGGAGGTGAGCGCGTTGAAGAGGGTCGACTTGCCGACGTTCGGCAGGCCGACGATACCGCAGTTGAAGCCCATGGGGCGGGGCCTTCGGATCGTTCGGGACGGGGGCTCAGATGGTGCTCGTGATACGACGCCGCCACCGCCCTTCCGAAACGATTTCTCGCGTGGGGACCCATGCAGACCGCCGAAGCGTCGCGCGCCGACGCGACGCCCATCGCATCGATCGTCATCCGACCGATCGAGCCGGCCGACGTGCCGGACCTCCTCGACCTCATGCGCGCGCTCGCCCGCTGGCACGGCAAGCCCGAGGCGGTGACCGTCACCGACGTCGAGCTGCTGCGCGACGGGTTCGGGGAGCGGCCGCTCTTCCACGCCTGGATCGCGCGCGACGCGTCCGGCCGGCCGCTCGGCTACGTCCAGGCGTCGCCGTCCTACACCAGCTGGTCCGGCCGCCGCCTCGCCCACGTCAACAACCTGCACGTGGCCGAGGGGGCGCGCGGCGCGGGCCTCGGGCGCCGGCTGCTGGCCACGGCGGCCCGGTGGGCGCAGGGGCAGGGCATGGCGGGCCTCTATCTCGGCGTCGTCGGCTTCAACCCCTCCGCCGCCTTCTACGAGCGGCTGGGCATGAAGCGCGCGGGCGACCGCCGCTACTGGGTGGACGAGGCGGGGCTCGCCATGCTGGCGGACCCCGACCCGGCCGGCTGACGCGCCATCAGCCGTCGATCCGCGCCGCGATCGGCAACGATCTCCCGATCGCCGCGCACGCCCTGTCGGCGGACCTCACCCTCGTCACCGAGGCTCTGCGCGCGTTCGAGCGTGTCGACGGGCTCAGGGTGGAGAACCGGCTGCGCGACACGCCGTGAGGCGGCTCACCCCACCGGCCCCGTCTTCAGCGCCACGTCGTTGAGGAACCGCGCGGCGTCGCCGGCCAGCAGCGTCGGCAGGGCGTCGGCGATCGCGTCGACCAGGGGCTCGATCCAGGTCTGGTCGGTCTTGGCGAAGGCGTGGAGGACATAGCCCTCCACCATCTCCTTGCGCCCCGGATGGCCGATGCCGATCCGCACCCGCCAGTAGTCCTGTCCGATGTGCTGGTCGAGCGAGCGCAGGCCGTTGTGGCCGCCGTGCCCGCCCCCCTTCTTCACCTTCAGCTTGCCGGGGGCGAGGTCGAGGTCGTCGTGGAAGACGACGACGTCCGACGGCTGGAGCTTCAGGAACCGCATCGCCTCGCCGACCGACTGGCCGGACAGGTTCATGTAGGTGAGGGGTTCGAGCGCCAGCACCTTGCCGCCCGCGACGGTGCCGTCGCAGACGCGGCCCTGGTGCTTGCGCCGCCAGGGGGTGAAGCGGTGCCGGTCGGCCACGCATTCGAGCGCCACGAACCCGATGTTGTGGCGCGTACGCTCGTATTCCGGTCCCGGGTTGCCGAGGCCGACGAGAAGGTGCATGGCGGTCGTCCCGTGGGCCGGTCCCCGCGGAGGCGGGGACCGGGATCACAGAGGCGTCAGGAGGCCGCCTCGGCCCCGCCACCCGGCGCCGCGAGCGAGGCGACGGTGAAGTCGCTCGCGTCGGTCGGCGTCACGCCCTCGGGCAGGGTGAGCGACTTCATGTGCACCGAATCGTTGATGTTCATGCCGGCGAGGCTCACCGCGATGTGCTCGGGGATCGCGTCGGCGCGGCAGTACACCTCGATCTGGTGGTGCACGATGTTCAGGCGGCCACCCAGCTTCAGGCCCGGCGACTTCTCCTGGTCGACGAACAGGACGGGCACCTGCACCGTGATCCGGCTGGCGCCGGTGACGCGCAGGAAGTCCACGTGCACCGGCCGGTCGGTCACCGGATGGAACTGCACGTCGCGGGCGAGCGCCTTATGCGTCACGCCCTCCACCTGAATGTCGAACAGGTGGGTGAAGAAGCCGGGGCGGTGAAGCTGCTTCACCAGCGCGCGCTCCTCGAGGGTGATCGTCACCGGCGGCTCCTTGCCGCCGTAGATCACCGCCGGAACCTGGCCCTCACGGCGCGCGGCGCGGGCGGTCCCCTTGCCGGCCCGCGACCGCGCCGTGGCGGCCATCTGAGTGGTCGTGCTCATCTGTCTCTCCTGGTCACAAGGCCGCCGGCCTCCAGGGGTGCCGACGGACCGGGACGCCGAACGGGCGCCCACGGGTTCGCGAGGCGCCCCATATAGGCGCGCCGATCGGATTTGGCCAGACTCAGTTGAAGAGGCTGGAGACCGACTGCTCGCTGCTGATGCGCTTGATCGCCTCGGCCATCAGCGGCGCGACGGAGAGCTGGCGGACGTTGCGCGAGACGCGCACCGCCTCGGTCGCCTGGATCGAATCGGTCGTCACCAGCTTCTCCAGCGGCGAGGCCGCGACCCGGGCGACCGCCCCGCCCGACAGCACGCCGTGGGTGACGTAGGCCGCGACCGACTTCGCCCCGCGCTCCATCAGCGCGACGGCGGCGTTGCAGAGCGTGCCCGCGCTGTCGACGATGTCGTCGACGAGGATGCAGCGCCGCCCGTCCACGTCGCCGATGACGTTCATCACCTCCGACACGCCCGCGCGCTCGCGCCGCTTGTCGATGATGGCGAGGTCGGCGTCGAGCCGCTTGGCGATGCCGCGGGCGCGCACCACGCCGCCCACGTCGGGCGAGACGATCACGAGATCGCCGCCGCCGCCGTAGCCCTTCTCGATGTCCTTGGTGAAGACGGGCGCGGCCTCGAGGTTGTCGAGCGGGATGTCGAAGAAGCCCTGGATCTGACCCGCGTGCAGGTCGAGCGTCAGCACCCGGTTCGCACCGGCCGAGGTGATGAGGTTCGCCACCAGCTTGGCCGAGATCGGGGTGCGCGAGCCCGTCTTCCGGTCCTGCCGCGCATAGCCGTAATAGGGGAGGACCGCCGTGATCCGCCTGGCCGAGGCGCGCTTCAGCGCGTCCAGCGTGATCAGCAGCTCCATCAGGTTGTCGTTCGCCGGATAGGAGATGGACTGGAGGACGAACACGTCCTCCCCGCGCACGTTCTCCAGGATCTCGACGAAGATCTCCATGTCGGAGAAACGGCGGATGTTCGCCCGGGTGAGCGGCATCGCGAGCGCGGACGAGAGCGCCTCGGCGAGCGGCCGATTGCTGTTCCCGGCGATGAGCTTCATGTGGACCTCTCCGGCGCGATCGGGTCGGCCCCGGCTCGGCGGCGCGGACCATAACAGTGGCGTGACGGCGTGTAAACGATGCCTCCCCCCGTCGTGGGGCGTCAGCCGAGCACGATCGCCGAGAGCCCGCGCCCGTAGTCCGGCTCGCCGGCCAGCGTCGCCCGGCGATAGCTGAAGAAGCGGTCGGCCTCGGCCAGCGTGTCCCACGGTCCGTGGTGGACGGCGCCGACGCCGGCCCGGGCGAGGCAATGATCGACGTAGCCGCCGAGGTCGAACAGATGGTGCCCCGCCCGGCCCGAGGGGTGGAAGAGGTGCGCGTGCGCCGGGTCCTCGGCGAGGAAGCGGGCCGGGAATTCGGGGCCCACCTCATAGCTCCGGAACCCGATGTGCGGGCCGACGGCGGCCACGATCCGCTCGCGCCGCGCGCCGACGCCGGTCATCGCGTCGACCGTGCGGGCGACGACCCCGTTCTTCGCCCCCTTCCACCCGGCGTGGGCCGCGCCGATCACCCCGGCCGCGGGGTCGGCGAACAGGACCGGCACGCAGTCGGCCGTCAGGATGCCGAGCACGATCCCCGGTCGGTCGGTCACCATCGCGTCGACCTTCGGGCCGCGCCCCGGCTCCCAGGGGTCGGTCACGTGGGCGACGTCGGTCCCGTGGACCTGATGGCCGGTCACCAGGCGGTCGGCCGCCGCCCCGAGGCGCCGGGCGCAACGTGCCCGGTTCTCCCGCACCGCCTCGGGATCGTCGCCCGAGCCGAGGCCGCAGTTCAGCGATCCGTAGAGGCCGCCCGACGTGCCGCCCCGCCGCGTGAAGAAGCCGTGGCGCAGGCCGTCGGCGTCGTTGAGCCCGCCCAGCGACAGCACCGGGACCGCCGGCTCGTCCGGCGGCGCCGTCCACCGTCGTGCGACCATCCGCCCCTCCCCTCAGAACCCCGCCGGCGGCGCGATGCCGCGCGGGCCCATGGCGAGAACGCGGAAGAGGGTGCCCATGGCATCGGCGCCGATCAAGCGATCGCGCGCGGACGCGATGGCCTCGGCCCGGTCCGGCGCCGCGCGCGACAGCGCGTCCGCCCGCTCCCGGATGCCCAGCGCCTCCAGGAAGGCGCCCTGGCCGACCGGCCCGTGGATCGCGGCCCCCGCCCCGGCCGCGGCGGCGGCCAGCGAGGCGAAGCAGACGTGGGCGGTCAGGTCCGCCGTCCCCGGCGCGTCGAAGGGCGGGACCGGGCCATGGCCGCGCACCGCCTGGAGCGTGTCGCCCGCCCCCGGCCGGTCGTGCCCGTAGTCGACGATCAGCGCGGCGCCGCCGTCGCCGGCGATGCGCTCGCCCAGCCAGCGGGCGACCGCGCGCCCGGCCGGCGAGACCTCGGCGACCGCGCCGAGGGGGGCGCCCAGGCGGACCGGATCGGGGATCAGCGCCGCCGCCGCGGAGGGCAGGGGATCGAGGGCGGGGGCGAAGCCGGCGTCCGTCGCCGTCACCCGCCGTTCGTGCCAGCCGCCCGGGCCGCGGACGAACTGGCGGATGGGCAGGGCGTCGAAGAACTCGTTGGCGATCACGATCGCCGGGCCGGGGGGCAGCGTCGCGACGTCGGCGTGCCAGGCCGGGTCGGCGCCGCCCAGCGCCGCCGCCTGACGGGCGCGCAGCACGGGGCTCGTCTCCACCAGATGGACGCGGACCGCGGCCCGGAACGCCGGGACCGTGCGCGCCGCCCGCAGCGCGTCGGCCATCAGCGTGCCCCGGCCGGGGCCGAGTTCGACCAGCAGGACCGGATTGGGCGCGCCGATCCGCGCCCACGTGTCCGCGGCCCAGAGGCCGACCAGCTCGCCGAACATCTGGCTGATCTCGGGGGCGGTCGTGAAGTCGCCGGCCGCGCCCAGCGGGTCGCGGGTGACGTAATAGCCGTGCGCGGGATGGCCCAGCGCGTCCGCCATGAAGGCGGCCACCGTGATCGGTCCCTCGACCGCGATCCGCCGGGCCAGCAGGCGGGCGAGGGGGGGCGTCATCCCACGGCCGGGCGCCGCCGCGCCCACAGCGCCAGCCCGGCGCCGCCGACGATCATCGGGACCGACAGCAGCTGGCCCATGGTGGCGCCGGCGAACAGGAAGCCCAGCTGGGGGTCCGGCTCGCGGAAGAACTCCACCACGAAGCGGGACAGGCCGTAGCCCGCGAGGAACACGCCGCCGAGGATGCCCGGCCGGGCCCGGATCGCCGGGTTGCGGACCATGAGGGCGAGCACGACGAAGAGGACCAGCCCCTCCAGCGCCGCCTCGTAGAGCTGGCTCGGATGGCGCGGCACGAACCCGCCGCGCGGGAACTCCACCGCCCAGGCGACGTCGGTCGCGCGGCCGTAGAGCTCGCCGTTGACGAAGTTCGCGATGCGCCCGAAGAACAGGCCGATCGGGCCGGCGCAGGCGATCAGGTCGCCCAGCGCCAAGGGCGAGACGCCGTTCCTGCGCGCGTAGAGGAGGATGGCGACGATGATGCCGACCAGCCCGCCGTGGAATGCCATCCCCCCCTGCCAGACCATCAGCGCCTCCAGCGGGTGCTGGAGATAGTAGGGCAGGTTGTAGAAGAGGACGTAGCCGAAGCGCCCGCCGATGATCACGCCGACGACGGCCCAGGGCAGGAAGTCGTCGAAGTCCTGCGCGGTCGGCCGGGCGGGCCCGGACCGCGCCAGCCACATGCAGTAGCGCCAGCCGGCCACGAAGCCGACGATATAGGCGAGCGCGTACCAGCGGATGACGAGGGGGCCCAGTTCGACCGCGATCGGGTCGATGGCAGGAAAGGCGATGGCGAGCATGGACCCCGTCGCGGCGGCGGGCGGTGCGGCAGGTTATAGGCACGGGCACCGGACGGGGCAAGGCGGGCGACGGGCGCCTCGCCCCCGTCCCCGGCTTACCCCAGCGGCAGCGCCCGCGGCTCGTAGGGGGCCTCCAGCGCCGCGATCTCCGCCTCGGACAGCCGCAGGTCGACCGCGGCCGCCGCGTCCTCGATGTGCTCCAGCCGCGTCGTGCCGATGACCGGGGCGGCCATGGCCGGCTTGTGCAGCATCCAGGCGAGCGCGATCTGCGTCGGCTTCACGCCGCGGGCCCGGGCGAGGTCCGCGACCGCGTCGGCGACGGCGAAGTCGCACGGGCGGAAGAGGCCCTGGGCCATCCGGTCGGTCCGCGCCCGTTCCGTCTCCCCGCCGCCCTCGCGCGCACGGTTCGCCGCCAGGAAGCCGCGGGCGAGCGGGCTGTAGGGCACGAGCCCGACGCCGGCCTCCGCGCACAGGCGGTTCATCTCCCGCTCCTCCTCCCGCTGGACGAGGTTGTAGAGGTTCTGCATCGCGACCGGCCGGGCCCAGCCGTTCGCCTCGGCGCATCCGATCATCTGCGCGAACCGGTAGGCCGGCATGGTGGAGCCGCCGACGTAGCGGACCTTGCCCGCGCGGACCATGTCGTCGAGTGCCTGCATCATCTCGGCGATCGGGGTCACGCCGTCGGTGCGGTGGATCAGCAGCAGGTCGACGTGGTCGGTGCCCAGCCGCGACAGGCTCGCGTCGATGGCGGCCATGAGGTACTTGCGGGAGTTGCCGCCCCGGTTCGGGCCCTTGCCCATCGGGATGCCGATCTTTGTGCAGATCACCACCTCGTCGCGCGGCGCGTAATCCAGCAGCACCCGGCCGAGGATGCGCTCGCTCTCGCCCGCGTTGTAGGTGTCGGCGGTGTCGAAGAAGTTGATGCCGCAGTCGAGCGCCTTGCGGAAGAAGGGCCGGCTCGCCGCCTCGTCGAACGCGCCCCAGTCGCGCCGCCCCGCGGCCCCCCACGAGTTGCCGCCGATGCAGACCGGGCTGACGGCAAGGCCGCTTCGGCCGAGCTGGACGGTACGCATGGGGTGGTCTCCGGCGTGGTCGGGGAGCGAGGGTCGGACGTGCGGCGGCGGCGGTCAAGGTGGCATGACGGCCCTCACCCGGGAAGGGTGAGGGTTCTCCTCCCTCCCTTGACCCGTCCCGCCCTCCCGTCCGATGGTCCCGCCCGGGCGGTCGGGCGGTCGGGCGGTCGGGCGGTCGGCGGGGGGCGGGCATGCGGATCGGGATCGTGGGGGCCGGGGCGGTCGGCGGGTTCCTCGGCACGCGGCTCGCCCGTGCCGGTGCGACGGTCTCGGCGCTGGCGCGCGGCGCCACGCGCGACGCGCTCGCCGCCCACGGCTGGCGGCTGGAGGAGGCGGGCGCGCTCCTCACCGGCCCGGTCGCGGCCGTCTCCGACGATCCCGCCGACCTGGGGCCGCAGGACCTCGTGATCCTCGCGGTGAAGGAGCCGGCGCTGCGCGACCTCGCCCCCCGGCTCGGCCCCCTCCTCGGGCCGGACACGGCGGTCCTGCCGGCGATGAACGGCGTGCCGTGGTGGTTCCTCGCCGCCGCCGCGGGGGATCTCGCGGGCCGTCGGCTGGAGAGCGTCGATCCCGATGGCCGCGTGGGTGCGGCGATCCCCTTGGACCGGGTGATCGGCTGCGTCGTCCACTGCGCCTGCGCGAGCCCCGCCCCCGGCCTCGTCCGCCACACGGTCGGCCGGCGGTTCATCGTCGGCGAGCCCGATGGGCGGGCGAGCGCGCGGTCCCGCGCGGTGGCCGACCTGCTGGCGGCGGCGGGGTTCGACGCCCCGCTCTCGGACCGGATCCGCGCCGACGTCTGGTACAAGCTCTGGGGCAACATGACCACCAACCCGATCTCGGCGCTGACGGGGGCGACCGCGGACCGGATCCTCGACGATCCGCTGGTCGCGCGCTTCTCGCTCGACGTGATGGCCGAGGCCGCGGCGGTCGGGGCGCGCATCGGCTGCCCCATCGCGGAACGGGGCGAGGACCGGATGGCGGTGACGCGGAAACTGGGCGCCTTCCGCACCTCCATGCTGCAGGACGTGGACGCCGGCCGCCCGCTGGAGATCGACGCCATGCTGACCGCGGTGCGCGAGATCGCGGACGCGCTGGGCATGGCGGTGCCGTGGACCGACGCGCTTCTGGGCCTCGTCCGCCTCAAGGGCCGCGTGGCGGGCCTCTACCCGGACGGCTGAGGGGCTACCCGGAATTTCAGGCGCGCGGCGGGGCGACGGCGTGTCCGGGGGTGTTCCACCCGGAACCGATCCGCTGGAGGCCGCCCATGCCGAAGTCCCCCGTCCTGGTCGCAGCCGTGGCGCTCGGCCTGTCCGTCGCCATGCCGCCCGCGCAGCCCGTCCGGGCCCAGGCCCCCCCGGCGACCACGTCCTCGCCGGCGCCCGCCACCTCTCCGGCCGCCGTCCAGCAGGGGTTCGCGGCCCTGGCGCGGGCGGCGCTGCCGGCCGTCGTCACGATCACGGCCGAGCAGGCGCCGCCGTCCGAGGCCCGCGCGGGCTCCTCCCGCGGGCCGGCCGACCTGTTTCCGCCGGGCTCGCCCTTCCGCGACTTCTTCGACGAGTTCTTCGGCCAGCAGGGACC
>Ga0315907_10006700_pt1 | contig 12153 bp, 14 predicted proteins | sample LakEriMetagenome_3_FD_203525 | JGI IMG/M metagenome (GOLD analysis project Ga0315907, IMG submission 203525) | Freshwater fungal communities from buoy surface, Lake Erie, Ohio, United States - Buoy 12 MA123 | ecosystem: Environmental > Aquatic > Freshwater > Lake > Lake biofilm | place: USA...
TAACCTCAAATAAGCCTCCATGGCGGAATTGGTATACGCGCACGGCTTAGACCCGTGATCTTGTAGGTTCGAGTCCTACTGGAGGTACAAAAAAAATAACTTTTATATGTGTTAGTATATTTATAATAGTGAAGATAATAATTACAGAAGGACAACTTAAAATGATCGTTGCGGAGCAAAATAAATCTGCTCCTACAAAACCTAAAAATCAAACTTATACTACTGTACAAGACAGAACATTAGTTAAATTAGGTAATACATTTTCTTCTTTTAAAATACCTAAAGGTACTAGATTTACTGCACATCAAACAGGTGATAAAAAACTTACAACCCCAACATACACAGCATCTGTTGATAGAATTAAAGATGGTAAAAATAAACCATCTACTGTATTTTATTGTAATGGAAAAAATGCCGGTAAATTTTGGAACTCAGTTGCCAACGTATGGTTAATAGATAAGACTAAAGTACTTTCAGGTTATTTAACTAAAAATTTATGTGGTAAATCTTTTGGGGACCAAAGTTATTGGGAAGATAAAAAAATAGATGTTAAAGGGCAAAGAAATCCCGTACAAATTGCTAATTTCTTAAGATCTTCGGATACATTAGATGATGATGAACCGGCAATTGAAAAGGCATTCTCTGAAATTAGAACTTGGGAAAGATATAATTTAGTTAAAAAATATTTAGGTCAAGATCCTTATAAGTTTGTTTCACAATTTATTGATGTAAGAGAAAAACATGGACCATTACAGTCTGTAACGACTTCTTTTAATATTTTATCCAAAGGTGCAACTTCAGATCAAAATAAAGAATTGAATACAGGTGAGGGATGTCCTGTTGTTTTAACCGCTGCTCGACCAGGAGGACCTAAACAATATTTGGGACCTGTAAATTATATGAAATTCTTTAAAGGATCCTGGGGTACACCAGGTGCTGATCCATTATTGTATAGTAACGGTTTAACAGGAGTATATGCTAAAGTACCAGATTTTGGATGGAAAATTAATAATAAAACTTACCCTTATCCAAAATACTATACCCAAAGTTGTTTAGATAAGGCAAAACAAATTACCACATCATTTAATAAAAAAGAAGCGATAAAAAAGGGTAATCAATCAGACATTTATCGACAAGAATATATGCAAAAAAGGGATAGTGAAACTACAAACGTTGTTAATAGTGTTCCAGTTAAAACCTTTAAAAATCCTTTATCACTAACTGAAGGGGCAAACCAACCTAAAGATTACCAAGAAATGTTAAATTTTAACCAATCATTATCAAAACAAAAAGAATTAATACCTAAGTTTTGTAAAACACCATTAGAACGTCAATGGGACGCAAACGATGGAAGTGGTGATTATAAGTTGAGAATGATTAGTATGTATAATTTATGTAAAGATTACGGTGGATTATGGGTATATGGTGTTGGTACTTCAAAATATACTTGTGGATGTAGAGATAATACAAATCCAGCCCTAACAACAGCAATTAAAACGGATACAGGGAACTTTAATGCGAGTAAAGAAATACAAGGTCAACAAGGATCCACAAACTGGAGTAATGTCGACTCAAGATCGGTATTATGGGGTGCAGGAGCACTAGCCGCGGCGTTTATCCCTGTTGTTGGTCCTTTTGTTGCCGCAGGTATTGGTTTAGGCGGTGCTGCCGATTTATGGACAAGTAATAAGAAAAAAGAGGCAGCAATAACGGCTTTCTTTTCGTTATTACCATTAGTAGGTAAAATACCGGGTGTTGGTAAAATAGGTAAAGCTTTGGCTGAGGAATTAAAAGCAGCGGTAGTTAATAACGGTGCACTAACCGAAAAACAATTAGAAACTTTAATAAATATTATTAAATATGACGAACAAGTCTCAAGTGCCATGATACCGGCAATTGAAAATCAAGCCGCAGGTAAATTAGAGTCACATATAATAAAAACCGCAGTAAAAGAAACAGAGAAAAAATTAGTAGACCTTACTGGTTTACCAACTTATGGTGATTTGAAAAAGAAAGTGATAAAAAAAGCAGCTAGCCCAACAGTTACAAGTTTGGCGACTTAAGGTGTTTAAATTAAAATTCACAAAAACTTGATCTTTTTAAAAAGTACCATATATTTATAGAACAAATTAAAAAAACGCAAATGAAAAATTTACACATATCATTGATAGGGGGCGATTTAGCTGAAGCAACTTTCAAGGAGAGGGTGTAATATTTTATACATATAATATTTAGAACCCCTCTCCAAAAAGAGGGGTTTTTTATGTTCGTTATTTTGTGGTTTCAAAAAAGATCATTATCTTTGTGAAACAAAAGAGAAAGGTTCTTTGACATATTGGTAAAATGGTTCGGTGGTGAAATTGGTATACACGCTGCGTTTAAGCCGCAGTCCATATGGTTGTGGGTTCGAGTCCCACCCGGACTACAAAAAAAAATAAAAAATATTTTACAAAGTGTTTGGTAAAATGAAAAAAACTACATATGTTTGTAAAACAAAACGGTTTAGAAGTTAATTACCTGATTATACAGTAATCCTCCCATTTACAGGTAGAAAGGAGGTAAACAACTAAACCAAAAAAAATAAAAAATAATTTACAAAGTGTTTGGTAGATTGAAATAAACTCCATATATTTGTAAAACAAACGATGGGGGTGAGAAAATGTGATGGTGGACTCACCCCCACACAAAAGGGAAAAAGTTCTTTGATTTAAAAAATATTGTGGTTGTAAGAAACGGGAAACTCGTAAAGTACATTAACCTGTTGACTCAAGATGGTGAAACGAGAGTGTGAGTCAACTACTAAACTACAAGTAAATGGTGCGGTAGCTCAGTAGGTAGAGCAAAGGTTTGAAAATCCTTGTGCCGGTGGTTCGATTCCATCCCCTCACCACAAATATTGTGACGCAGGTGCAACGTCGGTCTCATGAGCCGAGTTGGGTCGCCCCCCCGTCGGAGGTTCGAGTCCTTCAGTCACAACAACATAGCGGGATGTGGAAGTTGGTCATCCGCTCGGTCTCATAAGCCGAGATCGCAGGTTCGAGTCCTGCTCCCGCAACCAAATGCTGACGTACCAGTGGATGCTTATACCATCTATGCCTGTAGCGGTAAGTTTAAAACGTTGGTTCGAATCCAACCGTCAGTACGGGAGTGTTAGCAGTAGAGTTCAGCTTGAGAATGGAAGTGGAGAGCACTTAAAAATGAGTCCACAAGATGTTAAGCCGTTTATTCAGTTCGAGGGCGATAAAAACTGAAGCGTTTAGGAGAAAAGTCGCTTGATAAAATGAACCCATGGTGTTAGTAGGATTGATCCCCTCTTCCATGTAAAAAAATGTGACGGGTGATCCCAAGTTCGTCACAACTTGCGGGAGTAGCTCAATTGGTAGAGTTCCAGCCTTCCAAGCTGGCTGTTGAGGGTTCGAATCCCTTCTCCCGCTCAAATGGGCCTGATGCCGACGGCAGGTCGACTGATTTGCAATCAGATCGTTTGGGTTCGATTCCCACAGTGTCCACAATAATTAGATGGTCGGTTCATCTAGGGGTCAGGATACAAGGTTTTCATCCTTGTCACACGGGTTCGAATCCCGTACCGACTACACCCTGTCAAGGTAGATAGGTAGGTCAGGAGTGTAATGAGGCACGGTGCCAAGTCCTAAAAACACCACGGTCCACAAGCAAGTGGATGCGAGAAGTAATAAAGGTTGCTCATTGTGGGTTCGAATCCCACCCTGACTACAAAATTAAAAGTTATGAAAAAATTTGAAGATTTAGAATTTGATAAAATATCAGATGAACCATATATGTCAGGTGTTCGTTCTCGAATGATGTTTGAAAATGGATATGGTGTTAGTGTTGTATCTCACACATATTCATATGGTGGAAAGGCCGGTTTATTTGAAGTTGCGGTTCTAAACAAAAATGGCGATCTAACTTACGATACTCCTGTAACAAATGATGTGGTTGGTTATTTAAATCCTGATGAGGTTACAGAAATTATGGAACAAGTGCAAAACTTGTAAAAAAAGGTCCATTGGTGTAGTGGCTAACATTCATCCCTGTCACGGATGAGCCGCGAGTTCGATTCTCGCATGGACCGCAAAAAATCTAATACCATTCTTTCTAATATTTATTATAAAAAAGAAATGGCGTTAGAATCTAAAAGAATCACCAAAAAAGAATTTCAAACGTACTATGAACCATTAAGGAGTGACTTTGAAAGAATGGTTAACTCTGTTAATTCATCTATGGGTTTTGGTCAAATAATACAAAAATATATTGGTACAGAAGTTTTAAACACTTATTATCATGTTTGGGACAATAATTTAAATCAACAAGTTGTTTTAGATAAAACTACAGGTGCGTATTATCCACCAGAACAAGCGGGTCCTATGTTGTGGGAAACAAGTGCTTCTAATGGTCTTGGATTCCTTAATGGTCTTATAAGTTTATCGGGATATAGAAAATTTAAATATTGTGTTTCGTGTTCAGATAGAAATGTGCCAGCATTTCAATCAATTGATAATTTTAAAAAAAGATATGACCAAGTAGGTTCATTACTATCTACTCACAATACTTTAGATGCTTATCTTTTTTATGATTTTGCACTTACAAGATTTAATAATGTGTTTCCTGCCGTTAAGTATGATGATGGTGTAAATGTAACTTTTTATTTTAAAGATATTAACGGAACCGATAAGAGTTTAAATGAAATTGCTCAAACCACCAATAAACCTGTAAGTGAAATAGAAACATCAATAAATGACGCGGAAATAGTTAAACCACAAATAGGAACAAATACCGTTATTACATCATGTTGTGATGAAAGTTTAAGTTATGTGATAAGCGGACAATATAATGTTGGAGCAACGCTTTATACTGTAGGTATGACTGAATCTTATTGTTGGTATGCTGAGTCATTAACTGACCAAGCCCCAACAGCACCTGAAACTGTTACCTTTACAAATGGAGGTAGAAGTTGTGCTGAATGTGTTAGGTTAAATCCGTGCCCTTCACCTTGTGAAGAAATGTCTTTAGGGTATACTGAAGGTAGAACTAGTCCAATATCAGACGCTTGTAGTGCATCTCAATTAATTTATGAGTACGATAGTAATGAAGGGGTTTTATACCAACAAGGTCAATGTGGTATTAGTAAAGCGGAAATAGGTTATTATTCTGATGGTAGAACAATTTATTTTGTTGGTGGAGATGGTAAACTGAATGAAGTTGAGACATGTCAACCACCACCACCATCTTATTTTGAATTCGTTGATATTTTTTCTGATAATTTTAATGAAATTTGGTCTTACACAAACTCAGCATTACAACAGAGTTGGTCTGATGTAAATAATTTTAGATTTATGTATGATACTACATATGTGCAATTATCTATCAGAATTATTAGTACATATGAACCACCAACTCAAGGATCAGTATTCAATACTCCACCTAAAGAAAACGGACTTTCGTATATAGACCCTAGTAACATATACGGAATTAATTTAGGTTATTATTTAACAATTGGTTGTGATATAAACTTTTACCCAACTGAAACAACAACCATACCTGTTGATGTTCAAGGTAATTTTGGTGATAAGTTCAATCCTGATTGGCGAACAATTGGAACCTTTAATGCCACAATTATTATTCCAGCATAATATTTTTTGTAATTCAGTTGTTTAATTGAAGTAAAATTACTACATTTGTCTTATGAAAAAATATCTTTGTATCTTCTTGGGGGTTTTTATAACCCTCATTGGTGTTGCAAGCACCTACTTGTTTTTTAAGAACGACTCCTCTTGGATGTCTATTATATATTGTTTAGGTTCTGTTATTTTGTTGGAACCAGCAATCGATAGATGGACTACATTTTTCAAAAATTTATTGTAAATAATTTGGTCCTATAGCTCAGTAGGTTAGAGCAACTGACTCATAATCGGTAGGTCCCTGGTTCGAGCCCAGGTGGGACCACCACGAATGCTAAAAAAAAGAAAGTGGATATTAATTCTTTATTGATTAACACCCACTTTACCTAAGTTTATACGTATATATAAATAAACACCAATATGACAACTTCAGAAATAATCGCTTTAGCAATACCACTATCGGTATTCATTTACGTGATTGTACTTGCTATCAGACACAAAGAAAAATAATTTATTTTAATAAATTATAATATTCTTTAAAGTGTTTAATACGGTCAGGTAGACCTATTGTCCCACCATTTACTCTTTTTGTAACCGCTGTAACTGTAGCATCATCCGCTCCTTTATCACAGATTGACCACAATTTGTTTGAATCAAAGAAGAATGCTGCAGATGCCAAAGGATATTTGGTTGCAACTAAATCAGGATTTGAAACACAATCTTCACCAATAAATTTAGTAAAGTTCGTATAGTTTGCTTTACCTGTTAATTGGATGTAACCTCTTCCTCTGAATTTGAAACCTTCTTTTGATGATTCATCACCATTACCCATTCTTGATGCGTAAACACGAGATGCAATCTTTTCAGGTTGACGAGCGTAAGACTCATTCAAGTTACCAGGGAAATACTTACCAAAGATTTTCTTTAATCCGTCTGCTGAGTAATTTAAGTTTTCACTTACCGCTTTGAATCCACCTGATTCGTGACCACATTGTGCCAAGAAGTGAGCCAATCTTAAATTGTTTGTGATATTGAATTTAGCGGCCGTGTCAGGTATCTGTGCTAATACCGCATCAGGAATATGACCCTTTAACTTTTCAATGTTTAATGGTCCTCCTGAAGGGATAACCACATCTTCTTTAACTACCGTAACCACAGGAGCCGATTCGCCAAATAATTTAGACCAAGTACCGTCACCAACAATACCATCATCTTTTAATCCATTTGCTTTTTGCCAGGCTTTAACAGCCGCTTCAGTTTTAGGTCCGAAAGTTCCAATTGCTTCAACACCTAGTTTCTCTTGGAGTTTTTTAACGTCATCTCCTTTTGACCCATTTTTTAGTAACATAGTCTTTAATTTTCATATAAATATTAGATAAAATGAATGATTGTCGTTTAAGTTTATATTTATTAGAAAATAAACATTTAAAAAAAATGAATATGAAATTAACAAAAGAACAAGTAATTGGTATTATCAGACACTCATTAACGTTTGTTGGTGGTTTATTGATTATGAAAGGTATTGTTGATGAAGCAACATTAACTGAAGTAACAGGTGGTGTCATCGCATTGGTTGGTACCATTTGGTCAATCATCGAAAAAAATAAAGCCTAATTTAATTTAAATCTTTATGTAACCTACCCTTTTGGGTAGGTTTTTTTATTATAACTTATATTTATTATTTAACATGGAAAATATTGCGGGAATTATAATAGCATTCATATCGGGGGTTTTTGGTCCGATTTCAGTAATGTACATCAAATATCTTTTAGATAAAAGAAAACCTAAACCTGATATGGTAACCGAGGCTTTAAGAGTTGGAGAATTGGTTTCCAATAAATTAGACCACATAAGAGAAGAATTTAACGCAGATAGAGTTTGGATAACTCAGTTTCATAACGGAGGTAATTTTTACCCCACAGGTAAATCAATCGCAAAGTTTTCAATAATATATGAAACAGTAAATCAGAATGTAAATTCAATTCAATCTAATCTAAAAAATATCCCTGTTAATTTATTTTCACGTTCAATAAATCAATTACTTAATAATGATGTAATTGAGATAGGGGATTTTAAAGACGAAACTATTGCAACATGGGGGTTGAAATATTTCGCAGAGGACACCGGAACAAAATCAACATACCAATTTGCAATTAAAACATTAGACGATAAATTTATAGGTACGTTAGGTGTTGATTTTACAAAAAGAAAAACAAAATTAGATATGGAGTCTATTAATCATTTAATGGTACATGCCTCGTCTTTGGGTGGTGTGTTAATGACCCACTTACAAAATTAATTATAACGGTAAATAGACACAAAATTCATATATACGAATACAACACCATTTACGTATTCTGTGTCACAAGCAAACATACCTGGTAAACCATTTGATTTAAAACTTTTCATTTGGATTTTATTATGTTCCACAGACTGAGACCAACTATAAATTGCAAATTTAGCTAATTCTTGATACGTATTAAATTTTTTAGTACTTCTGAACGCATTTTCCCAAGTATCCATATAGTATGTACCATCATTATGTTTTAGGATTTTACCACCTATCATCAAATTAGATTCTCTAGCGATTTGATTTTTAACTCCACTTGTTGACCACTTTACATTTATATCAGGATGATAAAATTTTCCCGAATTGGCCACCTCAACACAGTTAGGTTCAGAAATAGAATTATGTAGACTAGAAGAGTAAACCAATGTGTCCAAACCATTTGTTCGTCTAAAATTATTAAATTCTTTAATTAGAACAATATCAAACAAGTCCTCATCGAAGTCATTATAATTAATTGTTTGTGAAAAAACTGAAGAAATAAAAAAGTAAAATAATAAAACAGGAGTAATCTTCATAGGTTTATATTTAATTGTTGAACAAATATAATACTTTTTTTTTAATTGATATTTATAAGAATGGAAAAAAAATTAATCATAGAAAATATTGTAAAAAAAATTAAAAGTATTATTATTAATGAAAGAAAATCCGACCAATTATCTATGCAACTTTCTAGATTAACGGTTAACCAATTTAAAAAAAATGAGGATTTTACTTTAGAGTCAATACAATTTGAAAGGGGTGATGAATATGCAAATTTTGATTTTATTTGTACATTCATTGCTGATGAAAATTTTAACTTTCCATTTTCAGTTAGGGGTGGTGGCGATATGCAAACTTTAGAAATTGAAATAACTTATAGACCTGATGATTTCCCAAAACACATGACTGATTTAGTTGCCGAAATTAAAGAAACTATTGAGCATGAGTTAGAACATATTGAACAACAAAATTTTGATGACATGTATGTTGATGATGAAGACATTGACGAAGACGATAATTTTGAGTACCTAACATCGTCTGAAGAGGTCCCTGCATATGTAAGAGGTTTAATTAAAAGATCTAAAACAAAAAGAATATCGTTATTAGATGCGATGGAGGAATGGTTTAGTGAAAATAAATTAAAATTCAAAAATCCAAAAAAAGAGTGGCCTTTAGTTAAAAAAATATGGACCGATTACGCAAATGAAATGAGATCAAAAGAAAGAATAAAAAAATTTAAATAGATTTGTTTTATTTCCAATAGTTTATTATGTTTGTAAAAAATATACAACATGATAAAATTCTTTAAAAAGTTCTTTAAACGTAGATACGTTAAATTCCAATTATCTCTTAGACGGGCAGGCATTGCTAAAACATATCGAGACGAACATGTGCTCGAACAACAAGTGTGTGCAATTTTTAGAAAACTTATTAAAAATAAAGATTCAAAATTCACAATTGCTCCTGTATCTGGAAAAAAATATATTGTAAACAAAAAACTTGGAATTTTCGTTATTTTAGATTATTGTAATTTAGAAATTACAAATCATGTTTATCATTATGAAATGAAATTATCAAATACCGATGGGTCAAAACTTGCTAAATTATTCAATGACAAAGTTGAGTCAGACGCATTATCATATGAAAATGAAATTAGAGCTAATATTCAAAGCTCTCTTAATATATTATTTGAAAAAATAGACAAAGATTTAAAAGGATTATGAAGAAACTATTTAAAATATTATTTTTATTACTCGTAGTAACTGCTTGTAATAAAAAAGAGTATAGGTATGAAATACGAGGTAAAGTATATGTGCCTACATCTGGATTGAACCCGATGCACGACGCAGTTTGGTACACAGACACTATTAGTCTTGATGGTGATACGTTATATTACTTTAACAGTGATGGGTCTGAAGTAAGAATATATCCACCATTTATTTTAATTGATCACACATTAGACAAATGAAAACATATAAACAACTACCAATCCCTGAGGACTCGGCTTGGAGTAGAAATACTTTATACGGTAAATTACATTGGAGAATAAGATATTTCCTTAAGGGTGTAAAAAACATCATCAGATGGATACCAACTTTGTATCACGACAGAGATTGGGATGGGACCTATATCCTAAAAATTCTACAGAAGAAAATTGAGTTCCAAAGAAAAGAACTTGTAAATGCCAATAGACATGTGGATATTGAAAGAGATAATCGTTATATGACTTTGGCTCTTAACTTACTTGAAAGAGTTAGCGAAGAACACTATTCATTAGAGTGTATGGATTATTGGCATGATACCATAAGTTTTGAAGATGTACCAGATAAACCAAACTTAAAATCTATTGAGATCGAAACAAAGACTGAAAGATTTGATGAATACTTAAACAAATATCCTTCTTCAGTTCGTGCGATTATCAAAGAACATGGTAAACAAGACGATAAAAAACGTTTATGTTTGATGGTATCTTACTATAATCATAATAAAGCAAATAAACTTCTTTTCCGAGTTTTAGAGGAAAAACTAAACCAATGGTGGGATTAAAAAATATAATATATGAAAAATAGAAGCGAACACTATGGGGACATTAAATTATGGATTGAAAAAATAATCAATTCTTGTGAAAATATGGACCACATTAAAACAACTGATAGGTTAATTATTAATTTCGATAAAAAATTAGAGAGTAGTTTTGTTGAGGAATATTGGAGAGAATATTTTTATAGCATTATACAACCACTTAAAAATTTATTAGAAAATAAAAGAGATGAAATCTTTAATAAAAAATTAGAGTTATGACAGGGACATTAACACAAAAAGAAGGTATTTGGGTTGTAAAATATGACAGAGGTCACGAAGTTTTATTTTATCAATTAGACACAAAAAGTAATGAATGGACTAAAAAAAATGCAGTCCAAAGATTTATCAAAGAAGGTATTGAAGTGGATTTTTCACTTATTACCACAGGGGAATATAATAAAGAAAAAGAATCCTTAGTTAAGGAATATAGTGCAAAGCTTTTATACATAAATCACGAAACAATTTAATAATGATTGAAAATTACGAAATTTTAAAAAATGGGGTAATAAAACAAAAAACCATATTAAAAAAAATAAAATCATATAATTTAAATTACGTAAATAATAGTTACAATCAATACGGTGAAAAGGGACCTCAAATATCTGGTATCCGACTTGGTTATTTGATAGCAACATTAGGTTACTGGCCACAATCTATTTTAGATGTGGGTTATGGTAATGGTGATTTTTTAAAGGTCTGTAAAGGTGTTATTGATTCATATGGTAATGATGTTTCGGGATATCCTGTACCTGAAGGTGTTACATATACTGACAATATATTCAATAAACATTACGATGTAATCTCATTTTTTGATGTCTTAGAACACTTTAATGAAATTGATTTTGTGAAAGATTTGGATTGTAATTACGTTTATATTAGTTTACCGTGGTGCCACAACTTCAATGATGAGTGGTTTATGAATTGGAAACACCGAAGACCTGATGAACATTTGTGGCATTTTAATGAGAAGTCAATTGAAAACTTCTTTAATGAAATGGGGTATGATATGGTTGATTATTCCAATATTGAAGATTTAATAAGGACGACTGAGCACGAATACCCAAACATTTTAACATGTATTTTTAAAAAAAGAAAAATAAATAATTAAATAATATAGTATGATAGAAACTATAACTTTCAAAGATAAGACGTACCCAAAATTCCAATCGATTGGAATGGGGTCACAATATGCGATTCCTTATGCTAAACATGTTTGCGTTGGTGAAGGTTACGATATTGGTTGTATGAAAACAGAATGGGCTTTTCCGGGTTCAATACCTATTGACATAGACTTTGATGATGAATACCACGCAACTAATTTACCTAAAAAAGATGTAGATTATATTTTCTCAAGTCATTGTTTAGAACATATAGATGGTTGGGTAGAAGTGATGGATTATTGGTATGATACCCTTAAAGAAGGTGGAACGTTATTTTTATATTTACCTGACTATTCACAAGAATATTGGAGACCGTGGAATAATAGAAAACACAGAAATATATTTACACCTAGTATTATTAAAGACTATATGGTAGATAAAGGTTATAAAAAAATATTTGTTAGTGAAATAGATTTAAACAATGCCTTTATGGTTATGGGTG
>Ga0315907_10006702_pt1 | contig 12152 bp, 15 predicted proteins | sample LakEriMetagenome_3_FD_203525 | JGI IMG/M metagenome (GOLD analysis project Ga0315907, IMG submission 203525) | Freshwater fungal communities from buoy surface, Lake Erie, Ohio, United States - Buoy 12 MA123 | ecosystem: Environmental > Aquatic > Freshwater > Lake > Lake biofilm | place: USA...
TGACGGTCTTTCATGGCTTGGAACAATTCGTTCTGAGTTTTGCCACGACCTTCTAGCGTAGCCACAATGTCATCGTCTACAGTATTTTCTGCGACGATAAGGTGCACTACGATGGTCTTGGACTTTTGGCCTTGGCGGTAGACTCGAGCGTTAAGCTGGTCGTAGAGTTCGCGGCTGAATGGCACGGAGTACCAAATTACAGCTACACCGAACTCTTGCAGGTTTAACCCGTGCCCAGCACTTTGTGCGTGGACTAATAGCACTGGGAACTTTCCGCCATTCCACCCGTCAATGACCGCGCTGAGTTCAGACGGCTTGAGCCCTGAGCCAAGCACAGGCGCCTGTGGAAATGCTTTCTTGAGGCGCTCAAGGTCGTGCCTATAGTGGTAAGCAATCATCACACCTTTGCCATTGATTTCGTCGACCAACTCCATTGCGGCTTCAGTCTTTTCGTTATGCAGATGCTGTACAACACGACCCATGGTCGGGTCTTCACTATCAAGGTAAATTCCACCATTAGCCATTTGCTGTAACTTCATGGTGGCAACACCGGAGTTCATTGCAGTAGCATCACCCGACTCAAATTCAACGACACATTTGCGCTCCATATCGTTGTAAGCTCTGAGCGCAGCTTCGGGCAATTCTACTCGCACGGTGTTCTCGATAAGCTCTGGCATATCTAAGTGGTCGGCGGCCTTGAGTCTGAGTACGGAGTTGGCGAGAGCGTCGTAGATTCGTTCTTCAGCACCGGGTTGAAGCACCCACATATAAGGCGCTGGGTTACTGAAGTAAGTGTTGCGGAATTTAGTGATGTACTTACCAAAGGTCAGACCTTTGTCCACGACATTTTGCGGATTGAATAAGTCCATGAGCCCGCCGGCCGCAGGTGAACCAGTCAAGAGCCAGAGTCTTTGTGCTTTGAGTGCAATGGCTTCGTTGATGCACTTGAAGCGCTGGGTCATGCCGTTTTTAATGTTGGTGCTTTCGTCAATGACTACAGTACCAAACGGCATGGTGCCATTCAGTTTTTTAATCAGCCATTGTAATCCGTCATAGTTAATAATCACTACATCATGGGTAAGCATATGGCGGAAGCGATGGTCTTTCTCGGCGCCGTGCAACACGGTATAAGTGAGTTCGTTGAAGTTAGACCACTTACGAATTTCCCGCGGCCATACTTCATTTGCTGGGCGCAGTGGTGCAATCACCAGCATAGGACGCTTGTCAAACTTACGAAACTCCATGTGGGTGGCAAGGCAGATTGACGTCTTGCCAAGACCTGGGTCTAACCACAAAGAACCACATCCTGTGTCTTTCAGGAAGTCGATACCAAGTTGCTGGTAGTCATGTGGTACCCAGAGTTTAGCGCATTCATTATGCATTGGCAATTGCCTCCAAGTACGAAGTAATTTCTTGCTTCGTTCTGAGTACTGGAACCTTAAAACCTCGTGCTTCGAGCTTGGCTGACACCATCAGTTGGAAAGTCGTTTGTTTACCAATAAGAGTTTTCAGCTCTGAAAAGTAAGCTTTGCCATTGTGCACGACTATCCTATCAGGCCAACCACGCTGATACATGACGTGAAGCTTTAAGGTTAACAGACGCAAACGACGACACTCAGTTCCGAAGTGCGACTCCAACTCACGCTCTAAGACTTTACGGTCGACTACCATTTGCAGATACCCATTTTTCGTTTTGAGTACGGACACCAAACACAAAGGTCACTTGGGCGTGGAGCACGGATGTGGTCATTAACAGCACGCTCAGCAAGCGCATTGAACTCAGCAAAGATTGCGGGTACATGCGCTCGACCATACTCAGCGCCGGACGATGAAAGCCCAAGGTCAATGTACCGAATACGACTTCTACAGACTGCAAGTTCAGGGTGGTTAGCAAGCACCAACATAGCATAGAACTTGAGTTGCTGGCTATAATCGCGCTCTTTACCAGACTTCCAGTCGCCAACACAGCCAATGGCAGCACTCAGCTCGAGTGTGTCGATGATGCCATAGAAGTAAGCATCGGGTGAATCGTAGGGCACAGGCTTACAGTCCTTGTCCACTGCATACTTTACTTCGGCCTTAGCACCTGATGCTTTGAGTTTATCAAGGATAGGACGGAAGCGCAGAAGCTCGGTGGGCAGAATGTCAATCGTGCCAAGTGTGTACTCTTCACAGGCTCGATGCAACTCAACGCCCCGTAGGGCAGCTGGATGTGGCGACTCGTCGAGTGGCTTGATATTTAACCCGCGCTCAAAGTGGTGCCGTTGCGGGCACGAGTTATAAGACGATAAGTTTGAATAGCTGAATGGAGGCTTCATTATTTAACTTCTGAGTAGTTGTGGCCAATCTGCACATCGGCAATCATTGGTACGGAAATTGGGAACTCCTGTTCACACATACACTTCTGTAGCGCGATACCAGCAGCTTCGGCATCTTCAGGTTTACAGGTGATTACCAACTCATCATGGGCGCTCAGCCAAATACGACCTGGGCCGTCGTAGGTTACCATGGCTTCTTTACACTGGTCAGCGGCTGAACCCTGTACCAATAAGTTGATACCCTTGTAGTCAAACTCCATGCGCCGACCATTGACAACCTTGGGACGCTCCATCAATACTTTACGGCCACCGAGAGTGGTAATGGGCTGATTACGGGCGTATCGTTGCTTCATGACTTGGCGCATATACGGGAGTCGTGTAGCCACATGGGTTTCGTAGGCTCGCACAATCGGTCGTACTTCATTGACAGACACTTCACGGAATTCTTTGTTAGAAATAATCTCGGCAATCTTTCCAGCGCCTCCGCCGTAGATAACACAGAAGCTTACGTCCTTAGCCCAGACTCGTGTGATGTTTGGGAAGCCCATAGCCTTGATGGTGTCAGACGCAAAGGTGTGCAAATCTGCTCGTGGATTCTCACGATACTTTTCTGCAAGCAGACCATTCTCAAAGTGAGCAAACAAGCGCAGTTCTTGACCATTAAAGTCAGCTGCAACCATGACTTCGCCTTCGTCGGGAAGCAACCATTTACGAACCGACGGGATAGGTGGCAACTCAATTTCAAGGTGCAACTCACCCGTACCTCGCGCTGATGGTGCGGTTTGGACGGTGGGTTTGCAGGACAATCGTCCGGTTCGGGTGCCACCATGTTCGCCACGTACTGGGTTCCAGTTGGTGTGAATGCGACCATCATACTGCGACAACTCAATCCACGGTTCAAGGTAGGTGCCACAGAGAGTGTCCATGTACCCACGATAGCGCAGTGTGTCAATCAGGGTCTTGTCACTAATCATCTGTTCGACAGTAACACGATTAGTCCGTGGAGCGCCTTTGGGTGTGGTCGGCCAAGGCTTATCTTGATGGTAAAGACCTGACTGAAGAATGGCCTGCGCTAATTGCGGGCCGGAGCCGACATTGATGCCTGGACTATTGAGTCGCTGGCAAATCCACTCATCGGCACGACGGATACCATCGCGCATAATTTCAAGGTGCTCAATCATTGCTTCACGGTCGACGCGGATACCAGCCTTAGAGTTATCCACAAGAATCTTGAGCAACTTAATCTCGCGCCAATATGGCTTGAGTTGTTCATCACGGACTGCCGGCCAACAATGCTCGAACAGGGCGTGGGTCATGCGGACGTCATCGACAGCGTAAGTAGCAACCAATGGCACAGGCGCTTTACTGATGAAGGCACCGGCATTCTTGGGTGTGGACTTCGGGATATTGCGCAGAATCCACTCGACCAGTTCATCACGGGCTTGTGGCTCGATGCCACACCATTTCTCTGCAAGGAATTTCAATGACAAAGATTCAGCGTTGCAATCGGTCAGGAACGCCAGAATAAGGGTATCGTGGAAGTACGTGGGCCATGGCAGACCTAGATGGTCAAGGGTGACTTCAAGGTCGAAAATGGCGTTATGGAAACAAATTACTCGGCCACTCGACCATAGTTCTTTGAGCCTTGAGTGCATTTCTTCGCCGGTGTAGTACATACCGAGTTCACCGCCAAAGCGTGGGTCACCTTCGTATGGGTCGAGTATTGAGACGCCACAGGGTTTGGGTGGGTACTCTAATGGGCGTGGGCCGATAGCTTCGGTTTCGAAGTCGACAAAGACTGGAGTGTCAAGATTCATGTGATGGTAAAAACCTCGGTAAATTCGTAAACATGGACTTCAGACATAAGGCCTGAGAGTTTGTAAGAGCTGATGATTGCACTGTATTCTTCGTACGAATTAGCTTCGTGTAAGACCTTTGTGCCTTGGTCAACAAGCTTGATGATAACTGGATAGTTCATTTGCGCTCCGAGTAGAATCCCACATAGTATATTTTATCATACTATGTGGGATTTGTCAACTACCGAATTAAATTGTTTTTCGGGTACTTATACTTGATGTTGTCGGGTTGCAAATTCCAGCCATTCTGGTTCCTGATACCTTTTTGCTGACCTTTCTTGGCATTGATTGCTGCTTGCTTGTCGTGTTCATACTGGAACTGCAACAAATCTTCAAGGTTATCAATACCTTTCGGAAGCGCCGTGTCAATGACGATACCCGAAATGCCTGGGTAGAGTTTCTTCAGGTCGCCACGAGTGACTTTACGGTCGAGTGGTTTCCAGAAGTACTGGGCTTTGCTCGCAGAATTACCGGGCATAAACACCGAGAATGGCACGGATTTTGTCCGATACTTTCCCGCCTCGTTTGATGTTTGGAAACTGCGCTTCAAGTTGCTCTACCAAGCGTGGAGCTTTATCGTTCCGCCATTCCTTTTTCTGCAAGTGGATTTCAATAGCCAATTCACGCACATAATCAGGCAATGGTTTATCCAGTAAAAGGTCGTACTCACCGCCTTCCGTGTCGCACTTAATCACAGTCGGACGATACTGAGCAAGCATCTTTTCAATGTTCAGCGCTGGCACTGTGTGGCTCGTACGTCCACCCGTAACCACCAAGGAGTGAAGGCCTTTGTTTCGACCCGAATCGTTGGTATAAAAGGTTATGGTTTCAGCGTCAGAACCAATCAGCGCAGCACGATGCAAAATGACATTGGTGTTCTTGGCATTGTTGGTGTTGAACACTTTTGAGTTTTCCACATCAGGTTCAAACGCAATTACTGCCCGTGCTTTCGGCGCCGCCCATGCAGAGAAGGCGCCGATGTTGCCACCAATGTCAAACACGACATCGTTTTTGTTAATTGTCAGTTGTCGATAACTGCGGTCAATCTCTCCGCAAACCATTTCATCGCAAGTATCGGGCCTGACGTACAACCCGTACTTCTTACTCAGAACAAGTTCCATGTGCTACTCCTTAGAACGGGACGTCTTCACTCACCGGAGTTTCTTCCAAGCTCTTGAAGTCGGCAGTGGAAGCGTTGGAAAGCAGATTGTTGAACTCTTTCTGTGAACGATTCATCAGCCCAACCAGAGTTGCCGTGTCGGTGATTTCTTCCACGAAATCGAACTTCATCTTGAACTGCGATTTGTTGTCAGGCACCAACGAAATCTTGGTCTTGACAGCAAACAGAGGTTTACGCAGAGTAACTGCAACCTGCTTGACGTAGGTCGAGTAGTTCACGAGTGAAGTGACCGGCGGACGAATGGCGTAGGCACCAGCAGTGGTGGTGTTTTCTGCCACTTCGATATCATCGGCAACCAGCAACACGATGCGTCGGGTTTCACGGCAGGCTTTACCCTTACGTACCTTGTCGGGGGTGGAAGCCGAACCCCACATGTCTTGCTTGCAACCAACACAGGTCGGATGCTGAGGTTGACTGGAGTGCTCGAAGGGCTTGAGGTCTTGGGACATGTTACCCATGGCCGAACAGGTCGGTGGCACGAGTTTCTCGCCGTCGAAACTGCCTTCATAATACAGGCGCTCAATGGGCGAGCAAAGAATAATACCAACAACAGTGTCGTTCGGAATCGGCATACCTTTGATGCTCATGCGACCGGAACGGGTGGAAATCATGGTAGCGCCAGACTGGGCCGATACCTCAGTATCCACAGCAGCTTGGGCGAGAAGCTCAAGTTGGCGTGGGTCGAGCGAAAGCAGTTCATTACTCATTTTGTAACCTCGTATGTTAGAATGTTAGAAGTTGCAGTGTGTTACTTGGTGCGAATCGACACTGAATAAACGTCCACTCCAGTAATGCCTGGGACGTCTTCTTCGTTGTTGACCCTATCCTTAACAGCATTGGCTGCAATCCGCCGCTGCAGGATATCGAACGACTCGGTTTCTACTATGTATTTTAGTAAATTGTCCCAGTCGGTGACTACGAATTTCTTTGATTGTTTGAGTGAGGCAGTGCCATACTTCGTGCCCAATGTGGTGGCGCCGGCTTGACTCATACGCTCCATCAGTTCGGCTTCTAGCGATGCTTTATTTGCTTGCACTTCGTCGAGCTTTTCATTCAGGTCTGAAACTTGTGCACGAAGCTCAAGGATTTTCTCGACCAGTGAATCAAGCTTTGTCATGTTCTACTCCGAGTAGTTTAGCCAATCGTTGTTCGGGCCCGACCCAACCATCGGGCTTGGCTACATCATCTTTGTGGCGCTTACTGGCGCCTGGTACTTTGAGCATATTGCTGGTGTGGACTTCGTACATGACTTTGTCCATCGGCAGACCCATCATCTGTCCAGCGCCGATTAACAGATAAATTAAGTCGCCCAATGCGTCAGCAGCGCCTACAAGGTCGTTTGCCTCGTGCGCTGCTAATAGTTCGGAACTTTCTTCGTTAATGAACCGAGCGTAGAAGCTCAATTCTTGCCAAGTCAAGAGCCGTGGTGAGTCACTAACTTTCAGACCCATCTTAGTTCTGAATGCTTTGACCTTGGTGAAAATGGATTCAGTATCAAACTGTGGATACATAAGGGACGTTTACCAATTATTCATTTATCCTTAATAGTATCATAATTTCTAACTAATGTCAATATCTTTAGTGAAAATATTTCTCTTGACGGATGTCCAATTTTATGATATAATCACGCACCTGTACGCGTAAATAATATGAACCCAGTTGACTAACAAACGTTCATAATTTTCTTTGAAGATAGTCAAAATAGTTCTTGACAAAAAGTACCCATATTGATATCATAGATTCATAGGGTACATAGGGTACTCTATATTCCAACCTACTTTTCCAACGACGGAGATTTAACAATGAACCATCAAGAAACTGCTTCTGATTTCCAAGCCGCTGTCGATGCCGCTCAAGCTGCTGCCGCTCTCGACGAAGCAAGCCCGGGCAAAGGCAAGAAGCCCAAGAAAGAAAAGGCGCCGAAGCTCGATGCTGAAGGCAACCCCATCGTGAAGGCTCCGAGAGCCCCGAAACTGGATGCCGACGGTAACCCGATTCCGAAAAAAGAACCGGTCAAAATCGACGACACCAACATCATCTGCCTGCCGAAGAACGATGACGGTTCGTTCAAAGCCAACCCGAAGCGTGCCAACTCCAATGCCAACGCCATGTTCGAACTGTACCGTGATGGCATGACGGTGAAAGAATACGTCGAAGCCGGTGGCGGCCGTGACTGGGTCCGTTGGGACTTGAGCAAAGGCTACATCACCCTGGGCTAATACCCTTCCGGCCTCACAAAGCCCCAGTCAAATACTGGGGCTTTGTACTTTGCACTTGGAGTAACAATGCGTATTCTCTGGCAACTTCAACTCAGCAACTATTACAATGGAAAGTTCAGTCTTTCAGGCGATAGCAACTGGACTACTTTTATCGCAAAAGCAAAGCAACTACTGAAGCGTGACCCGAACATTAAGTTCGACATCATCATGCCTTCCATCGTGCATTGTACTGAAGACTACTACTCACAACTTCGTGACGAAGGTTTAGCATTTAGTACTTCGGTTTGGGCTATTGACATCATCCCAAACGCTCTTGCAACACGATACGATTTTAATTACGACCAGATGTTTAACCACTTCTCAGGTGTAGCGCCGGGCATCACTCATGTGTACATCAACGACCCATCGCTTCTCGGCAACTACATGGCGATGTTTCTGAACTACAAGTGGCCTCGTCCTAAGTTCATCGTACAATGCCACTTCCTTGATTCGCCTAATACTCGTATCGTGCCGGCCGACGCTTCTTATTGGTGGCGCACAGTGGAAGCTTGTGAAAAAGCTGACTTGATGGTCTGGCATTGCGCTTCACAAGAAGAGTTTTTCTTTGGCGAACTTGCCAATGTACTCAGAGACGACTACATCGACGCTAACTTCAGCCATTCAACTGTGTGGAAGTCTGGGCATTCCACCGAACTACTCGATACACCAGTCAACCCGCTCAAGATTCGTTTCGACACCAAGCTGCTCGACCACAACTCAAAAGTAGTGTGGGTGCCAAACCGTATCGGTGGGCTAGGAATCAGTCTTGACTACACGAACAATGGCCGCTTCATGTTTGAAGAAGTGCAAAAGGTTCAAGGCGACTTTGTGGTCTATGCTGGTAACCCGAGTCAGAAAATTAGCAATAGCTTACTCGCCCAACATTGTGCTAAGTACGTTGAGCTATTATCTGTGGCACTGACCACCGATGAGTACAAACTTCTGACTCAACGAGCAGACATTGTAGTGGCACTTTATACTGAAGATACCAACGGTGGTATCGCAGTTCTTGAAGCAATCCACTATGGTGCTGTGCCACTCATGCCCGATATTTACGAGTACAAACAATACTTCGACGCTGTAGACTGGCCACATGAGTTCCGTGTGGCGCCAGACTTGAGTAACGTTGCTGAAGTACTCCAACTCTTGCTCGATAATCTTGATACTTTGCGGCCTTATGTTAAACGCCTACAGGGGGTTATCAAGCGTATGTATTCGTTCGAGTCAACTACTGAAAGATTTTACCAAAAGTTAACCAGCCTTACCAAGGGCTTTGACAGGAGACTAGACTAATGAAATTCCCAGTACTCGTTACAAGAGCGTTCAAGGACAGCACCGACACCGTGCGCTGCATCGACCAGGCAGAGCTGGACAGCGTGATACGTGACATCGAAAAGGGTGACCAAGTGTTTGAGTACTCCGTGTTCAGCTTTGAGAACCGCAAGGTTAGGGTCACCTCGTTTGTGGAAGCAGACCAATGACCATACTTTTTGAAGGCAAAGAATACGCCACGCAAGAAGAACTGCGCAAGGACCGATTCCCAACCCGGTCCTGCCATATCATCAAGCGTTATGTTATTCAGGGCGGTTGCAAGACAATGGCCGAGGTGGCGATGGCAGAAGCCGTAGCCCACCAAGCCGGTCTAAAGAAGGCGCTGATTGCCGCGCGCGCAAGGGCCTCCCAAAGCCGGGCACCAAAATCAACGGTTGACAAATAAATATAATCTGAGTTTTTATTAAACGGTTGACAAAAAATAAAAATTCTGATAGAATATCAGAATGGACTTCTGTCCATGACTGCGTCTAAACTAACCATACAGGAAAACTTATGTTATTGCTCATTGAAGGCTGCGATGCAGCGGGCAAGACTACACTCAAAAATGAGTTAGTCTCAAACTACGGATTCATCGAGTCCGTACCAAAATCACTCCCCACCGATAAAACAGACTTAACGATGTGCGCTGAAAACGCATATGCGATTAACCTCTGTATCGAGAACGACGAAGATGTCGTGATGGACAGGAGCTGGTTATCCGAGGCGATTTATTCGCCTCTTTTGCGTAAAATGGACGGCCGCTTCTCGGTGGCACAGACTCGTATGCTTGAGCGCATGGCTTATACTGCGGGTGTGGTCATTGTTCTTTGCGACCCAGGCTGGAACACAGTGCGTGATAATTGGTATCATCGTGGCGATGAACACATTACTACGGAGTTAATGCTTCGTACTTTGTACCAGCGCTACCAGACTTTGCACCATGATACCCAGATTCCAGTAGTTACGTATAACTATATGCGCAACTCGATGGTGTCTGAACTCATGAACCGTGTACGAAAAGTGGCTAACAAAGCGCCGACTCTGAAAGGACTGTTCGGTAGCCAAGAAAACTCCAATCTCTTAGTAGTCTGCCGCCCACCCAACCGAGTTGGTGATGTACCACTGATTTCATGGCGCCATGATTCGATGCCAGCTAAAATCACTCGGGCGTTTAGCCGTGCCAAGCTTGACGAGTCTGAACTCACTTGGACGTATGCCACTGGCCACGAGCTGCGCAATATCGTGGTGTCCGGTAAATTTGGCAACGTAGCCTATATTGGACCCGACTTAACACTTGAAGTTGAAAGCGCCTTGAACGGCTTAGATGTTGATACATGGTTTTTGCCACTCCCAGGCTGGGAAACTTCTTACAAATCATTCCTGCCGCCGGAGTTAATTGCATGATTTCTATTTTCAGTGATGTACACAACGCGGGTGTGGTCAGCCCACGTGGTTTATTGACCAAAGAGCTTATCAACTATTCGTATAGCGTCGACCCAGGCGCTGAGTTTCTGACCCACCCTGGTCGTAAGTTCAACCTTGCTTATGCCAAGCGCGAAATGCTCTGGTACCTACAGGGTCAGCGCTTTGACACATCCATTTGCGATTATGCCAAGGCGTGGAGTGACTGCATTGCAAAAGACGGCGGCATCAACTCCAATTACGGTCAGTACCTCTTCGGCCCGCAAATGCAACTCGACCGATGCTTCATGGAACTGGCTCAAGACCCTGACTCTCGACGGGCAGTTGCAATGATTCTTGGACAGCACTCGCTGCACTGGGCTGGCATCGACCAACCTTGTACTGTGAGCATCCAGTTCCTGATTCGACCCAAGGCTGGTGCGGACATGGACATCAATGACCGTCCTGAACTCGTGACCATCGTGACTATGCGTTCACAAGACCTTATCTTCGGTCTTGGCAATGATGTACCGGCTTTTATGATGGTTTCGCAAATCATGGCTAGTGCTTTGGGCGTTGACCAAGGTGCTTTGCATGTCAATGTCGGGTCTCTGCATGTCTATCAGCGCCATTTCCAAATGCTTGAACGCATTGTGAATGCGCCTGGTACTTGGAGCGTAGTTGACCGTTTACCGTATATTAGTACGGAACACGCTGCAGAGCTGATTATGGGTCGGGTCATTGATTGTGAGTTCACGAAATGGCTGAGAGGTGAAGTATGAGTCTTGAAGCTGCGAACGAAGTACTTAGTGCGTTGGGCCGTGACCTCAGGCTTGGGCAGGGCTTACCGGTTATTGCAGTTAACCCACTCTCACCAACATGGGCAGCCAAGTGCTGGGTACCTAATGCGTTGAGGCCTGAAATTATGAAAGGCGTCAGGGCAGGTGAACTACCCGAACTCTCCGACACCAACGATATCTATGTCGGTATCTCCGTATTTGGTGCTTGGCATGATAGCGTGAAGCAGGGTCTGGCGATTGTTAAGGCACCCACTTACGGGAACTTCATGCGTCGTACTAAGGCGAACTTTGTCGGTATGGTGGCTGTGATGGTGGATGACGTTAGTGATGACGACGGGACTATGGGTTCTGGTGCTAAGGTCGATGTGCGTCGTATCGGTCTCCAACCATCATGGAAAGTCTGTACATCACCCAGCTGCTGGCAGTACTGGTACCTACTCGAAAACATGTGCACTGAGCGAGAAATTGCTGAGCGCTTCATCGACGACCTTATCAAAGCTGGACTCACTACCGACGGCAAAGACCCAGGCATGAAAGGCGTGAGCCGAGTCGGGCGCCTACCGATGGGCGTTAACAGCAAACCCAAGTACGGAGTGGTGCCACCCGAGGTCTTCGGCGAAGGGTTCACTGGTGAGCGCTTTACTCTCAAGCAGTTAGCTGAGGGCTTAGTGGTTGACCCAAAGAGTGGCAAGCACCTTCCACTTCCCGACCCGTACCGCCCACTTGAGTCAAGGACCTTCGAGCGCCGGTATACCAGTGTCGACGAAGTGCCTAAGTCATTTCGTGTCATGGAGCAGTTTTTGCAGTACAAAGGACTGGTGCGCCATGACGGTGGTGATGTACTCGAGATTACTTGTCCGTGGGTTCATGAGCATAGCTACAAAGGATTAGAGCGCGATGTCACCGGCACGAAGTACTTCCGCCCAGCCGAAGCAAATGGCTTCAAGGGTGGTTTCTTCTGTTGGCACGGCTATTGCCAAGGCAAAAGTATCATGGACTTAGTGCGTTGGGCCGAAGAAACTGCA
>Ga0315907_10006704_pt1 | contig 12150 bp, 10 predicted proteins | sample LakEriMetagenome_3_FD_203525 | JGI IMG/M metagenome (GOLD analysis project Ga0315907, IMG submission 203525) | Freshwater fungal communities from buoy surface, Lake Erie, Ohio, United States - Buoy 12 MA123 | ecosystem: Environmental > Aquatic > Freshwater > Lake > Lake biofilm | place: USA...
CGGTCGATGATATTTTGGACGTAGTCCAAGAGGAGGCGGATGAAGATATTCAAGCAATGGCCGGGGTGTCTGCGGACATCGAAGAATCGGATTCGGTATTTACGATTTCCAAGGCACGTCTTCCCTGGTTGCTCATTGGCGTGATTGGTGGATTGCTAGGAGCCAAGTTGATTGGATTTTTTGAAGGGGGACTTTCGAAGTACCTCGCGCTTGCCTCCTTTATTCCTTTGGTGGCTGCAACAGGCGGGAATGTGGGCATTCAAGCCTCATCCTTGATTGTACAATCTCTAGCCTCCAAATCTGCTTTTGACGACACTCCTTGGCAGCGTTTTTTCAAAGGGTTTTTAGTGGCTTTGCTCAACGGATTTGTTTTGGGGGGCTTTGTATTCTTGGTAGTCATTTACCTCTATGGGTTTGAACCCTTATTTGGCATAACGGTGGGCTTTGCACTTTTCTGCGTGGTGCTACTCTCTTCCTTTATGGGTACGGTTACTCCCTTGGTATTGCACCATTTTGGTATCAATCCAGCGATTGCCTCTGGACCATTTATTACGACCACCAATGACTTGCTTGGGCTAGCCGTATATTTTGGGGTGGCCATGTTGTTGCTGAATCTCTAAGCATGAAGGTATTGATTGTAGATGAGATGCACGATAGCATCCTAGGTTTATTGCAAAAGGCTGGTTTTCAGGTCAATTATGCACCAAAAATCACAAGAGCCGAACTTATTGAACAAATAGGAGCTTACGAAGGCATCGTCATTCGCTCCAAAACCCCTCTGGATCGGGAATTGCTCGAGCGGGCATTCCGACTCAAGTTCATCGGTAGAGCTGGCGCAGGCTTGGACCAGTTGGACCTTGACTACTTGGCGGAGCGTGGGGTCAAATTATTCCATGCAGCCAAAGGCAATCGCGATGCGGTAGCAGAACATGCCGTTGGAGGTCTTTTGGCACTCTTCAACCACTTAGCACAGGCGGACCAACAGGTACGTAAAGGAATCTGGGATCGAGAAGGAAATCGCGGGGTGGAGTTGATGGGTAAGTCCGTGGGTATTTTTGGGTATGGAAATATGGGTACTGCCTTTGCCAAGCGCCTGAAAGGGTTTGGGGTAAAGATCCTCGCCTATGACAAATACAAAAAAGGTTTTGGAAAAAATGGAGTGAAGGAAGTGAGTTGGAAGAACCTCAAGAAAGAAGCAGATGTCTTGAGTATCCATGTTCCCTTGACTCCTGAAACGCGAGATTTTTTCAGTTTGGAAGAGTTGAAAGGGTTTTCCAAGCCTTTTTGGCTGATCAATACAGCAAGGGGAGAAGTGATTCGTATGGAAACGCTCAACCAGGCGCTCGACCAAGGGATCCTGAAGGGTGTGGTTTTGGATGTCTTGGAGAATGAAAAATTTGCCCGATTTAGTAAATCGCAAAAGCATCAATTTGAACTACTAGCGCAGCGCGAGAATGTCCTTTTTACCCCTCATGTAGCGGGTTGGACCCTAGAATCCTACCAAAAAATCAACGAAGTACTCGTCAAACAAATCCTCAGAGAATTCGGAAACAAACTGAAGTAATCGTGGAATAAGGAAGAAAGGGAGGCACTTGCTTTGTGAAAATGCTTTTCTATCTTTGTAAGGTATTTAAAGGCAACAAGAAGTAACGGTCCCCGAAAAGCGACCGTTACTTTGTTTTTTGAGCCTTTTGAAAATTAATCAGCTATGTCAAAAGTACAGTATTACACCGAAGAAGGATTAAAGAAATTGAAGGACGAACTTCATGATTTGAAGACGAAGGGAAGAATAGATATTGCCCACCAGATCGCGGAAGCGCGGGACAAAGGGGATTTGAGTGAAAATGCCGAATACGATGCGGCAAAAGATGCCCAAGGATTGTTGGAGCTGAAAATCGCGAAGTTGGAAGAGGTAGTGGGCAATGCGCGCGTGTTGGATAATAGCAAAATGGACACCTCCAAAGTGGGTATTTTGAGCACCGTGAAAATCAAAAACGTAAAGAATGGCATGACCGTGACCTACACGCTTGTGTCTGAGGAAGAGGCTGATTTGAAGGCTGGAAAAATTTCCCTTGCTTCTCCATTTGGAAAAGGATTGGTTGGAAAAGTCATTGGAGACATTGCAGAGGTAAATGCGCCAGCAGGCAAACTTCAATTTGAAATTTTAGACATCACCTATTAATTCCTGGTTCATCCAGGAAAAATCTGATTAATTCGCACCTATGGCTAGTTTGTTCTCTAGAATTATCGCTCGCGAACTTCCTGCTCAAATCATCGCTGAGGACGAGCAGTACATTGCTTTTTTGGACATTATGCCTTTGGTCAAAGGGCACGTGCTAGTAGTTCCCAAGCGTGAAGTGTCTTATATTTTTGATTTGGAGCCGGGAGAACTTACGGGGCTACACCTTTTTGCGCAGCAAGTGGCGAAGGCCATGGACAAGACGCTAACCTGCACCCGGATTGGGATGGCAGTGATTGGATTGGAAGTCCCTCACGTACACATCCACTTGGTACCCTTGCGTACTGTAGATGACATCAACTTTACCCGTCCCAAGTTGAAGTTGACCGAGCAGGAACTTGCGGATACTGCAGCCGTAATCCGTAAAGGATTCTAAACCCAGCTAATTTGGCCTAGTTCAAAGGCTTAATCCAGATATTTCGGTAGAGGACGTCGTGACCTTCTGCCTGTAATTTGAGTCCACCTGGTGTATCGGTAATGCCTTTTCCTCCTTCATTTCCACCATCAATACCTGAGTTGGGACCACCCCATACTTGCTGAATGGATACTTGGTCGTGAATTTTGACACCATTAAAGTGGATCGTCACCTTCGCTTTTTCTACTAATTTCCCTTCGGTAAATTTTGCTGCTTGGAATTTGATGTCGTAGGCATTCCATTTACCCACTCCATTGTAAACTTGTGCCGTAGGTAGCGTTTCATTGATCACTGCAGCCATGCCGTGCAAGCCGTAATCCCCATCCAAAACCTGAATTTCATAGCGGTTCTGGAGGTATACGCCACTATTTCCGCCTTCCTTGAGGATCAAAAACTCTACATGGGCTTCGAAATCTCTGAATTCGTCTTTGGTGACAATGTCCGCAGCGCCGTATTTACCACCTGCTCCTGCGGGATCGTTGCTGGAAATTGCTTTTTTTCCATCTACAGGGTCGATGACCTCGGGCCATTTGAGAGGTGGGGTAGCGGCAAGTCTTGGTCCTTTCCAATAGGTCCAGTTTTGTTGCAAAGAGGCATTGCTTCCATCCAAGTATAGTTTTGCACCCCTGGGTGGAGGTGTTCCTAGGTAGGATTGCTTCTGTCCAAAACTACTGGAGTAGGCAAATAGTGCAAGGATTAAAAAAAGACTTGGCTTAAGAAGGGATTTCATCTGCGATCTGGGTTAGTGTTAATCGATATAAGTTCGGTAATTTTCATTCAATTCAAAGCAATTCTTTGGTTCTCTTTGTTTTAAAACCAGCCTACGGCAGCTCCAAAACTTTTAATTCCGAGAACGAGCGTAATGCCCCAAATGAAGATTCCAAGGAGGATTCCCAGGGGACTAAGTGCATGCGCTCCCAAAAGCTCTTTTTTGGTACTCATCCAGAGTAGCCATCCACTAATCAGGGGAAGTAAAATTCCATTTGCCAGTTGGGCTAGCGTGATGAGGGTGACGGGCTTGATTCCAAAGGAGGAAAATAAAATCCCTAAGAAAAGTATGGTGCCCATGCTCACGCGCATGGAAGTGGATTGAATGTTTTGATTCCAACCAAAAATCCCACAAATCACCAGCCCGGCTGCCAAAGGAGCGGTGAGAGAGGAGGTCAGTCCTGCAGCCATTAGGCCGAAGCCCATTAAATAGGTGCCAAAATTTCCAAAAATACCGGTAAGGCCTTTGGCTATGTCCTGTGCAGTTTCCAATTCCTGAACAGGGTTGGCAACACCTGCAACTAATATGGCCATGGAGACAATGCCTCCCAAGACAATTGAAATCCACAAATCACTTCGCATGGATGGCAAATCCTCCTCTTTGGTCCATTGCTTTTGGACCAAGCTGGCGTACAGAAACAAGTTGTATGGGACCACCGTGGTGCCAATCAAGGCCACTATAGTTGGAAGTTTTTCTGTAGAAAAAGTAGGAACAAAACCTTGAAGCAAGGCAGAAAGATTGGGTTTGGTCAAGGCCGCAGCGATGCTAAAAGCTATAGACATCAGGATCACAAGGCCTACCAGAATGCGCTCCAGTCGCTTGTAATTGCCGGTCCAAAGTAATCCAGCAGCGAAAAGGCCGATTAGCAGATTACCAGATTGGATGGTGAAGGGGCCTGGGGTCCAAGTGGGCAAGTCAATAAAAATTCCTAAGCCTAGGTAGGTTCCTGTGATATTTCCGCTTTGGTAGGCGGCATTGCCAATACCAATTGCCAAGAGAATTAGCCCCATAATGAAGTAGCGGCTCCATTTGTTATTCGTTCTATTCCGCACCAGTTGGCTCAAGTCCATTCGAGTCACGATGCCCAATCTTCCGGATAGTTCTTGCAAAAATACCGTGGCAACCACACTTAGCGCCAGTGCCCATAGGAGCGTAAAATCAAATCGAATACCTGCTAAGGTACAGACGGTAACGGTTCCTGGGCCAATAAATGCCGCAGTAATCAGTGGTCCTGGGCCAATCGATGCCTTTAATTTTTTTAGATTCACGCTCGTAAATTTTCTCAAAATAGGTATTTGGGTAGAATTTTTGTAGGTTTTCAATTGCACTTTTAAAAAATTCTCATGATTTGGATAAAAAGGATCGGACTGGTTTTGGGAGGGATGGTAATTCTTCTGGTAATTGCATTGGCCTCCGCTTACCGAAGTGACCTTTCCGCGGAAGCGGTAAATGCAAAATACCTAACTCCTGAATCAAAATTCATTGAGGTAGATGGGATACAGGTCCATGTCCGAATACTTGGGGAAGGGGAGCCTGTATTCTTACTTCATGGGAGTTTTGCTTCCTTGCATACTTGGGATGCCTGGCAGCAAGCCATGAGTCCTTACTACCAGACGATCTCCTTGGATTTTCCAGGGCATGGACTGACGGGTCCAGATTCCTTAAAGCGCTATGGGATAAAAGATTACAGTGAACTAGTTCATGCATTGGCTCAAAAGTTAAACATCGAGCAATACCATGTGGCAGGCAATTCGATGGGCGGGGCTGTGGCGATGCAACTCGCTTCTGATTATCCAGGAAATGTGCGTTCGCTTAACCTTATTGATGCTGCGGGTGCTCCTGCCGCGGATAGGACACTCATGGATTCTACGGCCCCGAAAAAATCGAATTCGGGTGGTGCTTGGATCTTCCAAGTGGCTCGGCATCCCGTTTTCTCTAAACTACTGTTGTCCTGTACCCCAAAGTTTCTTTTTGCGATGAATATGAAACAAGTCTATGGGGACGATACCAAGGTTACGGATGAGGTCACTACGCGCTATTACGAGTTGATGCTTCGAGAAGGAAATCGGCAGGCCACGCTAGATCGCTTGAGTCAGCCTCGAAATAGCAACATTCAATATGAACGGCTTTCCATGCCAACCTTGATCCTTTGGGGTGCAGAAGATACTTGGATTCCCTTGGCCCAAGGAAAACGCCTGCAACAAGCCTTACCAGGATCAAATCTGATGATCTTGGATGGAGTAGGACATGTCCCAATGGAAGAAAGTCCGACGGAAACTGTCTCAGAATACCTCAGTTTCCTCGGTGTGGAGGTTCGAAAGGATTACCTTAAGCCTTTCAACCAAGTAGCCCATGCACATTGAACTTTTAGTATACCTCCTCACGGGATTGTCTACAATCTTATTGGGAATTTTACTTTTTGGTAGAAGAAAAGGAAATACGGACAAGGAATTGCGGGAGGAACTGCAGGCCTTAACCAAAACACTGAATGAGAACTTGGCCGAGGCGCGGAAAGAAGCTTCAGAAAATCTCTTTCGACAGTTTCAACTGGTATTTGATAATCAGCGAACTTCTGCAAAGGATCAAAACGAAGCCTTGCAACAGTTTGGGGAGCGGGTACGCCAATCCTTGCTGGACTTGAGTAATGTGCAGCGGGAAAAGTTATCGGAATTGAGTCGTCGCCAAGACGAACTCTTGAAAAACACGGAGCAGCGTCTGGAAAAAATACGGGAGACGGTAGACGAAAAGTTGCAAAAGACCTTAGAGACCCGATTGGGGCAGTCTTTTGACTTAGTAAGTACCCAATTGCAGGCTGTTCAAAAAGGGCTTGGAGAGATGCAAAGTCTGGCAAGCGGAGTAGGAGATCTCAAGCGGGTATTGACCAATGTAAAAAGTCGTGGCCTTCTAGGGGAGTACCAGTTGCAGGCTATTTTGGAAAATATCCTGAGTCCAGACCAATACGTAGCCAATGCAGCTGTGACGGGTACCCGAGAGCGCGTGGAATTTGCGATCAAGATGCCTGGGCAAGCGGATGAAATTTTCCTACCTATTGACTCTAAGTTTCCGCAGGAAGCGTATTTGCGATTGGTTGATGCACTCGAAATTGCAGATAAAGGCTTGGCAGATCAATACCGATTGGAGTTGATCAAGGCCGTGAAAAAGTCTGCTGCTGATATTTTCAACAAATACATTCACCCTCCTCAGACAACCGACTTTGCCATCCTTTTTCTCCCCATGGAAAGTCTCTATGCGGAGGTGCTTCGTGAACCGGGTCTTGCGCAAATCCTGCAGCAGGAGTACAAAGTCATCGTGACGGGGCCTACCACGCTCTCTGCCATTCTCAACTCCTTGCAAATGGGCTTCCGTACTCTGGCCATCCAAAAGCGCAGTTCGGAAGTATGGCAGGTGTTGGGAGCAATAAAAACGGAATTCGGAAAGTTTGGAGTCTTATTGGAGCGAACCCAAAAGAAACTCAACGAGGCAAATTCAGAATTGGATAAGTTGGTGGGGGTGAGAACCCGTATCATCCAGCGTAAGCTCAAAGAGGTGCAGGAACTACCTGAAGGAGAAAGCACTCGCTATTTGGAGGAGTAAGGAAGAATCTTAGTTCTTTAATTTTTAGGAATCCAGATTCATCTGGGCCAATATTTTCGCAATCTTATCCTCCACGGACTCGGAAGAAAGACTCGTTCGACTCAATCGATCCACTAAAATCGGAAAGGAGAATGGGGTGAGTTGGCTTGGGTAGCGAACCTGTATGGACTGCCTATTGATTTTACGAACGGCTTCGATGAGCAGTTCCTGCTCCATTTGTTGGTTTAAGACCTCAGCACGTGCCTGCTTCAGCAGGAGATTGTCTGGTTCATAAACCTCGAATACTTGAAACAATAAGCCTGAATTGGCTTGGATGTGTTTAAAACTGGTGGGTTTGCCTGGATAGCCTTGAAAAACGAGTCCTGCGATACTGGCGATTTCCCGAAACTTGCGCTTGGCAAGTTCACTTTCATTGATACAATGCAAGATATCCTCTTCCAGATGATCCAGGCTAAATAGGTCCTCTTCCAGGAGTTCCTCAATGTCGAGTTGCACATCTGAAAACAATTCAAAGCCATAATCATTCATCGCCATGCTGAAGGATACGGGGAGCCGCTGCGCGATGCGGTAGGCCAGCAAGGAGCTGAGGAGTTCGTGTACCATTCGGCCTTCAAAGGGATAGAAAAAGAGGTGAAACCCCTCGCGAGTTTGCAAGGACTCTATCAAAAACGTTTGGGTATCGGGCACCAAGGAAAGTTGCTGCTGGAGGTCCAAAATCGGCAAAACCTGACGCACTTCCTCAGAACGCACAATTCCTTGGTTGTAGGCTTTGAAAATTTCTTGAATTTGCTGGGAAAGTTTGGAAGAAAGGGACATGCGAGCCCCCATCCAACTGACTACTTGATTTGCTTTCTTCGTGGTCACCTGCACCACGGCATCCAAGCCTTTCACATAGAGCAATTCCAGATTTCTTCCCGCAAAATAGAAGCGGTCACCTACCTTTAATTTGGCAATGAAGTATTCTTCCACCGTCCCTAGGTAGGCTCCATTTTTAAATTTCACCTTCATGGATACATCGCTGACGATGGTACCCATGCTCAGGCGGTGCTTCATCGCAATTTTCTTGTTCTTGACCCGATACATCCCGTCTTCTTCGACGACCACTTTTAAAAAGTCATCGTAACTCCCCAGGGAACTTCCTCCTTTGGTGATGAAGTCAAGGATCCACTGGTATTCTTCAGGACTAAGTGCTGCGTAGGACTCGGTCTTTTTGATGATTTCATAAAGCGAATCGGCTTCAAACCCTTCTCCCACTGCGAGAGTCACGAGGAACTGAATCAATACATCGTAGGGTAGGGATGGAGGGAATTGTGATTCCAATTCATCCTGTTCAATGGCATGACGCAATGCAGCCGCTTCAATCAATTCCAGGGCATTGGTAGGTACAAAGAATACCAGAGAAGGAAGCCCAGGTTGGTGCCCCGCTCTGCCTGCACGCTGAACAAATCGGGATACCCCTTTGGGACTTCCAATTTGAATTACTCGGTCCACAGGTCGAAAGTCCACTCCAAGATCTAAACTGGAGGTGCAAACCACTACCTTGAGGATGCCTTCGTGCAGGGCGTTTTCTACCCAAGCGCGGATCTGGCTATCCAGGGATCCGTGGTGCATGGCCATCCATCCTGCCCAATCGGGCCTAACTTCCAAGATTTTTTGGTACCACATTTCCGTTTGGGAGCGGGTATTGGTAAAGACCAGCACGGATTTTCCTTCCTCGATGGCTTGGATTACCTGGTCAATCATGCGAATTCCCAAGTGACCTGACCAGGGGTATTTTTCTATTTCGTCTGGAAATAGGGAGGTGATCCGAATCTCTTTTTGAACCTTTGCCTTGATGATATGGAGCGGGAACTCGTTGCCCAATAGGGTTTTTGCCGCTTGTTCCAAGTTGCCCAATGTAGCAGAGATCGCCCAGCGCATAAATGGATGGCTACATTTTGCTTGCAAGTAGGCTAGAGCAAGTTGTATCTGTACCCCGCGCTTGTTGCCTACCAATTCATGCCATTCGTCTACCACCACACAGCGAAGATTTTCGAAAAGGGGGTCGGTTTCCTTTTGGGACAGGAGGATATGCAGCGTTTCTGGAGTGGTAATTAGGCATTCAGGAGGATTTCGTTTGAAACTCGCTCGGGTCTTTGCATCCGTATCTCCATTCCGCACTGCCACTGTCCAAGGCAAACCAAGTTCCTCGCAGGCTTCCTGCATCGCTTTTTGAAGGTCCTGGGCAAGAGCCCTCAAGGGTGTCACCCAAATGATTTGAATCCCATTTTTTCGCGGTTTTTGCCAGTCGCTCGGGTTGTTTTGAATGTAGTTCAAAAGCACTCCAAACCAGAGGGCAAATGTTTTCCCAGATCCTGTGGGAGCATTGAGTAGTCCTGATTTTCCGTCCAAATAATCCCTCCAGGCTTCCATTTGAAAGGGGAAGGGGCTCCAGCCTTTTTGGCGGAAGTAGTCAATAGCCGGTTGTAGGCGTGCATCCTCCATATCAGGGCAGCAGGGCTTTCAAATCAGCCAGTTGGTTGGCCTGCTCGATGGTTTTGTCTTTGCGCCAGCGAGCAATTCGTGGGAAGCGGAGAGCCACCCCACTTTTGTGTCTTGGACTTGCTTGGATACCTTCAAAGGCGATTTCAAATACCAATCCAGGGGTAACCGTTCGCACTGGACCAAATTTTTCCTTGGTGTTTTTTTTGACGTAGGCGTCTACTTCTCGGATCTCCTTGTCTGTCAGACCAGAATACGCCTTGGCAAAGGAAACCAACACTTGCCCATCCCATAGGCCAAAAGTATAGTCGGTAAAAAGATCAGCCCGTCGACCATGACCTTTTTGCGCATAGATAAGCACCCCATCGATGCGCATGGGATCCATTTTCCACTTCCACCAAGCGCCTCGCTTTCTCCCAGTTTCATACACAGAATCCTTCTTTTTGAGCATGAGCCCTTCTGTTTGAAGTTCTCTGGCATTTTCCCGAACTCGAGTGAGTTCTTCCCAGGAATTGAAGGCAAGTGTCTCTGAAAGTTTTAATCGTGGATGATTAACAGACTTTACCAACTCCTCAAGTAGCGCTTTCCGGTGAAATAAGGGTTCGTCTCGAAGGTCTTTACCTTCCCATTCGAGTAAGTCAAAGGCGATGAAACTTACAGGGGCATCTGCTAAGATTTTCTTGGATAAGGTTTTTCTAGTGATACGTGTTTGAAGCATAGAAAAAGGTAGGGGACTATCTTCTTTGAATGCCAGGATTTCCCCATCGAGAACCGTTCCGTCTGGGACTTGGTCGAGGAATTCCAAGATTTCTGGAAACTTTTCATTGACCAATTCTTCGCCTCGGCTCCAAACAAAGGACTCTTGCCCTCTTCGGATCAGTTGGCCTCGGATACCGTCCCATTTCCATTCGGCAAGCCATTCGGAGATGGAAAACTGGTCCTGGAAACTGGCTTCGATGGGATGAGCCAAGAAAAAAGGGTAGGGTTTCGACTGATCCTCCCCCTGATTATCTGGATAAAGTAGTTCTTGAAGGCTTATTTTTTGCGGATCCCAATTACCCATCAATCGGTGCGCTACTTGTGCTTGGGAGAGTCCGGAATGGCTGGCAAGTGCTTGAATCAATAGATTTTGACTAACGCCGATTCGAAAGCCTCCAGTGATTAGTTTATTGAAAACGAACCGCTCTAGACTTGTAAACTGGTCCCAGGCTGCTGTAATCTTGGTTTTCTTCACTTCCTCTTCATCCTTCCCCATGTCTTGAAGCCAATCAATCCATTCGGTGAGTGATTGGGAATGAGTTCCTTTCGCAGAGGGAAGAAGCAAGGCAATCGTTTCTGCTAGATCACCCACGGCCTGGTAAGATTCTTCAAAAAGCCAATCGGGGATGCCTGCTTTTTCTTGGCACCAGGTCTGTAATTGTTTCGTACTCACTTGTCGCTTGGGTCGCCGATGGGAAAAAATGGCGATGACCCAGACTGAATCCGTAGCCGAGGCATGCTTAAAAAACCAAGCCAATGCCTCGAGTTTGTCCCCAGTTTTGGTGGATTGGTCGAGTCTATGGATTAGTTCTGCAAAAATTTGCATCGATTCAAGGATCTAGTCGTGTATTTAATTCAAAAAGAAGGAATGCTAGCCAAAAGGAATGCCTAAATTGGGGTTTCAATTAAACCACTTTTTTGGAATTGCGTTTAACAAGAAAACTTACTTCTTATGAAAAGGTTACTGCTGCTGCTCACTTTATCTTTTGTATTGGGATCCTGTGCGGATCCGGAAGACAAGTACTATACTGGAAGAAGTTTGGAAGTGGACCTTTTTCAAGCCAGTACCTATGCTTACAAAGGCAAGGTAGAATTCAAGGAAGTAGTCGGGGGAAGTTTAGAGTTATCCATTCGATTGGATGGAGCAAAATCGATTACAGGAGATACTTTTCCTGCCCATTTGCATTTTGGAAGTTACGACCAAGCCGACGCTCCCATTGCACAGATTTTAAATCCCGTTTCTTCTAGAATGTTAGAATCCACCACCCAGTTGGGTACACTTTCAGATGGTAGAAACTTAAAATTTGACGATTTAGCTGCCTTTGATGGTCATATCAAAATTCACTTAACGAATGAAGGGCCTGACTACTCAGTAATTTTGGTGGCCGGAAATTTAGGTCCTAAATCCAAAGCGAAGTTTGATCCGTATCAAGTAGCCGTCTGCGGCAAAACGTATTAATAAAAAAGGGGCTAATTCAGTAAATTAGCCCCTTTTTTATGCAATCCCTTTTATTAGTTCAAAATCACTGGGAAGGTGATGTCTAGGTCAGTTTCTCCACCTGCTTGTGCGAAATTTGCAAAGGTAGGATTATTGGCACCTGCAAAGCTTTTGTTGAGGTCGTGACGAAGTACCACACGCATGCTGCTATTGTTGGTTCCAGGGGAGGAAGAGACAGTCACGGTGTTTTTCAATCCTAAGGCAATCCCACCTGCATCGGCATATTGGATACTGAAGATATTGCTGTCAAAAACAGGACCCAAGAAGAAAAATTGATGTGCTGCAGCCTCAGTTAGAATTTCTTGAGTGATGTCTTCATTTTCAATCGAGTTAGTTACCTCAATAGTCATTTGGTATTTTTTACCTTTTGTCAAACTGATGGACTGTACGGTCGG
>Ga0315907_10006705_pt1 | contig 12149 bp, 13 predicted proteins | sample LakEriMetagenome_3_FD_203525 | JGI IMG/M metagenome (GOLD analysis project Ga0315907, IMG submission 203525) | Freshwater fungal communities from buoy surface, Lake Erie, Ohio, United States - Buoy 12 MA123 | ecosystem: Environmental > Aquatic > Freshwater > Lake > Lake biofilm | place: USA...
AGGTTTCCAAGAAAAACCCCCTGGAGATGGTGCATGGATCAATGGCGGGTTCTTCGTCTTGAACCCACGGGTGATCGACTTTATCGACGGCGATCAAACCTCCTGGGAAGGTCGCCCGCTGGAGACCATTGCTCGAAGTGGTCAGCTCGAATCATTTGAACACCGAGGTTTTTGGCAGCCCATGGACACTTTGCGCGACAAAAACCACCTTGAAGAGCTGTGGTCCGCAGGCAAAGCGCCCTGGAAAACGTGGGAATGAAACTCTTCGGTGATGTTTACCAAGGCAAGCGTGTTCTAGTAACCGGTCATACCGGTTTCAAGGGAAGTTGGCTGACCCTGTGGCTAAAGCAATTGGGTGCAGAAGTGGTGGGCATCTCTTTGGCACCAACAACACAGCCTAGCCATTGGGATTTGTTGGGGCTTGAATCGACCGTTCAGCACTATGAGCTGGACATTCGCCAAGCGAGCGAGGTTGCAAGAGTGTTCAGGGCGACTCAGCCAGAAATGGTTTTCCATTTGGCAGCCCAACCCTTGGTGAGGCGCTCATACCGAGACCCGCTTGAGACGTGGTCCACCAACGTCATGGGTACGGCCAACGTGTTGGAAGCTTGTCGCCCGACCCGCAGTGTGCGAGCCATATTGGCTGTGACCACAGATAAGTGTTACGAGAACCAAGAGTGGGCTTGGGGCTACCGAGAAACCGATCGGTTGGGTGGCCACGATCCCTACAGCGCGTCCAAGGCCGGGTCTGAATTGGTTGCGGTGAGTTACCGTCGTGCTTTTTTCCATATCGATGGTGCTCCGTTATTGGCCACGGCCAGGGCGGGCAATGTGATCGGCGGGGGAGATTGGTCTGAAGATCGATTGATACCCGATCTTGTGCGCGCGATGGCTGCGCAGCAATCGCTTGAAATTCGATCGCCCAACGCCACTCGGCCTTGGCAGCACGTGTTGGAGTCCCTGAGTGGTTATTTGCGCTTGGGGCAAAAGCTCATTGAAGGTGAGAGAAATTTTGATGGTGCTTGGAATTTTGGCCCCGAGCGCAGCGGCAACAGCACGGTAGCTGATGTGCTGAACAGGCTGCAAACTCATTGGACCGAAATGCAGTGGCACCAGACGGCTGAGCCTCAACCCCACGAAGCCAACTTGCTTTATCTTGATAGTTCCAAAGCTCATGGCCAACTTGGCTGGCAGCCTGTGTGGAACCTCGACACAACCTTGGAAAAAACTGCAGATTGGTACCGCGCCTTTCAGAGCCGCCAAACAACGATCAGTGCACAGCAATTGGCCCAATATATTGAGGCCGCGGGAAAAGTAAAAGTTGGGTGGGTTTCCGCATGAAAATTTATCTAACATCCATTGTCGATTTGGTAGTAGCTGAAAGCAAACCCTTCAAAGACGAGCGGGGTGCATTTACAAGGTTGTTTTGTGAGCAAGAACTTTCTTCCCTTATCGGCCAAAGAAAAATTATGCAAATCAACCATTCATGCACCGAAGTCGTGGGGGCGGTTCGGGGCTTGCACTTCCAGCACGCCCCGCATGCGGAAATGAAATTGGTGCGGTGTTTGAAGGGCAAGGTTTGGGATGTGGCGGTGGATTTGCGCCCTCAATCGCCCAGCTACAAACGTTGGTATGCCCAAGAGCTTTCGCCGCAAAATGCACACATGATGGTGATCCCTGAGGGGTTTGCCCATGGTTTTCAGGTGTTGGCAGCAGGTAGCGAATTGCTGTATTTGCACACTGCCTTTTACATGCCTGAGTCTGAAGGCGGTGTGCGCTATGACGACCCTGCTCTGGCCATTGCTTGGCCTATACAAGTGACAGAGATCTCAGTGCGTGATTCAAGTCACACCTACATAGATAGCAGCTTTAGAGGATTTGTTGTATGAAGTGTCGGCATTGTGGTGCGCCACTGACACATACATTCTTGGATTTAGGCTTTGCACCGCCGTCCAACGCCTACCTTGCACAAGCTGATCTGTACAAGCCGGAAAAATACTACCCCCTCAAGATCAAAGTATGTGACCAATGCTGGTTGGTGCAGACCGAAGACTATGCGCAGGCCGACGAGTTGTTCAGCCCCGAATATGCCTACTTCTCCAGTACTTCATCGGGCTGGCTGGATCACGCTAAAAGTTATGCAAAAAAAATGACACATGAACTGGGGCTTAATGCGCAGAGCTTGGTCATTGAAGTGGCTTCGAATGACGGATATTTGCTGAAAAACTTTGTGGCTGCAGGTATCCCTTGCCTGGGCATAGAACCTACTGATAGCACGGCCGAGGCGGCTGAGCAGATGGGTATTCCTGTGCTGAGAGAGTTTTTTGGGGAGGCGTTGGGTCAGCAGCTGACAGCCCAAGGCCAACAAGCCGACCTGATCGCGGGCAACAACGTGTATGCCCACGTGCCCGACATCAACGATTTCACGCGCGGTTTAAAAGCCACGCTGAAGCCTGGCGGGACCATCACACTCGAATTTCCGCACTTGATGCGCCTGATTGATCAGGCCCAGTTCGATACGGTTTACCACGAACATTTCTCGTACCTGTCCTTGCAAGCAGTCAGTCGGATTTTTGCGGCAGCGGGGCTGCGGATTTGGAATGTGGAAGAGCTATCCTCCCATGGCGGGAGTTTGCGGGTTTATGGCTGTCACCAAGATGATCCACGCTCAACTCAGGCTGCGGTGAGCAGCGTGTCGCAAGCGGAGATTCAGCATGGACTGCAAGACTTGAGCACGTACTTGAAATTCCAGCCCCGTGCAGACAAGATCAAAGACAACTTGCTGAGTTTCTTGATTGAGCAAAAGCGATTGGGGAAAAAAGTGGTTGCCTATGGTGCGGCAGCCAAGGGCAACACCTTGTTGAACTATGCAGGTGTTAAGCCTGATTTGGTCGAATTTGTCTGCGATGCCGCCCAAGCCAAACAAGGCAAGTTCATGCCTGGCAGCCATATTCCCATCCTACACCCCAGTGAGATGCTTAACAGGACGTTTGATTTCGTGTTGATTCTTCCTTGGAACATTGTTCAGGAAGTTGTGCAACAAAACGCGTCACTCAAAACCAAAGGCGTTCGATTTGTGACTGCTGTACCGGAGCTTGTGGTTTTATGAAATCTCGCATTCTTTATACCAAGCCGTCGATCACGGAGCTTGAAGTTCGCTACGCCACAGATGCAACAGCCAACGGTTGGGGTGACAAATGTTACGAATACATCAATAGATTTGAAGAGCTATTTAAGCGGCACCTAGGCGTGCAATATGCCATTGCAACGTCTAGCTGTACGGGTGCCTTGCATATGGGGATGGCTGCTTTGGGCATTGGGCTTGGTGATGAAGTCATCATGGCAGATACCAACTGGATTGCCACCGCCTCGCCCATTGTGAACCTTGGCGCGAAGCCGGTTTTCGTGGATATATTGCCGGACTCTTGGTGCATTGACCCCGAAAAAGCGGAGGCCGCCATCACCCCTAACACAAAGGCTATCGTTGCAGTGCATCTTTACGGCAATCTGTGCGATATGGATCGGCTGTTGGCTATTGGAGAAAAGTATGGCATTCCTGTCATCGAAGATGCCGCTGAAGCCATCGGGTCGGTGTATCACGGTAGGCGTGCTGGCTCCATGGGTAAGTTTGGATCATTTTCGTTCCACGGGACTAAAACACTCACCACAGGTGAAGGCGGTATGTTTGTCACCAACGATGCCGATTTGTTTGAGCGGGTGCTCACGCTTAGCAACCATGGCAGGGCACGTGGACAGACCAAGCAGTTCTGGCCAGATCTTGTCGGCTTTAAATACAAGATGTCCAATTTACAAGCCGCCATCGGTTGTGCTCAGATGGAGCGCATCGAAGAACTAATCCAAAGAAAGCGTGAGATTTTTGCTTTTTACCGTGACAGATTAGAAATATTGCCCGGTGTTTGCATGAACCCGGAACTACCCGGTACCGTGAACGGTGCCTGGATGCCCACAACTGTGTTCGCACAGGAAACTGGGGTCACCCGCGAAAAATTGCAATCCGCATTTGCCGCCGAGAACGCAGATGCGAGGGTGTTTTTCTGGCCGTTATCGAGCCTGCCAATGTTTAAGGCTAAGCACAGCAATAGGCTGGCCTGGGATATCCCCGGACGGGCGATTAACTTACCCAGTTATCACGACATTTCGGCCGAAGATTTGTACAGGGTGGTGATGTGCGTTTCTGATGAGCTTATGAGGGGCACAAAATGACTTTTTCCCGGCAACTGAGTGCGGAACAGATCCAGCAGTTCCAACGCGACGGATTCTTGATTCTCAAAGGGTTCTATGACTTAGAGCAGGACATCGTGCCGATCCAGAGAGGCATCCATCAGGTAATTGGCCAAGTGCTTAAGCGCCACGGATTGCAGGATAAACGTGGCCCCTTTGTTCCCGAGCATTTTGATGAGGGTTACCTGGACCTAATCAAAGCCAATCGCTCATACGGTGGTGAGGTTTATGACGCCATCAAGCAAATCCCAGCGTTCATGCGGCTGCTGGGCATCGTCGAGCACGAAACATTGTTAGCGCAAGTGCGGGACGATGCTGTGCCTGGAATCGCGGCGGGAGGCTATGGCATACGCGTGGACAACCCTGGTGAAGAGCGCTTTCGGGCCCCCTGGCACCAGGAGTACCCCTCTCAGTTGCGCAGTCTGGATGGCGTGGTCTACTGGTCTCCTTTGGTGCAGGTGACGCCGGAGCTGGGCCCGGTGCGCCTGTGTGTGGCGTCCCATCGAAACGGCCCGGTGCCCGTATACACACGCGATCCGCTTAATCCCGATAAAACGGGGGCCTACGGCCTGATCCTCAAAGATGAAGAGGAGCTGGTGTCCTGTTACGAGCAGGTCGCGCCACTCTTGAGCCCGGGTGACTTGGTCATCATCGATTTCCTTACTCTACATGCCTCAGGCCACAACGCTGGGCATCGTTCGCGCTGGTCAATGCAATTCCGTTATTTCAATTTCAATGAACCGGTGGGCATGCGTCACGGATGGAAAGGCTCATACGCCGCTGGAGTGAATTTTGCCCAGGTACATCCTGAACTCTGCTTGGATCGCTGAAATGAAGAATCTGTCTTGTAATGTGTGTGCTTCCCCCCTGACCCATGCCCTATATGAGTCAGTTGACACGAATTCTTTGACTTCGTTGTGCCAGGTGCGCTCAGGTGCTACGCGGGTGTATGCCTGTGGGCGGTGTGCGCACTTGCAGACTGAAGAAATGGCCGATGCAGCTTCTTTCTATGAGAGTGATTACGATATTCTCGTTAACAGCGAGGAGGAGGATCAGATCTACGAAGTCAAGCCCGATGGCACGCAGGTCTACCGCACCGCCCATCAGGTCAAGGTTTTGCTGGATAAGCTGCCTTTGCCTTCTGGAGCTCGTATTTTGGATTACGGTTGCGCTAAGAGCGCCATGGCTAAGAACCTGCTGAGCCAACGTTTAGATATCCAGCCGTATTTGTTCGATGTCAGCGCACGCTACATTCCATTTTGGGAGAAGTTCATCGAACCGGGTCGTTGGGCGGTGCACGAAACCCCTTCCGCGTGGCAGGGCTACTTCGATGTGGTCACATCATTCTTCTCGATGGAGCACATGGTCCAGCCTGAGGCTTCTGTGCGTAAGATGGCTGGCATGCTCAAGCCTGGCGGAGCTTTGTACTGCATTGTGCCGAATGTGGCAACGAACGTCGCAGACTTCATCGTCTTGGATCATGTTAATCATTTCTCCTCGCCCTCTTTGGCGTACCTGCTTAGCGGAGCGGGATTGGTTGTGGAGTCCATCGATGACACTGCGCACCGTGGAGCCTTCGTCGTGGTGGCGCGTAGTGTGAACAAAGCAGAGCCCATGGGACTGCCTGCGGATTTTTCCCTTGATGTGCAGGATTGGCTCTCTCGCTTCCAGGGCGTGGCCTCATTTTGGTCAAACGCTGCCGAGCGGGTTCGTTCTCAGGAGGCTCAATTGCCCCCTGATGCGGAGACAGCGGTCTATGGGGCAGGCTTTTATGGCGCGTTCGTGGTGTCTTGTCTCAAAGAGTCACAACGCGTGATATGCCACCTTGATCAGAATGTCTATCTACAAGGACGCGAGCTAAATGGCCGTCCTATTTTGCTGCCCGCCCAGTTGCCTGCACACATTCAAAATGTATGGGTAGGATTAAATCCGACTCATGCCCGCCAGATCGTAAGTCAGGTGGAAGCCCTCAAAGCGCGTTCGATGTCCTTCCTCTTCCTGGAATGAGAGTATGCTAGCTAGCAAAAATGTGGTGCTCCGCGCTTGGCGCGAGGATGACATAGCGGTGCTAATGCGCTTACGAAATGACATTTCCTTGCAGATTCAGTTGATGACACAGCCGCGCCCTAACTCGCGGCTGCGTGTGAGCCAGTGGCTAAAGGACTGGAGCGAACGGACAGATGGGGTGTTCTTTGTCGTGGCCGCGGCGAACGACGACCACGTCCTTGGATACGTTCAGTTGGCCAATATGGATGTGATGCATGGCCGTGGCGAGCTCGGGATTTGCCTAGACCCGGCTGCGCATGGGCAAGGTGTGGCAGACCAGACAATGGAGATGCTGCAGAACTACGTGATTCAGGTCTTCGGTTTGCGCAAGATCTTGCTTCATGTGCTGTGTAGTAACCTACGCGCCATTGCCTTTTATGAAAAGCAGGGTTTTGGACGTGTGGGGGTGCTGCGTGAGCATGTTTTTTTGCAAGGTGATCACGTGGATGTGCTGCTCATGGAGAAGCTCTTGTGAACGTCGTTGTTTCCCAGCCGATGTACTTCCCTTGGTTAGGAATGCTGGAGCAAGTCAGACTGGCGGACCATTTTGTCTTCTATGACGACGTGCAGTTCTCCAAGGGTAGCTTTGTCAACAGGGTTCAGATTAAGACGGCGGCAGGTATCAAGTGGCTCACGGTGCCCATACACGGGCTCTCCTTAGGGCAGCGTATTCAGGATGTCCAAATTGACTCTCGAAAGGATTGGCGACGTCAGCAACTTGACATGTTGCGACAAGCTTATGCTGCAGCTCCTTACCTCAAGGACATGTTACTTTTGGTCAAAGACGCCTTTGATGCCAACCCGCAGTCTATCGGGGAATTGAGTAGGCTTAGCATGATGATCTTGAATGACTATTTTGGTCTGAAACGCCGAGAATGTTTTCAAGACATTCAGGAGCTTGGCATACCTGGCACAGGTAGTAGCCGGGTTCTGGAAATCGTCTTGCGCCTTCGAGGCAGTTCTTACATTACGGGCCACGGCGCGCGCAACTATTTGGATCACGAGGCATTTGAGCGTGTTGGCGTGACTGTACGCTACATGAATTATGACTGCTTGCAATATCAGCAATTACACGGTCAATTCACCCCTTATGTATCCGCCCTTGATTTAGTCGCAAACTGCGGCGTTGAAGGTGAAAAACTAATTCGCTCAACTACTATTAATTGGAAAGACTTCCTCAATGAACCCACATGAGCAATTTAATCAAGAAGTAGAGAGAAATATCAAGAGCCTTGGTCAGGACCAAGATGTTCAGGCGCTTTCACGAATTTGGGTTCGCGAGATTAGTAGGCACAAATGGGCGTACAACTTCCGTTGGTTGGGTCGCCCAGCCATCCAATTTCCTAACGATGCTTGGGCCTTGCAGGAATTGATCTGGGACGTCAAGCCGGACCTAATCATAGAGACCGGCATTGCCCATGGGGGCTCATTGATTTTTAGTGCTTCTATGCTTGCTTTGCTTGATATGAGTGAAGCCATCGAGTTAGGAACTGTGCTGGATCCCAAAATAAGCAAGCGCAAGGTGCTGGGTTTAGACATAGATATTCGCCAGCACAACCATGAAGCGATCGAGGCGCATCCCATGTCCTCGCGCATCCAGATGATTCAAGGCTCCAGCATTGCGCCAGAGGTGATTGATCAGGTGAAGGATGTGGCCAAGCACTATCAACGTGTAATGGTATTCCTTGACAGCAACCACACCCATGAACACGTACTGGCTGAATTAGAAGCCTATGCACTACTGACCAGCGTTGGCAGTTATTGCGTGGTTATGGATACACTAATTGAGGACATGCCCAACGATATGTTCCCTGACCGGTCATGGGGGCCAGGAGATAATCCAAAAACAGCGGTCTGGGAGTATTTGAAGACCCACCCTGAATTTGAGATTGATAAGAGCATTGATCACAAGTTGTTGATTTCTGTTGCGCCAGATGGTTATTTGAAGCGGGTTGAGTGATGGCGGCCTCGTATCGCGGAATGGATCGGTTGGGCGCGATTGTTAAGCCTTTGTTCATTCAGGGAGAATCTTCCAGCGGGCACTCAATTAGATTACAGATTGAAGAGTATGAATTACACGGGGTCTTTCCGGATTGGCAAGAAATACCCACCGAGAAGAAGCACATCGCGCTATTGACTGCTCATAAAATCGAACACGGCGCTTTAGCTTTTATCAAACCAGCAGATGCCGAGGAGTGCGAAGATCATGGCGGGATGAAGTCTGTAGGAGCAAATTGCTGGCGGCTGACAGAAGCGTGACAGCGGTTCCTGTAAAACCGAATTTGACTTTTTTATAGAAAATCAAGCACATTAAGCGTTTATTAACAAACGGATTGCGCATCCTGCTTGAAGGGTTTTTATAGCAATTTGCATTCCAAGTGCTTGACATTACCTTTGCTTAAAAACAACCTCATCTCCAACTACCTCGGCCAAGGTTGGACCGGCCTGATTGGATTTGCTTTTATTCCGTTGTATATCAAGTACCTCGGTATCGAGGCTTATGGCTTGATAGGCATTTTCACACTACTCCAGGCATGGCTCTCGCTTCTGGATTTGGGCATGACGCCCACCTTAAACCGGGAGATGGCACGCTTTACTGCTGGGTCGCACACCCCGCAATCAATACGTGATTTGCTGCGCAGTCTGGAAATCATTTCTTTTTGCATCGCTGCTCTCATTGGGTTACTAATTGGGGTTGCTTCTGACTGGTTGGCAGCTGATTGGTTGAGAGCTGACAAATTGCCTCTAGATGAGGTTGCGAAGGCAATTGCCGTCATGGGTGGGGTGCTTGGGTTGCGTTTTGTCGAAGGTATTTATCGTGGCGGAATCCTTGGACTGCAGCGTCAGGTTCTCTACAACGTTTTGAATGCTGCGCTGTCCACTGCGCGTGCAGTTGGAGCGGTTGCCGTATTGGTCTGGATATCCCCCACAATTGAGGCCTTTTTTATTTGGCAGGGTCTGATGTCGATTGTTTCTATAGTTATCCTCGGCTTTACTGCGCATAGGCTCCTGCCAGAGGCGACTCAGCCGGTACGGTTTTCCTTGCCGGCCCTGATGGGCATCCGGCATTTTGCCGGTGGAATGATGGCAACGACTTTTCTGTCAATACTGTTAACGCAAGTAGACAAAGTGATTCTGTCAAAGCTGCTCACCCTAGAGGCTTTTGGCTATTACACGTTGGCCGCTACGGTTGCGACAACGATTGGAATGCTGATCGCGCCTATTTCCCAAGCCTTTTACCCACGATTCACGGAGTTGGTGGCGAATGGAAGACAGCAGGAGCTTATTAAAAACTACCACCACAGTGCACAACTTGTGACGGTATTGGCAGCGCCTGTTTCGCTGATGCTAATTTTTTTTGGGGAGAAACTTCTGCTCTTTTGGACAGGAAACATGCCGCTCTCTGAAGAAGTAGCCCCGCTTCTGACGCTATTGGCTGCGGGCACATTGCTCAATGGCCTGATGCATATTCCGTACATGCTTCAATTAGCTCATGGATGGTCAGGTTTTGCAGCCAGAGTTAATTTAGTGGCTGTTGCAGCTTTGGTTCCGACGATTATCTGGGTGACGCCCCGCTATGGTGCGATCGGAGCGGCGTGGGTTTGGGTATTACTCAATGTGGGGTATGTTGTATTTGGCATGCATTTCATGTACAAGCATCTCTTGTCAGGAGAAAAATGGGCGTGGTACTGGATTGATATAACTCGTCCTATCTTGGCAGCACTTGTAGTCGCCTGGGGTCTAAGTATGACCCTGCCAACAGAAATCGAAAGACATGCAGAGTTTGTTTGGCTTATGGCTGTTGGTATCTTTATGGTTGTGGCTGCAATTGCTGTCACACCTAAAATCCGATCTTCATTATTAAATTATATTTTTAAAAGCATAGGCAACAATGACTGAAGTCGAGATTAACCAGTGCGTGAATGAAAACAAACGCCCTGCTGTCAGTATTGGGATGCCTGTTTACAACGGTGAGAAATATATTCGCGAGGCATTTGACACCTTGCTGAGTCAAAGTCATACGGACTTTGAATTAATTATCTCAAATAACGCATCCTCAGATGGAACGGAGGCAATTTGTCAACAATATGCATCCAAGGATTCGCGAATTCGCTATGTGAGGCAGTCTATCAACATAGGTGCTCTTGCCAACTTTGAAGTAGTGCTTGAGAAAGCGCAAGGAGACTGCTTTATGTGGGCAGCGGCAGACGACAAATGGGATCCTAGCTGGATAAGTCAAATGCTGAACACTATGAAAACAACTGGATCAGAGGCGGCCTTTGGCCTGATAAATGCCATCAACGAAAATTCTAAAGTGGTTGATCACTATATGAACAATGAAACTTTCGAGTATTCCGGTCCGCGTTGGCTTAGACAGCTCAAATATTTTTTACAGTTTGAGGGGGGTGGTAAGGCTAACCCTATTTACGGTTTATGGAAAACAGACCGCCTTAGAGAAATAAAACTCAACAACTATAGTTATGACTATTTGATCGTTTTTGATTTACTCGGAAAAACTGAAATAGCAGGCTGCAGCGAATCTACTTTTTACAAACGAATACACGATGATTGCGCGGGCGGCGGTGTCACCATCGATGTTAATAAAAACTTATGTGACATGACTCTTCGCTTTTGGAAGTATTTAATAAGCCCCATTCCTGATGGGCTTGTTTTTGAATATATTCGATTAGCCGCCCCATATAAAGCATTACTGGTTGCGGCAATCCCATTTAAATATCTCAAGGCGTATTGGTTCATGATATCTAACAGTCGATTTTTCGATAAAATATCTTCATGATAATTGCGCACATAATAGGAGGGTTAGGAAATCAGATGTTTCAGTATGCAGCTGGCCGCGCGCTTTCCCTGGCGCGAGGTGTTCCACTTCGCTTAGACACGCAGGACTTTAAAGGCTATACGTTGCATAACGGTTTTGAATTACATCGAATTTTTTACATAGAAACTGAATTAGCAGATGCGCGGGACGTACGCCAAGTACTAGGCTGGAGAGCATTCAGTCCACTGCGGCGAAAATTGTTTCACAAAAGGTTTGTGAAATTTAGAGGTAAACATTTGTTTGTTGATTCGCTTTCAAACCATCGATATAACCTGGCTGACATGACTGAAAAATGCTATCTGATGGGGAATTGGCAGTCAGAAAGCTATTTTTCGCAAGTGGCCGAAACAATTCGTCGTGACTTATCTTTCAAAACACCTCTCACAGGCCGAAATACTGAGTTGTTGAAACTGATGGCCAAAAATGAGGTGGTTAGCTTGCATGTTCGTCGAGGCGATATCGCTTCAAATCCCGCCTCCTTGGCTATTCATGGTCTTTGTTCTTTGGAGTATTACCGGCGGGCGATTGAATATGTGACGGCAAGAGTAGCCAAACCAGAGTTTGTGATTTTTTCAGATGACATGACATGGGTTCGTGAAAATCTGAGTATTGATTATCCATGTCATTACGTCGACCATAATAAGGGTTTCGAAAGTTATAACGACATGCATTTGATGAGCCTTTGTGATCATCATATTATTGCCAACAGTTCATTTAGTTGGTGGGGGGCCTGGCTTAATCCGAAAGGCGACAAAATTGTTGTTGCACCTCAACAGTGGTTTTTGGCTAATTATGATTCATCTGATATCGTTCCCTCTTCCTGGATTAAAATTTAGTTATAAAATTTTTGAATAACTCATAAGCATATGAATTAATTGAAGATATGTTGCAAATCCTGTCGGCAAATTTGCAAGTTATTGCGTTAATGGATGTAGATTTCTTGCAAATTTAGACGAGGTATTTGATGGGCCCCAAGTCACCTACACCGCAGACACAGCAATTGTTTGGCTATCCGCTGGATCAG
>Ga0315907_10006708_pt1 | contig 12145 bp, 7 predicted proteins | sample LakEriMetagenome_3_FD_203525 | JGI IMG/M metagenome (GOLD analysis project Ga0315907, IMG submission 203525) | Freshwater fungal communities from buoy surface, Lake Erie, Ohio, United States - Buoy 12 MA123 | ecosystem: Environmental > Aquatic > Freshwater > Lake > Lake biofilm | place: USA...
AGCCATATGAACCCAGAGGTCTCCCGCTCGTTGGCAAATCAGAGACCGAAATAGACGAGGCGCTGATGGAGGCGTACTTGGCAGGCTTTGACGCTGGCGTTGAAGAGGCCCAGAGGCAGTTCATCCAAACGCAAATTCTTTTGATGACTCCAGCAGGAAACGCATGACCGACAAAGTGATACCTATATTGCCAGAACGCGCCTGCGGGGAATGCACGGCCTGCTGTGAGGGGTGGTTAAGTGGAGAGGCTCACGGCCACACCTTCCAGCCGGGTCGCCCCTGCTTCTATCTTGACAAGGGTTGCGGCATCTACGAAACCCGTCCAGAAGACCCTTGCCAGACTTACAAATGCGTTTGGCTAAAAGAGGACACACTCCCCCTGTGGATGCGGCCAGACAGGTCTGGAGCCATCGTCACCGAGCGCGAGGTCGAGGGCATCAAGTATTGGGATGTCTCGGAGTGCGGAGAGACCCTGACCTCAGAGATGCTGTCGTGGTTGATCATGTACACCATCGACAACCAAGCCAACCTTCAGTGGCGCGTCAAAAGCGGTGCGCTGAAGATCGGCCAGCCTGATTTCCTTGAGCAATAAAAAAGCCCCCAGTTACGGGGGCGAAGGGTAGGAGAGTGGCAACTGCAACTACCGCATCAATGTTAACCCACCACGGGCCTTCTGTGGTTCTTTTTTTGGTGCCCACGGGCCTTTGTTGCCAAAATAATCGTGAGCAATCCAGACAGGGATCATGCCAATGCTTCCCACGGCCCCTACGCCCTTTATAGCCAGCGCGGCAGGGCTAGTAGGCGGAGCCATCGACGCGGTGTTCAGAGCGGCTTCTATGGTGCCTAAAACGGCTCCAGAGTAGTCGCCCTTCTTGTACCGCTCAATTGCCTCATCGGTTGACAAGGTTGCACCAGCGGCACCCAACACATTGCCAATGACTGGCAACTTCTCAGAGAACCTGCGGCCAGCCTCACGAGCGGCCATTGTCAGGCCACTTGGTTGAGCCGCCGCCGCTTCTTTGGCTGTCTGCTGTGCAGTTCTGGCGCTGATCTGGGCGGTCTCTAATTTGCCAGCATCAGACTTTGCTTGAGATGCGGCCTGCTGTCTGGCAGTGTTTGCTTTTCTTTTGGCTTCAGCGGCACGCTCACCAGCAGAAATCTTAGACTTGCGGGCTTGCTCAACCCGTAGTTCTGCCATTTGACGCTGGCGGGCAAGATCGGCCTCTGCGGCCAAACGCTGTGCTTCAACTTGCTGGGCGCGTGCGGCCTGCTCTGCGGCCTCTTGCGCTTGCTTTGCGGCAAGTTGGCCTTCGTAGTCAGCCGCTACGCTAGTTGGTAATTGCAACTGAACCCCACCGGGGGTGGTTGCCAACTTGGTATCTCCCATGCCAAGTTGTTTAATTTTTTCTAGATTGGCAAGGTCTTCGACAATTAAGCGTTTACCACCTGTAGGGCTGTCTTTTGTTTTATCGGTAGCCAAATCCAAAATGGCTTCTGGCAATTGATGTTTTTGACCAGCCTCTTGAATCATCCAATTTCTTGTGCCTGAATCACCTTCAATTTTTGGCCCAGAGGCGCGTCCAGAAGTTGTGTTATCAACCGTTATGAATGGGGGCAAGTTAACGGCTTCTGTTGGTGGAACATAAGTCTTAGGCAAACCCTTCAAGTTTTTTTGGGCTTCACGCAACTCATCTTCCATTATCTCTTTACCCATCTTGCGCATATCAAACTCGCGCTGTAGGGAGTCAACATCAATTGGCTCTCGGCCTGAAACGACGCGCTGAACTTCTCCAACCCTAGTCTGAGCCGCTTTGGCCGCATCTTTTGCCGCCTGCACTTGTTGGGGCGTTTTCTCGCCTTCGCCAACCAAATGCTTTTGAGGGTCTTGCAATATTTTCTCAAGTACACCCTTGCCAAGACCCACACCTGCGGCGGCTGGAATCTCTGGGTTCTCCAGCGCCTTGGTCGCAATGTACTCACCAGAGTCAACGAGTGCGCCCATGACCTTTTCGGTATTAGACTGCTCTGGCACAAGCGCAGGCAAAGCCTCGCCGCTGTCTGTTCTGGCTTTTGGCTCGTAGCCCTCAAAGGGGTCTTTGACTGACGGCTCTTTTTTTTCTGCTGGGGCGGCAGGCGTTCCTGACTCGAACGACGCAATCAAATCAGCAATTTTTTCTTCTGAACCTTTTGGGAAAGGGTCGGTGGTGCTTTGAAGACCAAGGTGTTGCGCCAGCCTAATCTTGTAATTTTCTCGCCCCTCTTCTGGATTTTCAGCCATCGCTGGCGCGTATTTGTCAATGAACGCGCTGGGGTTGTTGAGACCCTGCCGTTGCTTGGCGCGGATGTCTTGCATCAACGCACTGCGGCCAGCGTCTTTGTTTTCAAAAATGGCAAAGCCTCGGTCGTCAACACCAATCTGACCTTTGTAGGTAAAGCCCTTGGGCCGCAGGTTCCCGGGGTTGTTGTTGTAGTCAGCAACCGATGTCATTTGGCTTTCCTTCCGCTGTTTTTCCAAGAGTCATCAGGCTGTCGTTCCCAAATGTAGCCATCAATTACACGCTCGTTACTTCGGCCACCAGCGGGCTGTCCACTTGGCGGCTTTGCGTTTGGAGTTGTTTCAGGCTTGGGCGCTTTGGTACTGAGCAAGTCAGTGTTGGCCTTGCGCACAGCCTCCAGCGTGGAGTCGTAACTCTTGCGCAGTGACTTGAACTCATCAGAACTGAGGCGGAATTTGTCGAAAGACTTCCCGGGGTTCTGGTCACGCCACTCAACCCACAGCGTAGCGGCGGCTTTATCGTAGTCAGTGCGCAGTGCAAGCAACTCTGACTTGAGGCCAATGACGCGTGCAGTATCTGAAGGCAATGCCTCGACTTGTGAGTACAAGCGACCTTCGCTCTCGGTTGTCGCGCCCTCGCCCGGTGCCCTTGACGCCTTGCGCAACTCAACAGTCAACTGAGCAGACTTCTGGGCAAACATTTGCAGTGCCTCAATGTCTTTGTCTTGCAGTTTGTATTCCAAGATTGTTCGTGGGCTGATGTTCAGCGGAGCGCCACCCTTCTCAATAGAACGCAACACAGCGTCCTTGAGGGTTGCTGTCTGCATCAACTGGAATGCGCGAGGGTTGCTATCAGCGTAGGCCGACATATCCAGCGCAATTTGCTTGGTGTTGTCTGCGGCCATGCCGCGATCAATCAATGTAGATGCACGCTCTTCTGATGTCTTGATTCGCGCTTTTTGCGTTTCAGTTTCAGCGGTCTTTTCAATCTCTCTTTGGCTGGCAGTCTTCATGCTGGACTCAGCAGACGAGGGCTTGCCATCCGCAGGAGGCGTATAGGTAGTCCCAGCAATACCGTTGGCGGAGTAGTAGCGTGCAAATTGATCTGCGCGTTCTGGGTTCCCCGGGGGGTACTTCGCGTTCAACTGCTTAATCTCATTCAATTGTCTTTGCGTAACTTTCTCAACGCCAACAAAAGGAATAGATGTTTCAATAGTTGTATCAAGACCAGTATCAACAGCCTGACGAGTTCTCTTACTAATAACGCCTTGCGGTGTACTCATCAAATCATCTTGCTGGAACTTGGCTCTTTCCATAGTTTGCTTGCCATACTCAGGGCTGATGGCAAAGGCAATATCAATGTCGCGCTGTGTAATCATGCGTGGTTCACGCGGTTCGCGTTTGGCCGCAGGGGCACCTTCAGTAGGTGCGCCACCAGCGGCAGGAGCGCCAGCAAGAGGAGAGCCACCAGCAGGGCCAGTAACCAAGGTGGTCAACTCTTTAGGATCGTAGCCAGACATCTGCATCTGATGCTCAAACATCAAATTCTGGCTTTGCATAGCGGCTTGTTTTTGGGCCAACTCAAGTTTGGCTTTGTCAACCGCCTGTTTACGCGCTAAGTCTTTATCTGTCTCTGCGGCATACGCTTCAGCGGCATAACCTAACGACTCACCAAAGCCACCCGTTTTTGTTGGCCTTAAAAAACCAGAAGCCGCCGCCATCAAAGTGGGATCAAACGGCGGTCTCATGCGCGAGTCAAGGCTGTTCTTCAACGCTTCAATTTGTGAATTGAGTGCGGCCTCTTGCGCACGCTTGTTGCGCATAGCACGCTCCAAAAAGTCCTCTTCCATAGGGACTTCTTGTTCTAAGCCAGAGATGCGTTGTGCGGCCTGCGCAGGATTAGGTGGCTGGGCAGGCTGTGCATTAGGTGCTGGAGGTCTTACGGGAGCCATCGCTCCCAATCCACCTTGTGCTTGTGGTGTTGCCATTTCTTACCTCGCCATTTTTACTGTACCGCCGCGTGCCAAATAGGCATGGGCTTTTGAGCGGTGAGCCTTGCCACCGTTCTTCATCATCACTGCACCGCCATCTTTTTGACCCACGCCTCGTGAGAAAGCACCAAGGCCAGTGAGCAGACCAGCGATCTGAGACAGTGGGCTGTTGGAGTATGCGCCAGACTCTGGGCCTGTCTTTTGTTGGATCGAGCCGCCGGGGACTTGGTACTGCTTCAGCAACTGAGAAAACGCTTGCGCCTGCGCCATCGGGTAGTCCAGCATCTTCTGGCCGAGAGCCTGTTGCTGACCACCAAACTCGCTCATAGCCTTAAGGCCACCCAAACCCAAATTTTGCTGGGCTTGTCCTAAGTTTTCAAAACCCTGACCAGCCTGTAGGGCGCGTGACAAGTCTCCCTGTGCAAACTTGCCAGCCTCTGTGTAGCCTTGCTGAAGCGCCTGCATCTGCTTGCCTAGCAAATCAGCCTGAAGGTCACGCAAAGAGTTGCCAGTGATCTGCGCTTGACGGCGCGAACCAAACTGACCAGAACCAGTCGCCGCCGCGCCAAGGTTTGGCAAGATGTTTTCTTGAATGCTTCGCTGTTGCAGGCGACCCATCTCATCCACCACACCCATTGTGTAGGGGTTCATGTAGTCTGCTACCACATCAGGCATGGTGGTTGCGCCAGCCTGACCCATCAATTGGGATGCCGCGCCCATCGAGCCAGCGCCAGAAAATGCCAAATCAGGCACCATTTGGAAGGCTTGCTGTTGCAGTGGGCTAAAGCCAGCCACACCGCCCTGCTGGACGGCGTTCTGACCAAGGTTGGCTATGTCTTGAAGGTAGTTGGTGTAAAACTCTGGTGCAGTTGCTTGCGTCTGCGTCGTCGTCGTTACATCTGGTAGGGGGTCACCCTGAAACAGTCCAGCCATTATCTGGCTCCTTTCAAGTAGGAAGTAAGCGCCTTGGTCTTGGGCGGAATCTTATTGATTGGCGCAGACCGCTTATGCATTCTGATATTTTCTCTGAATTTGTCCAGAGCCTTTGCGCCTGCTTTTGTAGAGCCGTTGCCAATTTGCGCCACGGTCTCAGCGTCGATCACATATTCGCCATCAGCCAACATCGCTGGGATGTCGTCAGACTGGCCGTCACCAGCGCCGTGTACTGCCGCGCCTTGGCGGAAGTTCAAGCGACCTTGAGTGATTGGCACATTTGACCAAGCAGGCAGGCCACCGCTCTTCATACCTACGCCAGCGGGTGGCACGCCTTGCGGGATAGAGGGCTGTGTTGGAGCCATACCCATTTGGGGCAATGCCTGCTGTGTAGGCACCTGCTGTGCGTTCTGAGCGGCCTGTGGAGGCATCTGAGGCTGTTGTGGCTGTTGCTGGAACGGCGCAGGGTTGCGCAGGTTCTGCAAAGGATCAACAGGTGTGCCAAAGGTGTAGTAAGTCTGGGGCGCTGTTTGGCCCAAACCGCCTTGTGGCATACCGCCCTCGGCCATGCCTTGGCCCTCATCGGCCATCTCTTGGTCTTGCGCGTCACCTTCCATAAACTGGTCGAGGCCAGAGTCTTGGGCGTCATAGCGTGCGTAGTCCCCGGGGTTCACCTCGTTGAAGCCGGGGGCGTTCAAGTTCTGATACAACTCTTGACCATACAACTCAGGCATCGCTTCAGGCGTGCCATATTGGTCGTAGCCAACATAGTTCGCTGGGCCAATGCCAAAGTCTGTTGTGCGTGGGTCGATTGCGCCAACACCAGTCATGTCAAAACTATGGCCTCCGCCACCACCACCAGCAAACAGATCAGAGTCACTTAGCAACGCACCAAGCACAGCACCAGCCGCGCCTGCACCACCGTAAGTGTTCAGACCTGCAAGCAGGCTATCAATTGCGCTTTGGGTATCTCTGCGAGTCTTTTGTTCTTCAATCTTTTGTTGGACTGGGTTCTCTTTGTTGACATTGACTCCGCCTGTACTGCCAGCACTTGTCACTGTCGGGGCAATTATGTTGCCAGCGGAATCGGTACTCCAAAGAGGATTACCTTCCAAGTCGTAGGCTGTACCGCCGCGCTCTTCATAAAGAGGCTCGTCTGACGCCATGTCATAAGTTGTGTTGCCTATGGTATATGTTCCATCACCATTGTCTCTGGCAACATCTAAGCCCCCGTTTTCGTTTTCACGATACAGAGGCATACCCGTTTGCATATCGTAGGTTAAGCCGTTAAGGGTGTAGGTGCCGTCATTGTTGTCTACTGCCCCTTGAGGCATATAAGATTCATCTTCGTTATTAGCAGAACTAGATTGAGCGGCTGGATTAACATAAACGATTTCACCAGCGTTGTTCATTAAATACAGAAAGTCGCCAGTCTGCATATCAAAAACTTCGTTGTCAATCGTATATGTTCCGTCACCGTTGTCTATTGCCCCCTCGGGCATATAAGATTCACTTCCAGTCAAGTCAACATTTGCAACATTAGACAGAGAAGATGAATCGCCATCAACTAACTCAGACAAACCACTGGGCGCGGATGTTGACGCAAGATTATTGCGCATATAGGTGTTTCTAACTGGGCCGCTCTGTGAATACAGAGACAGGTCACCAGTCATGCTAGGGTCATCTTCTTCGCCGTAGTTGTAGTCAACATTCTGCCAATCTTGAACTTCTTCATCGGTGTCAGAATAAGCCCCACCACCGTCCTCAAATCCTTTAGCCTCTGTAACCTTAACTACCTCACCATCTTCGTTGTAAGTGATGGAGGAGCCATCATCAAACATTTGAGTGATAGTACCGTCAGCGTTTTGCTTCTCATCAATAGGCTCATCTAGTGAGCCACCCTCGGCCATTTTAAATAAGCCGCCCTTTTTTCCAAAATCCATGTCGTCGTAATATGAGTAGTCGTCCTCATATGAGTAGTCGTCGTCATAAGAATACTCGTCATCAGCAGAATACCCATCTTCAGCCGTGTACTCATCTTCAGCGGTATAGCCGTCTTCTGTCTCGTATTCATCCCCAGCAAAGGTGCCATCTGCGTATTGATACAGGTCGCCGCTGGAGTCGTACAAGTTGCCGTCATCATCAGTAAAGAACCCATCTTCTGACGCTGTTGCATCTTCGTCGGTGTAATCCAACTCTTCATCTTCAAAAAATGTCCCGTCTGCATATTGATAAAGATTGCCATTGGAGTCGTACAGATTGCCATCGTCATCAGTGAAGAATCCCTCTTCTGATTCTGCTGTATCTTCGTCGCCAGTCAGCGTGTCTGATTCACTGATAACCTCGCCGTCACCGTCGTAGGTAACGCCGTCAGTGTCTGTGTAGGAAACAACATCGCCGTCTGCATCGTATGTAATCTGGGTGCCGTCTTCCAATGTCTCAGTGGTGTTACCCCCTGCATCTAAATCTCCGCCGCCTTCAGTTATTTCATTGCCATCAGAGTCGTAAACAGAGCCATCGGTGTCAGTGTAGGAAATGATCTCGCCATCTGCGTCAAGAGTGACTACAGTGCCATCATCCAAGACTTGCGTAGTTGTGCCGTCATCAGCGTCGTCTTCGTCATCTTCGCCCGCGCCGTCTTCAGCCGCTTCCATGCCAAGAAGATTGCCGTTGGAATCGTAAGTCGTGACCATGCCATCTTCAGTGACTGAATAAGTTCCATCACCGTTGTCAACTGCGCCTTCTGGCACGCCTAACGATTCTTCTTCATCCCTGATGCGATCCAACTCGGCTTCAACTTCCTCATCTGTCAACTCAGGATTTTCAGCCTTGATGTCGGCGGCGGTCTTTGCTGTAACGCCTTTTGTTGCTGGAGCAGTAGTTTTTGAACCGCCAGTTTTGGGTGTGGTTGTTTTAGTTGCACCTGTCTTGGTTGCACCATCAGTTACTTTTTTGGTAACCGTGTTTGCAACTTTTGAGCCAACATCATTGACTACCTTGCTTGTAATAGTTTTCCCAATGTTTGATCCTATAGAACTGTTGTTGCCTTTAAGGCCAGTCCCGCTGGTTGTGTTTTTAATGCCAGTTCCACTGCTTGCATTTTTGTCTGTGCCTGTGATTTTGTCAGTAACCTTTTTTACATTAGTGTCAACAATTGACTTGCCAATGTTTGAACCTATGGTGCTGGCGTTGCCTTTAATTCCCGTCCCACTGCTTGCATTCTTGTCTACAACTTTCCCAGTTGAATCAACTGCTACCTTTTTACCAGTCATCTTGTCAATTACAAACTTGGTTCCAGCCCCAAGCGCCGCGCCAGTCAATGCGCTAGTTATAGTCTTGCCAAGCGTAGAGCCAGAAGAGCCAGTCGTTTTAGTGCCAGCGGTGCCAGCGGTCTTTGCGCCAGTGACCTTGCCCGCACCCGTACCAGTTGAGGTCAAAGTCTTGCCAGTGGCTCCTGTGGTGCCAGTAGTCTTGGAGGTCAAACTGGGTAACTTTGAAGTTGTGTTAGCCGCAGTAGAGCCTTTCAGAGCCGATGTAACGGCATTCTTAGGCTGGCCTGCCATGTTGCCAAATTTATCGACTGCGCCCTTTCCTGCGCCGCCCATGCCACCACCTATTGGGCCAGTACCGCCGCCCATTGGTAGATAACCTTCGGAGTCGCCCATTGGGCCGTATCCACTTGAGCCAGCCAGTTGGCGAATCGCAGAAGTGATTGGGGTCTCGCCGCGCAAGGCGGCGGCACGGTCACCAGCGCGGGTGTCCTGATACCTTTGAAACCTTGGCAATTGGTTAACTGCTCTGCGTTTTTCTAAAATTGCCATGATTCTTACCCTTTACGATTGACCAAAGTTGACAGGCCAGAAATTCGAGAAACTGGTGTCAAATTGCTCACATTTGCTTTGACGGGAACAGTTCTCTTTGTAGTTGAAACTGGAGTTAATTTTGATACAGCCATTGATTTTGGAACAACCTTGCTTCCAATTTGAGATGCGGTGTTCTTTACCAACTGCTTTCCAACTGTTGGCTGTCTTGCAGTCTTTACACCAAGCGCCTTATTAACGCCACCAGTGATTGATTTTTTAACTGCGCCAGTCACAGCCTTAGTCACTGCGCCTTTGACGATGTTTCCGAACGCATCAGTTTTTGCACCAGTGGTGCTGGCTTGATTCAAGCCGCCCGTTGTTACAGCGTCTGCCGCAGAGTCCACATTAAGGTTGCTGTTGCCAGACTGGACTTGATTCAATCCGCCAACGGTGTCTGTTGCACCAGTGGTGTCAACTGTATCGGCGACAACATCGCCAGCACGAACAACAACATCATTTCCTGCGGCATCTGTTGCAACGGTTACAAGATCATCGCCAACTGTTGTAGTGCCCTGATCGCCTGTTACTGCGGTCAAGCCGCCAACAACATCATTGCCAGTATCAATGTCAGAGCCGCCAGTTAAGTCAGTGTTTAGCACATCAAGACCACCTACAGTGGCGTCGCCTGATGTATCGACTGTTGTATCTCCTGCGGTGTCCAGTGTAGTGTCAAGTGTTGTATCGCCTGCACCAGCGTCAATATCTTGAAGTATGTCAGCAACGCTATCTAGACCGCCAGAATCACCAACAAAGTTTGAGCCTGTTGTGTCGCCGCTGTTCAAAACAACATCTGTAACACTATCTGCGCCACCAGAGCCAGTAAGCGTTGATCCAGTCGTTGTGTCGGTGCTGTTTAGGTTTGTGTCAACAACACTGGTTGCACCTGTGTCGCCAGTAAATGTGCTATCAACGCCTGTGTTATCAACGCCTATATTGGAAACGGTGACCTCAGAAACAATGTCCGATGTTACGCCAGCGCCATCGGTGTTTAGGTCTAGCGTGGTTGATGAGCCAGTTGTGTCAACAGAATCAAAAGCGGAAACAGTTGTAGTGAAAGTATCGCCAACCGATGTATCCACGGTTGCCGTAGTTGAGCCAGCATCATATGCCGCAACAAAATCTGTGTTGGCTGTAGTGCCAACAGAATCCAAAGCAACAGTGGCCGTGTTGAGTACGGAATCAGAAACAAAATCACTGACTATCGTTACGCCTTTGTTGACAACGGTTGAAACAAAACCGCCAGCAAAACCGTCACCAAAATCGCCGTCCCTAAGTTCCGCAACTGTTCCACCAACAAGACCTTTTCCGATGCCCGTGGTAACAATATCAGCAACAGTAGAATCAACTCCTGTTTCAAGTAGCGTTGTTGAAATTGAATCAGCAACAGAAGAAGCCTCAAATTGAGCGCCTAATTCTGCCGCAAAATAAGATGTGCCAGCAGACAAGACTATGTCCCCAAGATCACCACCACGAGATGCGGTGACCACAGCGGATGTGACATAAGGCGGAATGCCTACTGCCGCACCAGCAATTTGAAGAAGCACTGGCAAAGGATCGTCAAGGACTGCCTGAACGGTGTCTCCGACAAACTCGACAACATCACTGACAACATCGACAACGCTTTCTACAACATCGCCGACTGCCTCAAAGACATCACCAACAACATCACTTACAAATTCGACCACTGCTGACATGATTACTCCCGATCAGGCCGTGTTGGCCCTAATTTGACCGTCACGCGAAAACCTTCTTTGGTTCTCTCAGCGCGATAGCCCATGCCTTCTCTTGGAGGATTTCTTGAAATCCCTTTAAAGATATTCATAATTGTTGGGTCTTGAAAATCGCTTACAAGAATATCAAAACCCATGTCGTATGCGTCTTTGATAAATGTGTACGAGTTGTCCAAATAATTTCTGGCGGTGTCAGCGTTTAGGGCGCGAAAGGTTCCAATACGGCCTTTGGCGTGATGCATCAAAAACACGGTGTTGCCTTCGCGATAGGTGCTTGTGCCTTCCATGTTCATCTCTTTTACAAGAGCCGCATAGACTTGCTCCGCAGAATACTTAGACTTAGTCTGCTGTGCCGCAACCATCAAGACTGCGTCAGAACTAAGTTTCTTCTTTTTGCTATCGGTCAGCATCACAACCCCTTAAATATTGCGGCGGAATAGATGTTGCCCATCCCAGCCGCCAAACTGAGTATCAAACCATCAGGTGGACTTGTCGATTCCGAAAGGAATACCGAATCGTTTTCAGTTCGGTTCTCAATCGCTGGCACAAATCCCGCCTTGATGTCGCCCAACAATAATAAAGTTTCAAGCAGTCCACTGCTTCCCATCGTATGACCAATTTTCTGCTTATACGAAGTTGCAATGAACCCTTGGAGCGTTTGGTTCAAGGCATTCTTTTCAGCCTTGTTGTTGGACGCTGTTCCAGTTCCGTGGGTCTTGACAATTTTAATCTGATCTGGCCTTGTTTGGGAATAGTGCAATACACCCTCTATGGCCCTGATGAAGCCCTCACCATCCTCACACTGCCCAATTGCGTTTGTAGAGCGTTCTGACGCGTTGTAGGCCCCTACAAGGCGGGCATGGGGTTTGATCTGTTGTTGGTTAACCGCGTCGCGAGACTCAAATACCGCAAAAGCGGCTCCCTGCCCAACCCTAAACCCACTGTTAACCGAATCAAAAGCGGATGGCTTTATGCCTGCGTCCTCTTGTTTTTGGGTAAGCACGGCTTTGGAGTCGCCAAAGAACTCCAACACGGCGTTGGATACACCGTCCTCAACTGTCAACACAATCACACGGTCAAAGTTGTAAAACTGTATGAGGTTCTGCACATCCATCATCACTTTGAGGCTGGAGGCGCAGGCAGAGGAGTCGGTAGTGACCATGTCCATATCACCGCAGGACTGGGCAATACGGCCAGCGTAAACTTGCGTCAGGGTGAACGGCAGAAACTTGTAGGTGTAGGTCAGGCGCGAGTCGTAAGGGCGCTGGCCGATGCCAGCAAAGTGGGCGTTGCCTGCGGCCAAGATGAATGCCGTCTTGCCTACAGGGTTTTCCCTTAGATAAGTCAGCAACT
>Ga0315907_10006710_pt1 | contig 12143 bp, 29 predicted proteins | sample LakEriMetagenome_3_FD_203525 | JGI IMG/M metagenome (GOLD analysis project Ga0315907, IMG submission 203525) | Freshwater fungal communities from buoy surface, Lake Erie, Ohio, United States - Buoy 12 MA123 | ecosystem: Environmental > Aquatic > Freshwater > Lake > Lake biofilm | place: USA...
TTATCTAGCTGCACAACAACTCGACCATAACGATGTAATTGAATGGCGAAAGTTTCACCTTCATCAATTATTGAAATATATGGATCACCATTGGGTCTATTAATGGTTTTCATTGGTAGTGATTCGTTCATATATTATTCAATCCTACACGACTATAACTTAGTTTGGCAACCATTTCTTTTTCCAAAGGTTTTTCATTTTTGGATTTAAGTTTCCAGTTGATACCCCATGTATTGATGAATTCGATGGCGTCCTCATCTTTTTGACATTCAACGTAACCCATGTTACCCCAACGGCGATTTTCTGGATCAGCCAAACACCAGAATTCCAGTTCAGACCTTTCATTGCCACCGTAGTTTCGCATTTCAAAACAATATTTGAATTTGTTTTTTGGATGCTGCGGAAACATATAAGAAATAGTTGTTCTAAACATAGGTTCACCAATGGCGAATAACGCCTGCAATAATAAAACAGTTTGTGATCAGGTATGATAACACAATAATCGTCCGAATGAAAGCGATTTTATCGGATTCACTGTCGGTTTTACCATGTTTCTCACCAATTGCCTTAGCCCAAAGTCGCCACATTATCCTTGCCCGTGAATCCATTTCTTTGGGCTGTATGCAGCTGCACCAAGAAATGTGGCAAGTAGAAACCACCAACCACTATGGCCCAAAACAAAAACCGCATAACCTGTACCACCAAAGATTAGTAGTTCCCAGAAAATTATGTAAATCAAGTAGGTGATATATGGCATTTAACTGTAATCCGAATTAAGTTGACCTTTAATGTATTGTATCACTCTTTCTGAGTCTTTGGCAAACATATTCTCAGGTGTTTCATTATCAAAGGCTTTATTTTTGGTTTTCCACCACTTGTTTACCAAGTCGTGGGATCCTAACAGTGAAAGCAATACGAGATTTAAACGAGGTGACATTACATTAACATCCTAATCAATCCAACAGAATCAATTGTTGTCAACAAGAGGTAGTTAGCAAGCATCCCAAAACTCTTCCGAGTCCAAGCAGCCCAAGCGTACAAGCTACAACCCAAGATCCATACAGGATAAAGAGCAAGAAGGGGAGGATTCGGGACGGTAATTGCCATAGTGATAGAGCAACCAATGCTGATAGCCCAAGCGAGAAGCTCAACAAAAAAGCGAAAAGGATGAGAGGCAAAGTCATCTTTGATCCAATCGAACGTTGGTTTAAAAAGCTCTATCATCTATTTATCTTAAAGTTTCGGAATTTCAATGCTTTCGGAAGGCTTGCTCTTGGTGTTTTTTTGACCAGGCAGAAGGTCAGCAACAGGTGCAACTTCTTTCTTTGTCTTAGGGAAACGTGCAGCAATATCTTCAGCAGTCACAGTTTGCATTGCAAATTGCTTGAACTGTTCATAACTGTCCGAAACACGTAGAGCAGACTTCGAATTCATGCCTGCATTATCGACCATAAACAAGGCACAACCGCCATCAATCAGAGGTGCAATCTCTACGATATGATCCAAATTGATAATAACTGGGCAACCTTTTTCAATTGAATTGACTTCAACAAATAAACTCATTTTGATACTCCTTATTTTTTATCACAATCTGCCACACGAACCAAATGTACTGTCAACTCTGTCTGTGGTCGAACAAAGAAACATTCACCTTTAATAGACCAAACAAGGTGATTCTGAATGCCATCTTTAAAGTCTTTATACTCTACGGTGTTTGGTGTAACAGACATGCTATGATAAGCAAGAACAAGCGTACCAATAATAACCATAATAACAGCCGATGGTAAGATGTTGATGACCCAAGAACCGATCTTCACCAAAAACGAATCATAAAATTTCTTAAACATTCATCACCTTATAATAAAAAGTTGCTGCCAACAAAGTGGCGAAAGATAAAACAAAAATCAAAAATGCAAATTTGATAGACTCTTCTTTGTAGTAATCTCTTTCAAGTTTGATCATTTCGTTTTGTGCAAGAATCATTGCGTCACAGCTATCTCTACCACCCAACATAAAGATGGTTTTGTCCGATTCTTTTAGGCGTCGTGAAGCCGAAATGTAGTGTAGTAAAGAAAACATAACAATATTATATCACAGTTACGGTTGGTTGGCAACCTCTAGGATTTCATTAGGAAACTCTTCGGTTGGCGCAAAAATATACTCACGTTTTGGTGTATATGGAAAATTAATTGGTACACAGGATTCACTGCCAGTAAAATATGATTTAAACATCTTACCATCTTCTTCCGACTTATGCCATTCCCAGAAGATTTTACCATCGATATCATATGGTTGACCATCAAACCTATCAGCCTGTTTGAATACATGCCCGCATCGTTTGTTTTGATAGACAGGATTATTGTCTGTGCGGTCATCATTAATACAAGTCCACTCCCAATCTTCACCAGTAATTGGCACAACAGGTTCGAATGCTGCTAGTTTACTGAATAGATTAATCGTGTACGGTGCAGTTGAACCAGAATGACCTTCGTCACCAAATACATCCAACAATTTTAAAATATGAAGGCAGATAGCCTCTTGCATTTCATCGATGTATTTACCATCTTCATCAATCCAACCTGCGGCTCTGAATTCGCTCATTGCATGTATTCTATAATTACTCATCATCAAACTCCTTCACTTCAAAAATATAGTGCCCACCACGCCGAGATTGTACCCAATTTAAGAACCACATCATCTCATTCTTCTGCATTGATTTAATGATAGACTCATTGCCTGACCAACCAGCAGTAGAGATGTGATATCTTTTCGTGGTTTCAGGAAGTTCTGTGTTGGTCCATTCATCAATGCCGCCATCACATTCATTCCAACCCCAAGAACGGAGGTGCCAAATGGGTTCAATAAAAGCAAAGAATCCTTTCGGGTCGGAGAAATGCCACTCCTCAATCAAATGCAATGCATCATTGGTTGGATAACCATCTTCATCCAAAAATTCACAGTCTTTTTTGGATTCGTAGAGATTCTTCCAATCTAATTTTGCTTGTTCATATTTAACCTTGGCTTCTGCAATGAAAGCCTCACGTGCAGCACGTTTCTCATCATCAGTCATTTAGTTTCCATCCCACTTTTTATACCAACGCCAAAAAGCCTCTTTCATAGATTCATCTTTTTTCCAATCTACAGACCAACCTAGCATGCCACCTTTCCAAGAACCTGCACGAGGACCAAGTTCGGTGTCCGATTCACAATCAACAACTCTTTGGATTTTTCTGAATATTGGTAACCATCGTGTACAATTTGGACGCCATTCTCTTTCTTCACCACACAATCTAATCTTGGCTTTCTGATTCTTACCATCTTTGGTCCAATGGTCCAATTCAACAAACTCAGCCAATAGTTTCTCTGTAGACTCGTTGCCGACTTTTCTTTCTTCAAACACTTCCCACCAGTGTAGATGTTCATACTTTTTTGGATATACATTTCGGTGATAAACATTACCATTTGGATACAATAGATCATGCCGCACAATCTCTAGACGCCAGGGGTACCAAAATAGTTTTGAATGATCCGAATTTTCTGGATCATCACGTGACCAATTGCCTGGTTGAATGCCGTAATACACATGTAGACCATCAGGTGTGAATGTGAATCCATATTCTTTACGAATCTCTTCCATGAAACCGTGTGGTCCTTCTTTGTCTTGGTTCCACGACATATCGGTTGTATCAATCCATTTTTCTTTTGGCTTGAACAACTCAGGTACCTTCCACCACCATGAATGTTTGAACAGATTAATATTCAATGTGCAATATGGTTTTTCATGTCGCTCGCGTTCATATGGATTACGCACGGCGATACCGAATGACCAGTAGTCGCGTTTGTAATACTCAAACTTCTTTCTCATTCTTTTCTTCCAGTTTTTTCTTCAATCTACGAATCTCTGCTTTGAGATTACGATTTTCAAAATCAGCCCAACCCGCACGGTCTTGCATTTCTTTCATTTGTTTTGCAAAGTCACGGTCGGCAGGTGTAAGTTCTTCGGCTGGATAAATCATAAACTTGCCGTGATCCCAATCAAAACCCATGCTTATACTTTTTACAGGTACTGTAGGGTGGGCACCAACTGTAGAATATGGCAGTTTAATCATAATCACCACTTCTGGATCTTCATATTGAGTTCCATCACGATGGTAGAGATTAACAAGACGGTGTAATTCACTGAATTTCATTCTTCAACTCCGAAATGATTTCTAATATGTTGAGCCGGGTCCCAATGGAGTTCGTTATGCTTTTGATACCAGTCATTAGCGGCACCACAACATTCCCGAACAACCAACTCGGCAAACTTTTCCAGAGGAACTCCTACACATAATCCACCTACTTTAATATAAGGACCAGGGACAATCAATGGTCCTCGATCGGTTTCAAACCCAGCCTGTTCAGCAAGTTCCCGAATTCGTTCGTTCATATATTGTTTAATCCTACTCTACTGTAACCCAACTTTGATTTGAGTTCTCTGCTTTTCTTTTCTGGTTCCCATGCCCTAGGATCAACTGTTTCACCAGTCAGTTCATACCGAAAGTCTGGATCGTAAACCATATATCCCAACTTGTTCCATTTGATTACGCCATCGTCAAATAGAAAGATACAACCACGGCACATGCAAAAACTAGCACCGTTGTCGCTCATTACATTTCCATTGACAGTACCAATGTATTTGACCACATTGCCTCTATACATTTCATCAACAGCTTCATGCCAATTCATCATGCATAATCTCCATGTAAACCGTATTTTATTTCCATACACCATGCAATAGATTCTGCGGCTTCATGGTCATAATTTTCACGCACAAAATCCGCACAATCTTGAACAAGCAACTCAGCGAACTTTTCATGGTCAAAGTATGCATAATCTTCACACTTACCCACAGCATCTGGATGTTTATAACCAGCCTGTTCAGCAAGTTGTTTAATTCGTTCGTTCATAATTAATCCCACAGAGTTTGATAGTATTTGCCGAACAGTCTTAGACCATTGTTGATTCGTTGTTGGTGTTTCTCGCGACCATCCCAGTCACATTCACCTTTAACTTTCCAACGAAGCGGTGTAACACCTTGACCCTCATCTTCGGGATGTTTGGTGAAATCAACTTCTGGTTTTGTAATCCAATATTGATCTTCCCAATCTTCATCGTTCAGTTGTTCGAAAGCCCAAATCATTTCACTCAATGCCCAATCATAACGAACATGAATGTCACATTCAATTTTCTTTGTGCGTTCATCTTTATAGAAATCAAATGTTTCTTGTGCATCATACTCTTCTGTGGTCGTGTAACGCAAATATTCTGGCACATCTTCAAGGTCAATATAACCAGAACCTTGTTTGGTTGCCTTCAGTTGTTTTAACATAGGAAGAATGATGGGTGACAGTGTGCAGTCCATGCTCCACGTATCGTAATGATCAATCTTCACATATTGAATTCTAGGATGAACAAAGTCTAGAACCTTTTGCAAACCAATACAAAAAGGATTTAGAATGTCGGACAACTTGTCAATCAGTGGTTCATCATATTCAATCTCACGCCAAAAGAATACCTTCTCCAAAATCGTGTAAGGAGAAACCCAGTGGTTGCGATATTTGGAGATGTACACACGCATTATTTTTTACCTTTACAATTATCAAAATGCCATTGTTTCATTTGGGAAGCACCACCAGATTTACCACAATGTGGACACATTATGACAGGTTTTGGTCTTCCTGTCAAGCTTTTACTTCTTTTTGCGTTTGCTTCCGGTGTTGTTGCGTTTAAATTCCATGTTATTTTTCTACCTTTTTGAGAATCGGACATTTTTTTTCTGGTTTCGGCCGAATGTTTTTTACCTAGTTTGGCCAATCTACATTTTTCAGCATGTTCAGGACTCTTTGGTTTGCCTTTTAAAGCTAAAGATACCAACAATTTTCTGATTTCATTTTTGTTTATTTGTCCACTTAATGCCTTCCATGCCATGTAATCTTGCCATTTACCATGTTGTTCATATAACAGTTTGTGGGCTTCGGCATGTTCTTCGATGGTCAATTCTATCAAATTTGTTTTGTCGTTTGATCCACCCATATGTTTGGGTATAATGTGGTGTTTATGCATACCTGTAATCCTCCATACGGGTATTTATAAACTTTCATCTTTGAAATGTATACTTTCATAATTAAACCTTCATCATTTCTTCTATTGTAAATCTTTTCTGCATGTATGGCGAGATATCAGCCAATACGGATGCAGGAAGATCACCAGGACGGCGTGGAAGATGATTGACATTGAAGTCACAGTCATTGACCTTCTTAAATGTATCAATCATCTGTTGAACAGTATAACCTGTGCCTGAACCTAGATTTTCCAGGTCTCGTCCTGAAATAGGTTGTTCAATAGCGTTTCTGATGGCTTGGCATACTTCAAGTACGTGTAGATAATCACGCACACAGGTGCCATCAGGTGTATCGTAGTCAGTACCGTATAAATTAAACTCACCGGTTTGCCTCGCTTTCATCAAATTATGCATTAACCCATCAACATTGGTTGGTTCATAAAAATCATAACCAACAACATTATAAAAACGAAAGATTGTGTATCGTTTATCGTTGGTGCCACAAAACTCCCTCACAATTCGTTCGGTGACAAGTTTAGAAGTTGCATATGGGCTAGTTGGATTGGCTGCAGCACCAGTCGATGCAAAAATGAAATGATCATAATCAATATTCTCCAACATATTCATTGTGCCAGTGATGTTGTTACGATAATAATCCATTGGGCACATCATCGACTTGCCGACATTCACATGTGCAGCCAAATGAACAACAACATCATAACCACTTTTTGGATGCCAGATCCTTTGGTGGTCATTGATGTTTTGTTCAATAAAACGATCCGAATATTGTGGTCTAAACACCTTGTCTAACCCAACAACAAAATGACCTTTCAAAGTTTCGGCAAGATGCCTGCCGATATATCCAGAACTACCAGTTATTAGAATCTTTTTCATTTTTATAATCAATAGTGTTGATGCACTGCATTTTTTGAGAGATATCCCAATTACTTAGGTAGTCATTATCTTCATCAAACAATTTCAGATATTCATCTGCGGTGATTTCGCGAGTAGAAGAAATCAATTCATCAAGGTGTTGCTGTGAAAATTCTTTTAGATCAGAACCACTCACACCCATAACAACTTCATCAGCCGCATGTTCAGCCTCACGTGCTTCAACAACATAACGTTGCCGAAAGATAGAGACAGTTTCAACAAGATATAGTTTCTTTTCCATTTTAAACCTCAACAAATTTCAATTTAAAGTTATCGGCTTGCTCTTCATAACCAATGTAACCACGAGGATTGGCAACCACTCGCGTACCACCAACCATATAGTCAAAATCATGGTGCGTATGCCCATGCGTCCACAGTTTGATTTGAGGATGATCCAGAATGAATTCACTCAAATCGGAACTGTATGCACCATTCACAATCACATCTTTCTCATACTGAGGCTTAGTAGACAGTTTGCTAGGTGCATGGTGCCCAACAACAATCCATTTCGCATCAGGTTTAGAAGCAATGTTCTCCTTCAGTAGGCGCAGAGTTTCTTTGTGCTCAGACACCGACTTCTCAGGTGTGAAATGTGCATCACGTTCCTGGAATTTTACACCGATCAGTTTCTTATAATCATACGTGCCATCTTCAAGCATCTCATACTCATTAACTTTGTATGAAACTTTTTCCTTACTGTCCTTGATGATGCGATAATCGTTCATGTAACTTTTAATTGCATACAAGGTATTCGGATCTTCCTTGTTCATATCAGTCCATAGAGTGGCACCAAAGAACATGTGATTATCAATCTCAACAATTTCTTTTTCTAGAATGTAGAGATTGTGTAGATAACCAAGACAGGTACGGAGAACTGTAAAAGACTTAGCAAAATCACCATGATAATGTTCATGGTTTCCCATGACATAAATGACATACGGAAATCTTGCACAGACTTCTTTAAAGAACTTATGCAATACCTTAGACTTATCATTTTCACCTCGCAGGTTTAGAACATCATCAAGATTCATGTCTTTCGCAACACAGATATCACCAGACAGAATCAAAACGTCTGCGTTCTCGGTATTCTCAAGTGTGATATCACCGAACTCAAGATGGAGGTCGGAACAGATTGCGACTTTCATTTTTTCCTTATTTGATCAATAAAATTATTTGCTGTAGAAGTGTCTTGCACGGTATCTAAAACTTCCATCTGTTGAACAATTAGTTCAGACTTTGCAGCACGTAATAGTTCAATTGCGTACTCAACATCATCTTCATCGGCTTGTGAAAGCCAATCTTCAAAAGTTTCTGAACTAATTGTCAGGAGAAAATTTAGATTGTCCTTATCCCAATCATTCATTGGGTAACAGGTTCTTGTTCTTGCACAGGTTGCGGTGCTTCATTGGTGACAGGACCCATGTATCGACCATTGGTGTCAAACTCATTATGATTCACCAGTTGATATGCAACAACGTTTCGACCATTCTTATGCACCTTGATGATGCCGCCATCCTTGCGAATGTTATAGATGTTGGTCGGCAGTCGATACAGAACCGATTCCTGATCCGTGCCTTTGAATACGGCTTTAATTTCATCGGGCGTCACAGGTTTGCCAGACAGCAGAGTGACGGTGATTTTCTCATGGCGATTTTGTTTGCCTTTGCGAACAGTGTTAGTCATATAATTTCCTTTTCAAGTTAACATTACAAATTAAAACGGAACTTCTTCCGTTGTGGTGGGTACAGCATTCTGAGTGGGTGCCTCAACTTTGGCATCAACTTTAGAATACAGGTCCAAGAAAGCCGTCTTGGTTTCAGCATCAAAACGGCTGACACACAATTCAATTGCTTTCATACGATCACCAAAGATTTTAAAGGCTTTGGCGATATGAACAAGGCGACGAGTCGAAATGATTTCGTCAACAGCACCTTGATCAAACGATTGTCGAACAACATCGGCCCATTGCACGAGGTTTTCAACAAAGTCTTTGTCTTCAATAAGAGGCGTGAGAATTTTCTTCTCTGTCTTCGCATCAGGATATTCCTGTTCGACAGTGATAGGGAAACGCTCAAGAAATGCATCATCAAGAATCTGCGAGAGGTAACGGCCTTCTTCTGAACCACGACCTTTGGTGTTTGCAGTAGCAACGATGTTGAAGCCATCAGCAGGATAAACCATCTCGCCATTCTTCTTGTTGTAATACGGTTTACCTTCTAGAATGCCTTGCAGACACATCAGTTTATTAGAACCACGGTCAACTTCGTCAATCAGCAGCACTGCACCACGTTTCATCGCGGTGATGACAGGACCATCACGGTTAACAATATTACCATTGACAAGGGTAGGACCACCAAGAAGATCAGATTCATCAGTTTCAATCGAAATGTTAACACGAATACACTCACGCTTTAGATCAGCACACACTTGCTCGACCATCAACGTTTTGCCATTACCAGAAAGCCCGGTAACAAAAATAGGATAGAATTGTGAAGACTTGATAATGTTACGCATGTCTTTAAAGAAGCCAAACGGAACATAATCGGGATACTTTGAGGGGATCGAAACATCAGAGTCATCAATCAATTTAGGTTGTTTGAATGTCAGAACCTGTGCAGCAAGAGCCATCTCAGCCTCAGGTTCAGGTTGAACTTCTTTCACTTTGGGTTTGCTACCGATATCGGGAAGTTGATAACGACCACGATCATAACGGAACTCCGATTTGGTCACCAACCAATAGGGAAAGGGAGCACCAGATTCATCGACAACATGTTGAATGTTGTCACGTGTCAGAATTGAACCAACACCGAAAATGTTCTCTGCGGCTTTGATAAAAGCCATTTGATTTTTGTTGAAACTCATTCAAAAAACTCCATGATTAAAATGTGTAGTGATTATATACCAATCCGATGTGGTTGGCAAGCATCATTCGTCCCAGGATCCCGTTTGTTTAAAAGATTCTTCTTGAATAGTAGGTTCTTTATATAGTTTCCTAGGATTACCGCAGAGCATACACCTAGGATTTCCACAGTCCATTGCATGGTGTTTTGCGAACCTGTGAGATTGTTTTACGTCAAGCCCATTGCTCTTAGCAATCTTAGACTGCCTCTTAATTGCATTCTCTTTAGTCTGAATGCGCTTGTTGCGTTTCACTCGGTCTTCTTCAAAACTCATATTCAATCCTTAGAAATAATAATCACGAAGCCTGCGGTCATATTCGACCCACTTTTCAATATGATCAAGGGTTAAATTTGTTATGTAGGTTTTGCGTTCACACATTGAAGTGTAGGTTTCCAACCAAACAATATGATCTTCGACTTTGATAGGATACCAAGCAAACTTGGCAAACGATTTAAGATCGCCTACATTATATTCTTTTTTCTTCAGTTTGAATCGCATAATTAAGAATTGTAAATAACAAGGGTTGTAACAGAAGGGCACAAATGTGCATCTTCGGGAATTGGTTCATAGATTCTTTGTTCACCGTCCCATTGGTCTTGATCAAACAAAGGATGATTCTCACCAATAGGTCTAAATTGAATTCTCAAACCAGTCATATGGCTTTGAACAATCAAATCGGGCGGAAAACTACCATATACAAATTTGGAAGTTGGTGCTTTAAGTTGCTTTTTGCTTTTGTCGTATTCAAAAGATTTAAGAGAATAATCCATTAGTTTTTCCTCATCAACATGAATACAATTATAACAGAATAGGTCTGGATGGCAAGTGTTTTGTTGCAGGTTTACAACACACTATTCACCACCATGAATCCACTTTGTTGGTGAATATGCTGATGCAGACATGAAAACCGCAAGTAACATCCACCATCCGCTGTGATCTAACACGAACACCGCATAACCAATCCCACCAAGAACCAGTGTTTCGAACAGTAAGATGTAGATTAGATATGTAACGTATTTCATAGAGACAGATTTAACTTTTTCTCTTCATAGTGTTTTTGGCACAATGTAGACAAAGAACCGGCATCATCACGGTGTTCACCACGTTCACCACAGATTTCGCAAGTATGTGCTGCCCACGATTCTGCCATGTCAATCAAACCAAGGATGTATTGGTCACCACCATCAATGTAGAAACGAAGCCCACCAAATTTCTCTTTGATCTGTGCAACATTAGGAAATTCCAGGTATTCAGGAATATCGTAGTCGTGTGGGTTTTCTTTCAACAACGATTCACGCACACGATTGTTATTCTTCACGTGTGAATAAATGCTCTTAGACAATGAAATGATGATATGTTGCCAACCATCAACAGTTCCAATGCCACAATAAACATTTGAATACATTTCGGGAAATTTTGTTTCTAGATAAGAAACAAACTCATCATACTCCATCATTTCTTACCTTTGAAGAATATTTTAACGCTTTGTTCGAATGCTGTACGATCCACATCATGCTGTGCATACATGCTAACAAGATTATACACCAATTGGCGACCTGCGGCACCAGATTGATAGACGGATTCCGGTGTATTGAAATTGAAGTTTACATTTTCGGAACTCCACCAGGATTCAATAGTAGAATTATTGAAACCTAGGGAATTGTACAACATTCTATTCACATCGCTCTTAATAATCGTCTGACTCATCATCAATCCTTTCTGCAATAATTTTCTTTGCCATATCTTCACCAAAAGACATATTGTGTGGGTGAGATTTAACTAGACCTTTCCTTGCCAATGATTCTACTGCAAGAAATGCAATCAATTGGCTAACTCTGTTCTGTACCATATCATATCCATCCGAACTTTCAAGCCCTTCTGCTACCGCCAACATCTCTGCGATTAGAACAAGATCACCTAGATTCTTTTCCGTTTCAGCAATACTGTCAAGAGGATCGGCATCTTCATCATCATCATCTACCGACATTTCAAGCAATTGGCTAATATCACCATCAGAAAGATTATTGATAAATTGTTCCACAGTCATATAAGGCTTTGCCATCAAATCAATAGCAAGCTTACGTGTTACTGCAAGATATTCTTTTGAATTGATCAAATTTTCATAATTGACACTCATACCAGATCCATCATCAAACAATTCCATTTTTCTTATCCTTTTTACCGAATTCTTTTTCGAAATAATAAC
>Ga0315907_10006713_pt1 | contig 12140 bp, 9 predicted proteins | sample LakEriMetagenome_3_FD_203525 | JGI IMG/M metagenome (GOLD analysis project Ga0315907, IMG submission 203525) | Freshwater fungal communities from buoy surface, Lake Erie, Ohio, United States - Buoy 12 MA123 | ecosystem: Environmental > Aquatic > Freshwater > Lake > Lake biofilm | place: USA...
ACTGTTCGGGTTAATCAAGAAAACAGCGCGGCGTCATACGCTGGCCCACAGGCTTGATTGCTCAGCCTCAAGGCTCATCAGACTGCCGCGCCGCAGATACAATACCTAATTCGCAAGATATAAGGCCCGATTTTTGGGCCACATAGGCCAGAGGTAGTGGCTAGCGCGAGCATAGAAATGCGCCCTCGCGGCATTTGAAGGTACGACGGGTTCGGTCACCTCCGCCGACCCGGCTGCGGCGGCCTGCGGCATCGCCGTCAGCTTTCGAATCCTACCCGCGGGCAAAGCAGTTTGCTTTCTCGGGCGAACCCCAAAAGTAAAAATGCCACCCGAAGGTGGCATTTTTGGATACTGGCGCGCCCGGCAGGATTCGAACCCACGACCCCTTGGTTCGTAGCCAAGTACTCTATCCAACTGAGCTACGGGCGCTAAAACACGAATTATAACAAGTGATTAGAGCGAAAGCCAGTTGGCGGAGACCGAGGGATTCGAACCCTCGATGCAGCTTTTGACCGCATGCTCCCTTAGCAGGGGAGTGCCTTCGACCACTCGGCCAGGTCTCCTAGCTGCTCTAAATCGACGCCATTATAGCCGGAGATGGGTGCCAATCGGTACCCTCCGCATTGAAGCTTAGCCAACACTGCGAAGTTTTTTGGTTACTTCAGCTTATTTGAGTTCACCCAACAAAAACGCCCATTGAAACGCCGTGCGGTAAGCCAGCTGCGCGTTGTTAGCCGATGCCGCGTGGCCGCCTTCGATGTTTTCGTAGTACAAAACGTCGTGGCCCTGCTCTTTCATCTTCGCCATCATCTTGCGTGCATGGCCGGGGTGAACTCGGTCGTCGCGGGTGGAGGTGATGAACAACACACGCGGCATTTTCACACCGGCTTTGACGTTCTGATACGGCGAGTATTTGGAGATGAATTCCCACTCTTTCGGGTCATCCGGGTTGCCGTACTCTGCCACCCATGAAGCCCCCGCCAGCAGCTTGTGGTAACGCTGCATATCGAGCAACGGAACCGAACAAATCACCGCCTTGAATAGATCCGGACGCTGTGTCATCACGGCACCCACCAGCAGTCCACCGTTTGAGCCACCGGAGATTGCCAAGTGATTCGGCGAGGTGATTTTTTGTTTGATGAGGTTTTCCGCCACGGCGATGAAGTCGTCAAACACTTTCTGACGGTTGGCCTTTAAGCCCGCCTGATGCCAGCGCGGACCGAACTCACCACCGCCGCGAATGTTGGCGACAACATAAACGCCACCTTGCGCGAGCCAGCCGTTACCGATGCTTCCCGAATAAGACGGCAATTGGGAAATCTCAAAACCACCGTACCCATAGAGCAACGTTGGGTTCTTGCCGTCGAGCTTGGCGTCTTTTTTCATGATGACAAAGTACGGAATCTTCTCGCCATCTTTGGACGCGACTTCGAATTGCTCAACCTTGTATGGCGTCGCATCAAAGAATGCCGGCAGCGACTTCAACTTCTCACGCGTGTCCGTGCCGCCTTTGGCGAGGAACAATGTTGATGGCGTCAGATAGTCCGTCATCGTCACGAAGTAATCATCACTGTCGTCGGAATCTATTGCCGATGCGCTGACCGTTCCCAGGCCCGGCATGGCGATCGCACGACGATTCCATTTGCCGTCGCGATAGGACAACTCAAAAAGCTTATTCTTGACGTTATCGAGCTCGTTCAAGATCAGGAAATTCTTCGTTGCGGTGAAGCCCGCGAGCGACTTGCGGTCGCTGCCTTCAAACAGCACGTCGAACTTGCGATCGCCCTTCAAGAACTTCTCGAACGGCATTGCAATCAACGAGCCTTGTTTGTAAGTCGTGCCGCCAACCGTCCATGCCGACTTCAAACGTACACTCATCCAGTCGCGCCAGTAGCTGAACGTGGCGTCGGCCGGAACATCGATCTTGGTGAGTTTGCCGGCTTCGTGCAAATACGTTTCGCTGGTAAAGAAAGTCACGCCGCGGCGAATGAACTGACGGGTGGAGTAACCCTTCTGCTCGCTCTGACTGCCGTTCACGCTGATGTCGGCTTCGGTGCCTTCATAGACCGTTGTTGCCGCATCAATCGACGTGCCACGCTTCCACATCTTCACGATCCGCGCGTAGCCCGATTTTGTTTGTGAGCCCGGGCCGAAATCGGTTTGCACAAAGAGCGTGTTGGCATCGATCCAATCCACCGAACCCTTTGCTTCTTTTAGCTGAAAGCCATCTTTGACAAACGACTTGGTGGCCATGTCCCATTCGCGGATGACAACCGCATCAGCACCACCACGTGACAGCGAGAGCATGCACTTGTTGTAATCCGGATAGAGGCAATTCGAGCCGCGCCAAACCCAGTTATCTTTTTCATCTTTGGCGAGTTGATCGAGGTCGAGCACGGTTTCCCATTTGGGTTCCGGCTTTTTGTATTCATCCATCGTGGTACGCCGCCAGACGCCGCGCACGTTGTTGCGGTCCTGCCAGAAGTTGTAGTACCAGTTGCCGCGCTTTTGCACGCCGGGAATACGTTCGCGTGAATTGACGACTTCCAACACCTTGTCGCGGATTGGTCCGAATTCAGCGCGCGCTTCGACTTCTTTTTGTGACTTGGCGTTTTGCTCTTTCACCCATGCGATGGCTTTTTCGCCCATTACCTCTTCAAGCCACAAGTACGGGTCTTCCTGCGCGCTGACTACCGTTGAAGCCATCATGGAACAAAGTCCTATCAGTACTAAACGAAACTTCATGGGTTTCTCCAAAAAAAACGAGCCCGCCGATGGCGGGCTCGATGACAAATCATTACAACTTCTAAACGGTCGTCTTCTCGAGTTCAAACGCGGCATGTAGCGCGCGAACCGCGAGCTCCATGTATTTTTCATCAACAACGACTGATGTCTTGATTTCGGAGGTCGAAATCATTTGGATATTGACGTTCTCGCGCGCCAGACACTCAAACATCTTGGCAGCAACACCCGCGTGGGAGCGCATACCGATGCCCACAATCGACACCTTTGCGATCTTGTTGTCCCCTGTTACGCCCCTGGCATTGATAGCGGGTTTCACGGTGTCGTTGAGCAAGGCAAGGGCACGTGCGTAGTCGTTTCGGTGAACGGTGAAAGAGAAGTCGGTAATGCCTTCGGAGGATGTATTCTGAATGATCACATCCACGTCGATATTCGCCTCAGCGACCGGACCGAGAATCGAATACGCGATACCCGGACGGTCAGGTACACCGGTAACGGTAAGCTTGGCTTCGTCGCGATTAAACGCGATGCCTGCAATGACGGGTTGTTCCATATTGTCTTCCTCATACGTAATCAGCGTGCCGGTGTCGTTCGAGTCGTGCGGAGTGAATGACGACAACACGCGAAGTTTTACTTTGTACTTGCCGGCAAATTCCACCGAGCGGATTTGCAACACCTTCGATCCGAGACTTGCCAGCTCAAACATTTCTTCAAAGGTGATGCTATCGAGCTTACGTGCTTCCGGCACCACCCGTGGATCGGTCGTGTACACACCATCCACGTCGGTGAATATCTGACACTCGTCCGCCTTCAACGCCGCAGCGATGGCCACCCCGGTGGTGTCCGATCCGCCTCTTCCAAGTGTCGTCAAATTGCCGTCGCTATCAATGCCCTGAAAGCCTGCCACGACGGCCACATACCCCTCGGCTAAGTCGCGTCGAATATTGGCGTCATCAATCGACAAAATGCGCGCCTTGGTAAAGGCGCTGTCGGTGGTGATCTTTACCTGCCAGCCGGTGTAACTCTTGGCTTTCAGCCCCAGACTTTGCAGCGCCAGCGCCAACAGGCCAACGGAAACTTGCTCGCCGGTAGAGGCGATCACGTCGAGCTCCCGACCGGAGGGATCGTCGGATAACTGTTTGGCGAGACCGAGAAGCCGATTGGTTTCACCGGACATTGCCGACGGCACCACCACCAGTTGGTGGCCCTGTGCCTGGTAGTGCGCAATTCGTTTGGCGACTTCGCGAATGCGCTCGGGTGAGCCCATCGACGTGCCGCCATATTTTTGAATGATCAGTGACATAGAAGGTGCGTTGGTGAAGCGTGCAGTGATGTTCGCGAAAGTCCACCATTTTAGCGGTTCAGCAGCGACAAGGCCAATCCAACTAAGGGGAAAAACAGGGTGCTGCTTTATACTGGGACCCTATGAGCACCGACCAAAATAAGATCACCGTCACCCGCCGTTTGGAGTTTGACGCCGGCCACCGGCTACCGAATCACAAGAGCCAGTGTCGCAACATCCACGGGCACCGCTATGCTATCGAGATCACCCTCACGGCTGATTTGGTGCACGAAGAAGGCGCATCTGACGACGGCATGGTGATGGATTTTGGCGACATCAAGGCGATCGCCAACGAGAAGCTCGTTGGTGTTTGGGATCACGCATTTTTGGTGTGGAAGGGCGACACCATCATGCGCGACTTTCTGGCGATGATTCCGGAGCACAAAACCGTTGTTCTCGATGATGTACCGACCGCCGAAAACTTGGTCGCCGCTGCCTTTCAGATTCTCGAACACGCCTACCGTGATCGATTCGGCCACGAGCTGACACTCTCCCGAGTTCGATTGTATGAAACACCAAATTGCTGGGCGGATGCCGTTGGCCGCTAACACCGCCAAGGGGCTTGCGGTTCCAAGGTTTGCCGCTAAAATAAAACCGTGCATCACTGCTTTGTTCACCACCGCTCCAAATCGCCGTTCCACTTTGATTGAAAGGATCGTTATGTTCAAGATCGCCGCTGCAATTTTCGTAGCCAGCGCCACACTCGCTGCCAACACTGCATTCGCACAAGCAAAACCCGAGGACGCAATTGCCTATCGCCAAGGCGCATTCAAGATCATTGGCTGGAATTTCGGCCCAATGGCTGGCATGGTGCAGGGCCGTATCCCCTACGACAAAGACGGCTTCGCCAAACGCGCAGCAAACGTCGCCGCTGTTGCCGCAATGCCATTTGAAGGCTTCGGGCCCGGTACTGATACCGGTGCGCCGACCAAGGCAAAGGCAGAAGTTTGGTCAAAGTCTGCAGACTTCAAAGCGAAGGCGGACAAAATGGTTGAAGAGACCACCAAACTCGCGGCGATTGCCAAGACCGGTAGCCTGGATGACATCAAGAAACAATTTGGTGCGACTGGTGCCACGTGCAAGGCCTGCCACGACGATTACCGGAACAAGTGACGTCGTTGTCCAAGAGCAAGCCCATTAGGGCGCAGCGATTGGAAACAACGACGTCATCCCCGCGCAGGCGGGGATCCAATTTCTCTCCCAAGAGCTAGCCCATTAGGGCGCAGCGATTGGACTACAGGCAATGAAAAACGGAGATTGGCGATGCCAATCTCCGTTTTGATTTGTGCTCCGCAGGACGTTAGGACGTCGGCGGCACCGGTGGAGGGCCAGGTGGCGGCGTTGACCCGGGCGCTGCGGGTGCGGCAGCAACCATCGCCATGGGTCGCTCAAGTGGCACAAAGATCCACAGCAACACGTACATCAAGATGCCGAGGCCGTGCAGGAACGCGGTCAGGATAAATAGAATGCGCCATGCCCAAGTCGGAATGTTGGTCGCCTGTGAAAGTCCGCCAGCAACACCACCCAACCAACGGTCTGTCAACGAACGCTTGAGTTGCTGCATCGCAGACTGTGATTGTTCGATCGCGGCCCGTGCAGCTTGCGCCGCTGGTGCCGGTCCTGGCCCGAGGTCACGGATGACACGCGCTTTTGCCGCTGTGTATTCCTCGTCGGTCAACGCGCCCTGCTGGTGAAGTTGTTGCAGTTTCTCAAGTTGTTCGGCCCAGTTCATGCTGCCTCCTGTTGCGGGTTATGCACCAGCGCCATTGCTTGTGCAGATACCTACATGATGGGGACGATTCGCCCTAAACCAAACATTGAGGCGACCAATTGCAGACGCAGGCGCGTAAGTTGCAGAATCGCCGCGCCGTGTTGCAAATACGTGTTGCAAGTCCGCGTTGCAAACACGCGTTGCGAACACCCCGGACCGAGTGAAGCCCGCAACGCTGCGCGTTAGCCAAACCAGCGCGTTGCGATGGCATAAGTGAGTGCCGTCGCAACAACGACGCAAATCGAAGAAAGCCAGACAGGACGGGCATTTTCGGGCAAAACCGTCTCAAACTCCTCGTCAATAATAGACTTTTGCCCGGTGATCATGGGTTTCACCAAGTTATCTCGTTTGATGAAGAAGTAGAAGCCGATTGCACCGAGATGCAGCACCACCAAGCCGATGATCACGTTCGAGTTGATCTTATGGATCTTGGTGAGCAGGTCGCTGATTTCCTTGCTGACCGCAACCGCGTACGGCCCGCTCAGCATGATGTCGTCGTCGGCAAACAGCCCGGTGACGGCCTGAAAACCGATCACCAGCAGAAACGCGATCACCGATAACGCCCCCATTGGGTTGTGCCCAAGGTAGCGTTTCGTCTGCGGATTCTTCATGTCGCGCATGTACGCCAAAACCGCCGACGGCCCGCGCACAAAGTTCAAGAATCTCGCGTGCTGATTGCCAACCAGCCCCCACATGAAGCGAAACAGAATCAAGCCGATGACAAAGAAGCCGAGGCGCTTGTGCCACTCCATCCAGTTGCCACCGAGCTCTTGCGTGACAAAGAGCCCGATGATCGACAACACCAACAGCCAGTGGAAAAGACGGACGGGCAAATCCCAGACGCGGATCGATTTCATGGCTTAACTCCCGCCCTAGGGATGCTTACCTGGCGGGCTCGACTCGTAACAACGCGCCGTTATTGGCATCAATGACCAAGTAGATATTGCCATCGGGTCCGTTTCTGACATCACGAATGCGCCCAAGCTCATTGGTAAACATCCGTTCCTGCGCCACGACTTTGTCACCGTCAAGTGTCAGACGAACCACGAGTTGCCCGGCCAACCCACCGACCAAGGCATTGCCCTTCCACTTCGGGAAGTTGGAGGGACGCACACCGCCGTTGCCATCGCTGCCGATAAAGGCCATCCCGGAGGCCGCAATTGACGGCACCCAATAAACCAGTGGCGGGGTCATGCCTGCTTTTTCCGTACCCTCGCCGATCTTGGTGCCCACGCCGTAGTTGACGCCGTAGGTGACTACCGGCCAGCCGTAGTTAGCACCGGGCACCATGATATTGACTTCATCACCACCCTGCGGGCCGTGTTCGTGGGTCCACAATTTGCCACTCACCGGATTCAGCGCCGCACCCTGCATGTTGCGATTGCCGAGGGTGAAAATCTCCGGCTTGGCGTCCTTGGTTTTGACGAAAGGATTGTCCGGCGGCACACGTCCATCATCAAACAAGCGGATCGATTTGCCGGCGTGGTCGTTCAGTTGCTGTGCACGTTGTGCCGCGCCCTTGCCCGGACTATCGCCGCGGTCACCAAAGGTGACAAACAAGTAGCCGTCACGATCAAACACAATGCGCGAACCAAAGTGAAACCCGCGATCCGATTTCGGCGCGAGTTTGAACAGGACCTGCACATCCGTCATGGTCGGCGCGTCTTTGCTACCGCCAAGTTTGCCGCGCGCCAGCTCGGTACCGTGTAATCCACCATCAACAGCGTTATAGGTCCAGTAGATCCAGCCGTTCTCCGCGTACTTTGGATGTAGCGCGACGTCGAGCAAGCCGCCTTGGCCAAACTCGGTGACCTTTGGCATGCCTTCCACCGCTTTCTCCACCAGCTTGCCACCATCAACAACACGCAGCGTGCCGCGTCGTTCGGTCACCAACATACGACCATCGGGAAGAAACGCAACCGCCCAGGGATTTTTCAGGCCATCGACAACGGTGACAACGTTGACTTTGTACTCGGCGGTGGAAAGCGACTTGGACTTCTGGGCAAACGCGGGAACAGACATCAGGCCGCAGAAGGCGATGGCAATCGAGAGACAAACGCCAGATGGCTGTTGAAAATTGCGTGGGTTCATGAATACTTTCGTGGAGAAAAAATTGGGACTCGATCGGACGCTGCACAGAAAAAACGCTCAAAAGCGCACCGCCGCCGCTACACCGAACATTACGCGACGACCGGGGGCACTTTCGAAGAAACGCAAGTTGGCGTCGTTCACAATGACACTTCCCGCATATTTTGCATCAGCCAGATTATCGCTGCGCAAGAACACATCAATTTCAACCGCTGACGCAGCAGGGCCGAATACGCTGAAGGTGCGCCAGCGGTAGCGAACGTCCATACCAAATGCGGCGTAACCGGCCGCATAGGTTGTATTGGCATCATCAGCCGCCATGCGCGTGCGCGCCGTGACGTCGGTGCCCAACGACCAGCCGGACCAGCCATCACCTTCACGACCAGCAGGACGCCAGCGGAGTGCGGCAAACAAGTTACCGCGAGGCACCGCCGTCATCCTGCTGCCACTCGCCACGATTCTACCGCCCGCCACATAAGCCTGGCCCACTTCTGCGCGAATGGCGGTAATTGCCGCCATCGCGGTTATCGTCGCGCTGGGTTTCCAGTCGATGGTCGCCTCCAGCCCACGTCGATTCGTCGACGCCGCATTCTGAAACGTCGAACGCCCGCCAACCGCAGTCGCTTGGACGATTTCATCTTGTGATCGAATTGCAAACGCTGCAGCCTTAACCGATAAAACTTTGTCGATCCACTTCCAGCCCGCTTCCCATTGTTTCGACGTGCTCGGCTTCAGTGCAAAATTTGGCCCGGCAGCTTGATCGGGTCGATACGCCAGCTCCGCGCCGGTCGGTGTTTCGAAGCCGCGTGAGGCTGACAGATACACCGATGAGGATGTATTCAAACGTTTTGAAAACCCAATCGCAGGTGTCACAGACGCATAGCCAACGCCGCCACTATCGTCGGCATTACCCGGTCGAACATAACGATCTGCCACCTCAAATCGAATTTCACTGCGGCGTACCCCAACCTGCATCGCCGTGGTTTGGTCGATCACCCAATTGGCTTGTGCAAAAACATCGTTGGCGCGCTGGTGTCCTGTCTCATCGCGTCGCAGAGTGCCGCGCACACCTAGTTCGCTCGTTGTCCCCCGCTGAATGAAATTCTCGAAACCTTTGCGTTCATCACGCGCACGATCCGTGTCAAAACCCAGCGCCCACGTGATCGGTCCGTTTGCATTAACAACACGCAAACCGACACCACTAAACGACCGATCAAAATCAACCACACCGCCAGCGCTTGATGCCGGCAGCTGCGCACTCAACGGGGTGGCGAGATACTGCACCACCTGGCGGGTGCCACCATAAAGAATCGCCTTCACATCAAGTCCCGCCAGTCGTGAATCCCAAACCAGGCCCGCCTGACGGTGGCGAATGGATTTGCGTGTATTAAATTGTGTCGCGACAGTCGCCACCTGCCGCGGATCAGCATCGAACTGCGCACGCGTCAGCCCAAGCGGGTCTTGTGTGTCGGGCTGATCAATCGCGTTTGCGGTCAACGTGATTGATGACATCGACGAAAGTCCCAGCACCAGCTTGGCGTAGGTCTGATCACGCTGTACGCGACTGTGGTCGCGGTAGCCATCACTCGTTAGACGTTGGGTGGCGACAAAACCGCTGAACATATCAGCAGCGCGGGCGGGCGATGTTGGTACGGGTGGCGTTGCAATTTGCAAGGTCGTGATTCTGGTCGCGTCGGCGCCCATCAAAGCGCGTGATTCGACACCACCAATGGCTGACGCGCTGCGGGTGGTAGCCGCGACCACGCCACCCGCGGCGTTGCCGTACCCCACCGCCCACGGGCCACGCAGCACTTCGATGGTATCAACGGTAAAAAACGGCACCACCGCGCCCTGCCCCTGTCCGTCCGGAATGGTGGCAGGAATATCGTCAACGTAAATTTTGATGCCACGAATACCAAACGTCGCACGTGAACCGAAGCCACGCATGCTGATCTGCGTGTCCTGCGCATAATTCTGACGGTTCTGCGTGTTGATACCGGCCACGCGACCAAGCACCTCGGCGGCATCAATCATCGGTAGCGTGCTACGAAGGTCTTGCAGACGAATGAAATCAACGGCCGCGGGAACGTGTGGATCGGTGGTTGGCACACGTGTTGCGGTCACAACAACAGCTACCGCGTCATCAGCCGCCGCAGCACTCACGCACATGCATAGAGCGATCACTAGAAAAAGTGCCCTGTTGGCGGGCGTTTCCCGACAAAAAAGTTTGAAGAAGCCCGCCAGATAAGGACTTTTCAGCTTCAATTTAACATTCACCTAGCGATGCGACGAGGCGACCGACACAAAGGCTGGGCGAGGCTGGGCGCGCGATGATGAACATAGACATAGCACTCAAACTTTAACCGTTCCACAGAACGTTGCCGTGCACCATTGGAAAAGGCGTTTACCTTCGACCAGTGCCACAACATTGCGCCACGGGGAAGCTAGCCTGACGATTTCATGGGTCGTCGGTTGCTTAGTAGGACGTTGCCTATGAGCGATTGGCAAACCAATTAGGCTCGTTTCTCGCTTGCTGTGGATGCGGGCTGCAGGTTGGCTCGTGGGCGATTGCACGGCAATGTTGCACCTTGCTGCCGAAGCATAGCCCGCTCTGCTGTGCTCGGTCAGGCAAAAAATCGCACGCCCACTCGCCCGCTTTCGAACCCGCCGCCATGAAATATTCAGGTTAGGCGACTCGTCGTTTGCCTTGCGACACAAAACGAAAGTTGGATCCTTTCAGTCAACCCTCCGACGCAACTTGGTAAATCATGTGCAATGAGTGCTGTGGTCGGCATTGGGTTGGCACGCTTGAAAGCTTGGTTTGGGCTTTGCATTGGCCATTACTCAATCTTCATGAGGTGCTGGGCGTAGCGGCGCTACTATTTTGTTCCCTGGCAGCTAGCAGTCGCTCCAGCGGTACCGGGTTTGTTGCAGGAATTGGCCCGCGAAAAAGCAAAATCCCCAGCGGAGGCTGAGGATTCCTGGGTTTTCTTGCACTTCTCTGCATGTCGAACTGGCGGAGGCGGTGAGATTCGAACTCACGGATGACTCGCGCCATCGCTGGTTTTCAAGACCAGTGCCTTAAACCGCTCGGCCACACCTCCCAAAGAGCGCATGATTCTACCATTTCACCGGCCAGACGAGGTTTAGTGCATTTCCGCCACCGCCAGATAGGTCGCGACGGTGCGCGCCACCTAATTCACGCGGAATCCCACAAAAAAAATGGGGTTGATTTCGCTATCTATCTCGTTGAAACTTTTGCTCCAATCTGCGGTCTTTACTTGGTGTTGTAAACCGCCTTGACCTTTTGGCCAATTTTCTAGGAAGACTACTATGCAAAACGACGTTTCCGTTTCTTCGAGTTATAGCCCGCAGGCGGGCACAATCGGCGCTGCGCAGAACCGTGTCTTGCGCAATACCTACATGCTGCTCGGACTTTCGCTGGTGCCTACCGTCATTGGTGCCGTCGTCGGCATGTCGATGAATTTCTCGTTTTTCTCGGGTTCGCCCGCGATTGGCTTCATCGCGTTTTTGGTGATCGCTTTTGGTTTTTTCTACGCGATTGAAAAGACCAAAAACAGCGCATGGGGTGTCGCCATCTTGTTGGGCTTTACGTTCTTTATGGGCTTGATGTTATCGCGCATGATCGGGCGGGTGCTGGGAATGTCCAACGGCGGCCAGTTGATCGCGCTTGCGGCAGGTGGCACGGCAGTGATCTTTTTTGGTATGTCCACACTTGCGGCGACCATCAAACGCGACCTGACCAACATGGGCAAGTTCCTGTTTGTCGGCATGATTATTCTGCTCGTGGCTGGTTTTGCCAACATTTTCTTGCAGATTCCCGCTCTGACGATCACGCTGATGGTGGTCGCGATTGGCATTTTCTCCGCCTTCTTGATGTATGACATCAATCGTGTCATCACAGGCGGCGAAACCAACTACATCAGCGCGACCTTGGCGATCTATTTGAGCATATACAATATTTTCGCCAATTTGCTCGCCTTGCTTGGTATCACCAGCTCGTCGGACTGATGCTGGATTAGAAGTAAAAGAAACGGCCATCCTAGGATCGAGCCGTTCAAATAAAGTGTTGAAAGATAGGCCCCCAACGGGGCCAATTCCTTTTTGCAGACGCTCGCACTGGATAGGTTGAGCCAACATTAGGGTCATTTTCTATCGTAGGCTGGCGCGGCGGAC
>Ga0315907_10006716_pt1 | contig 12136 bp, 26 predicted proteins | sample LakEriMetagenome_3_FD_203525 | JGI IMG/M metagenome (GOLD analysis project Ga0315907, IMG submission 203525) | Freshwater fungal communities from buoy surface, Lake Erie, Ohio, United States - Buoy 12 MA123 | ecosystem: Environmental > Aquatic > Freshwater > Lake > Lake biofilm | place: USA...
GCCGGTAAGGTCGTTTCTGGTGGCGGAGCAATCGTCGGCGGCGGGCTCGATCTCGTTGGCGGTATGGTCAAGGGTGTCTCGGACATTGTCGCCCCAACCCCAGCTCCTGCGAAGTAACCCGCACAGAGTAAAAGTTTTTACCTTAACGCGGGGTGGTTCATTCCACCCCGCTTTCTTTTGTCATGAACATCACACTCGTCACCCCGACCTGTGACAGACCCGAGGCATTTGAGCTATGTGAAAAATGGATGTCTCGCCAGACGGTACCAATTCACCAGTGGATCGTACTTGACGACGGTGTAAATCCTGCCAAATGCACGATGGGTCAGGTTCACATGAGATTTGGGGATGATACCAGGGGAAGCTATAGCCTGGTGAGGAAGATCAGGGCTCTGATGAAAAACCCTCAGATCATCACAGGCGATGCGATCGCCTTCATCGAGGATGACGATTGGTATTCCAAAGATTACCTGCAGGTAGCGGCATCCAGGCTTGGAGATTACAACGACATGATCGGAGAGGCCTATGCCCTATACTACAACGTGAGGGACTCTCACTGGCACCTGCACACGAACGATCGGCATGCTAGTTTCTGTCAGACTGTACTCAAGAGGTCATTCTTCCCTGAGCTGCTGCGAGTCGTGAAGGATGACTCGAATCCTTTCATCGATGTCAGGCTCTGGGGGGAGACCGATCCTTCTCTAAAACGCACGATCTATTTGCCGGATCCGAAACCCACTCTGGTGGGAATCAAGGGGATCTATGCCGGGTACGGTATCGGTCATACGAGGAGGCTAGCGAACTATGACGGCGGAGGTCAGAAGCTTCGAGAACTGATCGGCCCTGACGCACAGGAGTATCGTAAATTCAGACCCACCGGATTATAAATACGTGGAATGGCCACGATCCTACCCTTTTCTGAATTTACAGAGCTGCTCGAGGAATCAAATCCGCAACAGCTAACACACATCCATCACCCAGAGGATCGTCCACTTCTCCACGGGTCCCAGGGATTCACGCACGCTCATGGAGCCCTCACTCAGGCACATGAGCACATGAAGGCTGGAAAGCACAGCAGTGACCTGACCATGAAGTATGATGGATCGCCTTCGATCGTATTTGGCCACCATCCGGAGACGAAAAAGTTCTTTGTGGCGACCAAGTCGGCATTCAACAAGAATCCGAAGCTCAATTACAGCAACACCGATATCGAGAAGAACCACGGTCACTCTGCTGGTCTGGTCAGCAAGCTGAAGACCGCATTGAAGCATCTGCCAAAGGTTGCGCCGAAATCAGGAGTTTATCAGGGAGACCTGATGCATACCCCAGAGGATCATAAGCATGGCAGCGGTGGATCCGTCTCCTTCACCCCGAACACGATCACCTACACGGCGCGCGGAGCAGAGGCCGAGAAGGTCAAGAATTCGAAGATCGGCGTTGTGGTGCACCAGCAGTACAAGCCGCATCCTTCGAAGAAGGGCGTCGAGCATATGTCGGTGAGCCCGCATCCGGACATGAAGAGCTTCGGATCTCACCCGGATGTACACCTCAAGACCGCTGAACACGACACGTCAAAGATCCAGTATCCGCACAAGGACCAGGTGGCATTCCATGAACACATGGCAGCCGCCAAGAAGATCCATGACAACCATGGATCGGAGATGTACAAGGCCACGGCAAAACATCAGGGAGAAGCCGGTCATCTATCGACGTACATCAACCATACCGTTCGTACGGATTCAAAACCAAGTGTCGAGGGCCTCAAACAACATGTGACGGCTCACTACGAAAGAGCTGCGTCAAAGCTGAAGACCCCTGCAAAGGCAGAGGCTAAGAGATCCGAAGGGGCTTCTCAGGTCGAACATATTCAGAAGAATGAGAAGCACTACGGAAATCTTCTGAACATGCACCATCACCTTCAGCAAGCCAAAAACGTTCTAGTGAAGAACCTAGAGAAGCATGAAGGCGGACTTGAGCACCATATTGGTACTGCCGCTTCGAAGCCAGAGGGATTCGTTGTGAACCACAAATTTAAGGGCCACACAGAGCCCACCAAGCTCGTCAATCGCGCAGAATTCGCAAAGGCAAATCTACTCAAAGCCAGACAATGAAGACCTTCTCACAGTTCCTCAAGGAAGAAGCAGGAAAGGAAAAGCATCACGTGATGGCATTCGTTCGTATGAATCCGATCACGAATGGCCATGAGGCTCTGGTTAACAAGGTCCATGAGGTAGCAAAGAAGCACGGAGCGGATCATTCCGTGATCATGTCGCACTCGCACGATCCAAAGAAGAATCCGCTGACCCCTGCGCAGAAGCTGAAGCACGCCAAGCGTGCCTTCCCTGGCACAAATCTGTCCACGTCTTCCAAGGACAAGCCGAGCCTTCTTCACCACGCAGTTGAGCTGCATAAAAAAGGAGTGCAGCACCTACACCTAGTGGCGGGATCAGATCGCGCCAAGGAAATGCACGGTCTACTGCAGAGATACAACGGGAAGAAAATGGACCACGGAACGTACAAGTTCAAGAGCATCACCGTTCATTCTGCAGGCGAGCGTGATCCCGATGCCGAAGGAACTGCCGGTATTTCAGCCAGCAAAATGCGTGCACACGCCTCTGCAGGTGAGAAGAAAGAATTTCACTCGGGAGCTCCATCAAAGATGAGCGCAGCCCATAAGGACGAAATGTTCCACGACGTCCGTAAGGGTATGGGTCTTGCAAAATGAAAGATCTAAAGACCGAGTTAAAGAAAGTCCTGGGATCTCAGGCGGTCTTGGAAGGCGATGGAAAGAAGGATGACATCATCGTCAAGTCGAAGGACCGAGATCAGGCAAAGAAACTAGTCGAGGCCTTCTTTAAGAAGGGAAAGATCACATACAAAAGCACCTTCAAGAAAAGCAAGTCCTCGAGCACCGAGGTTCTCGAGGTGGATGGATTCAAGGACATCATATTCAAGCCGATAATACAGAAAGGCGCCGGAGGAGTGGCTTTCGAGGATGAGCTAAAGAAAGATCTAGAACTATTCTACGGAGGAGAGGATCTTTCCAAATTGCGTCACAAAGATGTCATCGTAGAAATGCAGAAGGTTATCAAGATCTCTGCAAAAGATAAATGCGAAGTTAAGGCGGAAGGTTCGAAGAACCAACGGCGCGTGCTCGCTTACTCTAGCGGAAGGTTGACTGTTAGTAACTCGACCGGCGAGACTCTAACAGACCTAACACTTTTATGCGGGTCCGATAAGACATACCTGTCTCTGAAGATGTCGAACACGTACTACATACTATCGGCATCAATTTTTCAATTCTTCTTAAACCCGGCCACGGCGAGCTCGATAAACGAGTACTTTGGTTTCAATGGACAGAAAATGGGTGGATTCGGAAAGGAATATGTCTGCCTAACGAAGCCGGCAAACTACTCGCGGGCCCGAAATAACCTTCAGGATCTGTTAAGCCAGGCATATGGTCGCGGGGTGATCGTAATACACAAGAAGCGTGACAACGACGTTCTAGTTAGTGATGTCCAGAACGGTGCGGACGTCATCATATCTGGTCTAACAGAGAATTCGTATGTCTATCCAGAGGAGGGTGTGCGCAAGTACGCCAACATCAAGGTCGACGCAAAAATCAACGGACACGGTTACAAGATTAACTTCCAATTCAGGGGAACAACCGCAGCAGATCGTGGTCCGAAATACCTTCGGATACTGCTAGAACGGCTATGAACCACTAGCAAAGTCAGGATCCACATACCACTTCTTCTTGAAGTAGCCCTTGTAGTTCATGAACCGTTCCAAGAGGCCGACCTCCATGGAATAGGCCTCCAGCTCCCATGGAAGATCAAAATAGTCTGTATGGCGCCGGTCAATCTTTTTGCCATTCCACTTGATGATGCTGATGGAATCGGTGTCTCTCATTTTGCCGCTGACGTACTGCCAGATATGGACGCACTCGTGTGCCAGGCACCGAAGCATTGCCACTGTGGTCATCGATGAATCGATGCGCACCTCAAATTCTCGGTGCTCATCGTCATCCCAGATGCAGTCAGCCTTTGCGTTTTCTTCTTCGAACAGATTCTTGCGGATCTTCACGACCACGGTGAGCTGAGACGCTACCTGGTATCCGGCTAATCTGGTCAGGTAGTATTCGCCTGACTCACGGATCAGCTTCTTCTGAAGCTTGGTTCCGCCGACGACCAGGATCTCAGCAGCCATCGGAGATGGTCTCCTGCACCGGGAACTCGTCCATCACTGGACGTGACCGAAACGACCAGGGCTGATGCGGATCGTCATGAATCGCAATCAGACGTTCCTCAGCGATCGAGAACGAGGATTCCTGCACCACAACGAAGGTATGGCTATCAAGTTTCATTTGGAGTTAGAGGAGAAGCTAGGACGAATTGGGGCGAGGAACGAGACGATCATGGTGAGTTTCCAGGACGTCCACCAGCTGATCTCCTTGAATCCAAAGAGATCGGGGAACGTGGAATTCCATAACCACATCACCGGGAGAGCTAGAATGAGAGATACCAGGAACGCGACGGAGAGGGTTCCAAGTACGATTACGAGTGCATTCATGTGATCCTTTGCTTTCATTTCTGGACTTCCTTTCCTGCAAGGGCAGCGTCGATTGATGCATAAATGCGCTTCTCGACGAGACCCCAGCGAATAAAACTGGCGGATAGCGGGTCGCCAATGCTCGAGTAGCGCAGCGAAAGGTCCGTGCCGCTTAATGCTGCTTGGAGCTGCTCCGAGACTGCTGCTTTGATTTTCGGTGCTGCCTCCCGCAGCGCGGCGTTCTCGCGCTCATACATCCCAACGCGAACTTTCAGCCCGTTGATTTCTTCACAAGCAATCCGCAGGTGTTCGCGCTTTGATGCGCATTCCTGATCCAATTGCTTTCGCAAATCAATGCACTCCTCGATGTACCATTCAATGTCGCGCTGCGTTGGTTGTTGTTTTGGCAGGTTCATTTTACTCAATGCTTTTGCGTGCCTGTTGGCTTCGGCTATCAGGTGGTCGCTCATTTATTGACCTCCCGCTTAAACGGATTTGGCACCAGCGTGCGCAGTTGAGCGGCTTGAGCAGCCCCCGCAGCAGCCCGCGCAGCAGTCTCCGCAGCATCCCGCGCAGCAGCCCACGCAGCAGCCGCAGCAGCCCGCGCAGCAGCCCACGCAGCAGCCGCAGCATCCGCCGCAGCATCAAGCTCTTCCTTACTCGCCTTACCGTTAGCATATCGCTCCGCGACCTCCAGCGCCGCGAGCGAGCGAGGATCAGTCAGCAGGTCGCCCGTTTTGCGTCCATCCAACAGCGGAGTGTTGCGAGCGCACCAGACCGCGAATAGCCGCAGCGTCCGGTCGTCAGGTCGCCGATCTAATTTGTCTAGCATCCAGAGCAACCAATCCGCACGCGGACAGTTGTTCCAAACCTCAGCCATCGTCGGCTGAGTGACAGCCCACTCGCGACCTTCGGCGCAGGCTTTGGTTGCCGCGCAAAAGTCGGCGGGTGGTAGGGTGAGTAGGTCGCTCACGGCTGCGCCTCCTTTCGTGCGGCGTCGATGGCGGCTTGAAGCTCTCGGCAAATCACCAAGTTCTCGGGACACGGGTGGTTGGCCTCTACTCGTAGGTGGAGGATCAGGGACTCCAGCACTTCGTTAGCCGTTTTCACGAGCCGCGCTTTGTCCTCCCGCAGCGCGGCGTTCTCGCGTTCAAGTTTTTCAATACATTCTCGTAATGCAGATTCAGTAATAGCCATCTGCTTAAGCTCTTGTTCAAATTTAGCTATTTCATCCCACGGATCTGGAATGTATCTCTCATTGTCTTGCCACCATTTATAGTTTTTCATAATGAATATAATATGGACCGCTTTTTACAGAATGTCCAGCTTATTCTAACGGAATGTTGTTCAGAGAGTTCTTTGCTTCCTCAATAATACGATAAAGGAAGTCAATCGAAACTACGCCGAGATGGTCCTCTGCGAAATTACCAGCTTCATGGTAATTGGCAAAGAAACCAAGAAACTTGAACGAACCGCCCTCAATCTTGAAATATGCAGTTTTCATAAAAAATCAATCAGATTTCATCTTTGCATTTCCAATCCATTGAATTAAAACAAATAGAGTCATCTTCCCACTTACCAATAGTTTTTAGAAACGCCTCTGCTCTTTGCTTTGCAGTTGCGTGCCAAGTCCAATGGTGAGGCTTGTCGGCTCGATTTCCAACAGTATTTCCAAGAATATTGTAAAGTATATTGTTGTATTCGTAACAGAGATGATGTGATTGAAAGTGCTTTTCTGCTTCGTGCATTTGATTTAGGTCTCTATTATATTCAGGAGGATATCTAAATCCAGTGCCGTTTGGGCTAATCCAAGGATGAGTTGCATAATTATCAAATGCCCACCCACAAAACAGAGCAATGCGCCCGTTTGGGCCATAACTTTCAATGATATGTTTGGTTTTATCCATAGTATTATTCTTCCCACTTTCCAATGGTCTTTAGAAATGCTTCTGCTCTTTCTGCGGCAGATACATGAGTAATACACCATACAGATATTCCCATAATATCAAGAAGATGGCCCATATATGTTTTGATCTCTTCTGTAGATAGGTGTTCTTCTGCTTCGTGCATAGCATTTAGGTCATTGGTATAATACTCAATAAACTCCAACGGTTCTTTTTGTGATTTTCTGCCCATCAACGAAAGACAATCATCGTCCATATCCACAACATACTCACGCACATCAATATACCCAAGATATTCAGCAATGGCGGTTCTTTGTTTAATAGGATCCATAGTATCAATCTCCAATAACAATATATTTTATCTCTGTTCCGTCAAGATAATTCTTCAGATCAATATACTCTTGATGAATTTTTTTATTAAATGGATGAAACTCCTCAATATACTGGTCTAAAAATCCCAACCAATCACTTGACTTCCAAAGCGGCCAACCGCCGTATTCGTCATTATTTCTAACGCCAACACAAAGAAATTCATCTTTGATTATTGTCGCAAACTTTTTAGAAACATGCTTGCATATCTGATGATCAAATATCATCGTATGCGGTTTGATTTTAGATAGTTTTTTGTTCATGTTGGCGTTCCTCCTTCGGATAGATGCTGACGCATAATAGCGTCGTTACCCGATTCTTTTTTCGCGGCGCTATCAAATGCGATGCGGTCTTGCTGTTCGGCAATACGCACGGCCTCCAAATAGGTTTTGCCCCAGCACGTTGTGCCGTCGCTTGTCAGGCATAGGAAATCCGCGCCTTGCAATTCCAACTCCTCGCCGCGTTTCTTTTCCAGCCACGATAAATAGTCGAACGCGTCAGCTTTGATAATCAGAAAGTCCGCCAGCCGTCGTGACGATTCCAACTCCTCCCGCAGCGCGGCGTTTTCGCGCTCCAACCGCTCAACTAAAGCATCTAACTGAGACTCTCTATCTAAATGCAATTTCATACTTTTTCCTTTCCAAGCAAAGCTGCAACAATCTTCTCCGCATTCTCTTGAATAGAAGGATAATGCAAAGTATTGAAGCTCTCCCCGTGCTTATTGATAAACTTATCCCAATCTTTTTTCTCTTCTGGAGAAAGAGGTGTCTTGCTAGGACGAGCTTCGCAAGCCTTACAGATAATTTCTACCAGTTTATCTTCCATTAAGCGAGCAGCAGCGTGAATTGCCGCCTTCTCTGGGTAAACTTCTTGACGAATAGAAGTACAACCATCTTTGACTTGAATCAGCCAAAAGCCATTGCGGAGACCATCGTAAGCATAAGGATCATTAATTGGCACGAACTTCTTGCCAACCTTACGGTAAAGACGTTCATCTTCCTTGATTGCAGCGCGAGTGTTTACGTCCTGCAATTTATAATAAAACATATTGCGATAGCGATCAGCTTCATCTTTGTAGTATTGAATGTCTTTATTCATTTAATTTCCCTCCGTAATAATCGAATGTTTTTTCTAGGTGATCTAATGATGAAAACGCTTCCGCAAGGCACATTTTTTCCCAATCACTAAGACGCTTTTTGTTTCTGAGCTTTTTTATATCCCCGCGCAACATAAGAATGGACTCTTTAAGAGAGCAAGCCACAATGCGGTCTGCTGTATCGCCATCAATTTCTACTTTATTCATCGATTACTCCCAGAGCTTCGTTTATTTCTGTGCGAATGTGTTGAGCCAAATCGTCAATTGATTTAAAATCGTGACCGTGTTTGATCCAGTTCCTCAACTGCATATCAATGTCGTAGAGCTTATTCCAAGCTATGTCGGCGCGTGAAGCGCGAATAAACTCAGTCTGCTCCTCTGGTAAATTAAATTCTAATTTGCCTTTCATTACTTTTCGAGTTCAACTGTCCAATGAGTATCGTTATAAACGTGATCAAAAAGAATTTCTTCTTCTGGAGCCGTCAACATCATTTTGGATGCCAATGCAGCAAACAATCTGTCTTCGATCTCTCTATTCTTGTCTACAATCTTTTTGAAGTTCTTTACTAGCTTTTGGTTTTGCTTACTGATCTTGAGTTTCATGAATTTATAATGTTAAAAAATGATTCTGGCAAGGTAACGTTTTCTGGAATGAACTTACCTTTGAATAAATTTGCGATTTGATCATCAGAATAGCCAGCGAGACCGCATCCAATCTTCGTAACCAAAAACTCTGTATCTGGATATTCCATAACTTCAGTGAGGAAAGAGTAGATGTAGAACTCTATCTTGTCAAGAGGAAGAGTGCGGATTTCCAAATCTTTTGTTGGGATGGCGTAGGAATTACCCACTAGACCAAAGCCTACTCCCCATCGTGCGCCAAACTTTTGCAAAGCAATTTTAGCAGCACCAGCACCGTGAACTCCAGCCTCGTTCGAACCAAAAACAAAAATTTGGTTGGGCTGGAGAGAAGATATGTTATCGGGCGTGAATTTCATTTCTTTAAAACTATGCGGTCAATCTCTTTCCTTACCCAATCTGGCAAACAAGCGGGAATGTAACCGTGATCAATTTCGCCTTGTTTTAGCAAAACAACGGTTGCGCCAAGATAAGCAAGAGAGCGAACCCTTTCTTCGTCCAGTTTAAATCCATCGTTGTGAGGAAAAGTGCAAAGGCAACCAACGTCCTCGTTCATTTCTGAAAAAGCAACAACGTCATCATCGCTTAAATAGTATCTATCACAGCCCATAATTAATTATGATTTTTAAAGTCGGGCCAATTGAAACTTTCTTCCAAGAACAGAGAGAAACTATCGTTGAACTTATCTTCGTCTTTCACTTGCATCGTGATTTTGAGTGCTGCCATTTCCCTAAACAACGCAAGTTTCATTCTGATAATATCCTCCATATAGACTTCTCTATTGGTAGGTGGTTGGAAAATTGGTTGGTTTGTGATTGAAGGAGTCATAAAATTGGTAGCCGCAGTGGGATTCGAACCCACACGCTCTTACGAGCATTCGATTTTAAGTCGAATAGTGTCTGCCAGTTCCATCATGCGGCCAAAAGTTATTCCAACACTATAGTCTTACGATTTAAATAGTCAATAGCTTTCTTCAAAATTCGCTCATCATCGTTGAATCTACCAAGAGCAAGATTACAGTTATTGCAAATATAACCGCGAAACTCATGAGAGAAATGGCAATGATCCAGTATCCAATCCTGAGTATGGTTTCCGCAGATGGGACATTCGCCAGCTTGAGGCGGGGGATTTTCATCTTTTAATTTTTTTCTGAGAACTGATAATTCTTTGCAGCAGGTTGTACAAGTGTTTTTTCTGCCTCCAGTTGACGAGGCGAAGAACGGGAATTCCTCAATTTCTTTTTTCTCCCCGCACTTGCGGCATTGCTTCATTGAATCATAGTAATGTTTAGTTTGTGTATTTCAATTGGTGGTGCCACTGGGATTCGAACCCAGAACCAACGACTTAAAAGGACGCTGCTCTACCATTGAGCTATAGCACCAATAAATTAATCTAAATTAAATTCACCGCGCTTGTCAACTTTCGCGTTCAAATACTTTTGCACCGTCTTCATTTTCATTCCCATTCTCTTTGCAATATCACGAACATTCATATTGTGTTCATGACGGAGATGCAAGATATGAAGCATTATGATATATCTATCATCGTACTTTGAACCGCGACTTCCGAGGTCATAGAGTTGGGCTTCAGTTAATTGAACGTAAGACATGATGAATTGGTGGTACTGCTGGGGATCGAACCCAGACCAAGGGCTTATCTAGCCAAATGTTTATAAGACATCTTGCTCTACCGTGAGCTACAGTACCTTAAAAAGATTATGTTAAAACTCATAATTTTAGTGTAAATATAATATATGAAATGTCAAATTTGCAACAATAAACTTATCGGTAAGCAAAGAAAATTTTGTTCAAAACAATGCAAACTTGAATCTACTAATTGTAAACATCAAAATTACGAATCACAACAAAAACGAGGTGTAGAAAGAAAAATTAAATTAGTTAAAAGTATGGGAGGTAAATGTCAAATGTGTAATTATGATAAAAATTATGCGGCATTGAATTTTCATCATACCAATCCAAAACAAAAACAAATGACATTAGATCTTCGCAGTTTATCTAATAATTCTTGGGAGAAAATAGAAAAAGAAGCCGCAAAATGCAAACTTTTATGTTTTAACTGCCATATGGAATTGCATCACCCAGAACATAATTTAATTTAAAATTGGCGCGAGGACCGAGAATCGAACTCGGAACCAACAGTTTAGAAAACTGTTGCTCTATCCAGTTGAGCTATCCCCGCGAAATTGGAGCAGCAGATGGGATTCGAACCCACAACATCCAGCTTGGAAGGATGGCGCTCTACCGTTGAGCTACTGCTGCTAGTTTTAATTAATTTAAAACCTGTTCTTGGGGTTGATTCTTTAGGCGTTCACGCTCCCGAGCAAGACGACGCATTTGATTCTGATACTTGCGATCTTTCTTTTCGTCATAATTCAGAGCAGCTTGAAACTCATCACGATACTTGGCAAGGATGAAGTTGTAAGTCTTCATCGTGGAGGCGGCAACTGCCGCATCCGAATAACCGTTGAATGAATCAACGGAGTTGCTGGGCAAAGGAGCGTTTTCGTCCATTGTATTAATTAAATAAATACCGTGTGGTACTTGAAATATTTTTGGCAACGATGAATAAACGCATCGTAGCGGTGGCTCATCGACATAGGAATCGGAGCAACTGAACACTTCCGAGAGCGTTCGTAAGCTATTTCAACACCCATTTTCGAATCAAAACGATCTCCAGCAGATCCGTTGCACTTTGACCAACCGATATAAATTTCAGTTGGATTCAAGTCATTGACCGTAGCAGCAAATACTCCGATTCGCTGCCTCTTCTTGTTTAGGATGTAAACGTGAATTCCTTTTGGATTATTCATGATTGTGGTTGTGAGCTTCGATGATGTAAAGATACCTTGTGCTGCGGGTTTCGTCAAGAGTTTTCCGCGAGAATTTTGTAGTCGATCTCAGTAATGCGACCGTAGCTGCCGCACTTATGCTTGGTTAGCGAGTTATAAGCGAGACTAATCCGCTTCTGATTTGACTTGTTTGGCGGGACAGAGTGAGGAAGGTAGGATGGGAAAATAATAAAATCTCCGTTTTTCAAATTAATAGGCGTAGTGGAATCGGTGTACTTTTTTTCTCTGTCTGGATTAGCTGGATTAAAAGGCTTTGGATCAATAAAATTTCTTGTTGTTTGAGCGTAAAGTTTATGAAAAACGATTACGTTATTACTGTCCGTAGCTTCCAAATAAAGCACGCCAGAGGCAATTGAATTAGGATGAATGTGTTGTTGTGTATGTTCGTTGGGATAATTCCAGTTGACCCAACTCTGAGTCAACAAACATTCCCCGTCAACATTCATTTTATTCCGAATGAAATTTGTTGTCTGCTCGCAGATGAAATTTTTAAGATTAATAAATCTTGGATCATTCAAGATGTATTTGTTTGTACTGAAATGATGGGTTGAACCCATGTTTCTGTCAGACGGATGCTCCTCTTCTTTCTTCAAAGAGTCAAATTCTTTCTTAAACTTTTTTCCAAGATTCATCTTGACCAGAGGAATCGGAAACATATCCAGCGTTTCAGTTTGAATTTTCATTTTCGAGTTGACGATATTTTTGCTC
>Ga0315907_10006717_pt1 | contig 12136 bp, 25 predicted proteins | sample LakEriMetagenome_3_FD_203525 | JGI IMG/M metagenome (GOLD analysis project Ga0315907, IMG submission 203525) | Freshwater fungal communities from buoy surface, Lake Erie, Ohio, United States - Buoy 12 MA123 | ecosystem: Environmental > Aquatic > Freshwater > Lake > Lake biofilm | place: USA...
TTGAAGTATTGCACAACCTGCTTAGCTAAATCATCGTGGGCTGTGGTTGTGACAACCTCTTCACCTTCATGCGCCAGATACCATTTGTTGGAAGGGTAGTAGTATCCATTCTCTAACTTTTCTATCAGGCCCATTTCAATCAGAGTCTTCATCGACTGACTGATAGTACCAGAACTCAGACCGAGCAACTCAGATAGGTAGATAACCCCAGTTCCCTTCATCAAGGGACGGAGTTGAGCACATGCATGGCATACCATGTACGTGACGGGCGTGAGATTTAACTTCGCCCGAACTGAGTGATCGATTACTGATATCATAGATAGTCTTCAAGTTTGATGTATGGGTTTCGCTTGGTGTGGAACTTGATGGCATTGAGACAGAGGCAGGTCTTGACGTACAGCTTGTTGACCGAGTCATCAAACTGCCTGAGCGTACCATTATCTTCTCTATTCTTACCCTCTTTGTAGTATTCCCTGAAGACGGACACCTTGTGTCGGAACGAATCGTATCCGCAGTCGATGTACTCCATGATGTCGGTGGTATCGAAGCCGTACATATCCGCCAGTCCAACAAATACCGTTCGTGCCAGCTCCTTGTTTCCTTCATACTCCTCTGAAACCTGCATTGGCTTTAGACCTTCTCTGTCCCAGACAAAGTTTGGTCTCATCACCTTTTCAATCTCATTTAGCTTTATCATTGCTTTTACATTTGTTATTTTATCACAATCTGACCTGAAACTGTTTTCTCCATGTGATCTTTCCACTCGGAAGGTTCATAATCGTTGCACCCTCTTTCTCCATCACCTGCTTGAGTCTGTTCTGGTAGAGCTGCTTGTCACTCTCGAGTGCTTTGATGTCTGAGTTCAGCTTGGTGTATGTGTATGCCCACTGCTCATGCTCATCTGATCCCTGCATGGCGATCTCATTCTCCCGAGCCTTATGCTTTTCAGAAACAAAGTCATTGAATGCCTGAGAGCTGTCAGCCTCTGGTTCAAAGTGTGATGCTATTTGCAACGCCTCATCTATCGGTGCACCACTGATAGCCTTCCTTGCCTCTGATACACGCCTATTGAAATTGATGGCGGCATCCAGTATCGCCATTTGAATCTCAGCATCTGCCTCGAACGTCACGCAACCCAGATCTCTTCCGTCCTTGAGGTAGCAGATCTCAGCGTAGTTCCATTCAGTAACAAGCATGTAGTGCTGCACTTGAAGGAGATAGCTCGGGGGTAGTCCAGCCTCATAGGAGTCAGCAGAGTAGCCGGAGATCGTCTTGATCTCCAGCACTCCTGACTTTTTCCCGTAGCTTGGATGTTTGGTTATCTTGGCATCGATGTTGGCGAAAAGAAAAGGGTACTTAGGATTCTCGATGATGGCTTTAACCTTCCTAAACTTCTTAATCTTATTGTCGGATAGGGTGTTAGTGATCCAGCCTTCTTCAGTGCCGTCATAATACTGCCAGCACTTGGCGACATAATCTTCTAATTGTTTGCCGTGAAGAATAGCCGAATTGATTTTAGTTGGTAAGTTGGACAGTCCTATAGCTTGGTAGAATAAATTAATAGCACTCTTATATTTATTCAAACCCAACAGAGTACCAGCATCTGATCCCCCGATCATGCCCCTATTTACAAAAGACTGGCGCAGGGTTTGCCATTCGGCCTCGCTGAGCTTAGCCGTTGGAGTTAGTTTCAAGTGCTTCATTTCTTAACTGATTTGGTTATTGCTTCCGCCTTAGATTGATTGATCATGGTAGTCAGCAGCTTCTTCTGTGACTCATTGAGAGAGTACTTCTTGATGGCGGACTCAACCTCTTTGATCTTGCCATCAGCAATGAACTTTACCATAGCATCGTACTTGTCTTGAGGTAGGGGAGGAAGATCAGAAGTGGGTGTGCTCGGGGGTGTAGCTCTAGTAACAGAAGGATTGTAATTAGGTGAGAATGTAACCATATTAGCTCCCTGATTAAGAACTCCAGTACCTCCAGCGAATCCATTTACACTAACGGTATTCGCATCATCATCTTCATCAGCGATGATCAGGTTAAGCAGACCAGTCAAGCTGTACCTCTTTGCATAGGATACCGCAGACCCATAGTCTTGTGCTGTAGACTTTCCGGCAACCACCGGGAAGACAGACTTGATACATTTCTCAGTATCAATATGCCATACAGTAGACTCAACATAGGGTAGACCCTCAATAACTACATTGGCCTGAGTTACAACCAGTCCAGACTTAATCAGATAGGGTTTGATGTGCTTTTGTATGTCATCGAAAGACGCATACTTAGACTTAAAGAATGGGTTGTTAGACGCCCGAACGATCGGGGGGCAAATATCTTGGAACTTGCTGAGCGATTGCAGTAATGTATTCATCGATGTATTGATTTAGAAATAGATATTCCTCAGCTTTGAGGAAAATGGTTTGCCAGTCGTAGGTAAACTTGGTTCTGTCGCCAACCCTTATAGCCTTTATAAAGTGACCGGAGCAGAGCTGTTCGTAGTTCTGTATCAACCAAATACGATAGGGATGAAGCTCATAGGACGCCCCGTTAAATGTTAAAGTATCATCTAAAAAGTTATATTTTGTCACTATATCAAAGTTCTTTAAACTATTTTAGATAGTGAATTAAACAAATGATTAGTTTTACTATGTTTTTTCAACATAAATTTGTTTAGACAATTTTTTAAATATGAAAACAGTAGGGCAGAGATTAAAAGATATAAGGCTTGATGCTAGGATGACACAAAAAGAACTGGGAAAACTTGTGGGTCTCAGTCCCGGTTCAATTGGTGCAATGGAGAATGATCTTTATACACCGAACTTTGATGTTATGCGTGTTTTAAAGAAGAGGCTAAACGCATCATATGATTATATCATAGATGGTGTTAAATCTAATAGTATTGATCTACAGAAAGAAAATGAAAGGCTAAAGAGTGAAATAGAGAGACTCACTAGAATAGTTGACAAATTACTGAAATAGCATCTCTCTTTTTTAGCTTGTTATTTCTAGACTTAGCTGCTCGACATGGCTTACAATAAATGGATCTGTTCTGACTCATGCGGTGGTCTATACCGAACTGGTCGAGCGGCTTAGTTTCCCCACAGACTTTACACTTTTTTACTTTCATGGTTTACATATTTTTCGTTATAGTATTGCTCGGCATCTCCTTCAAACATGGGGTGGAGGTCGTGCCTATAGGCATCCATGATCTGCTCTTTTTCCATTGCTTTGGCTTGTTCTAAAAACTTATCTCTCCATTCATCAGCTGTACCTGCTGATATTTCATCTCTGTTTCGCATCCAAGTGATATAGTTATATCTCTCAGCCAACCATTCAACCGCTGTTTGTTGTGCCATCGTTTAATAATTTAAAAACCCCGATCCGAAGACCGAGGGTTAGTTTTTAGTTGGTGAATATATCTTCGCAGTATTCATCTGCTGTAGGCCAGTCATCATTCAGCATCAATCCGATCATGACAAAGTCAACAGCATCTTGATACGTTTTCCTGATCATTTCCACCTCATCATCCAGCATCATTTCAATTTCCGTGATCAGCTCATCGTTGTTCATCTGCTTGGCTATATCGAGTAGCCTTCTGAGTGGAGTTTCAGTTAAACATCTTTCCATAGTAGTCATTGATTTCAGATTTGTAATACTTTTCAACGTGTCCTACGTACCGCTCAAAGGCGGTGGAATTGGTGCTGTGTCCACTGGCGAACTTGATGAACCTCTCAGGTACTTTGTTATAGATCATCGTGGTGATGGCGGTCTTCCTGAGCAAGTGAGGGTGGACCCATTCCCATAATGGCTTGGAAACAATGAACTCTTTTCCCCGAACATCTACATCTGCAACAGATACGATCTCGTGAAGGTCATCGTACATCCGGAAAAAGTCTTTCATTCCCTTATAGACAACCTCTCTGTCAGGCTGGATGGAATAGATCCGCCCGTGCCTTGTCAGGTTCTCCCGATAGATGTCGGAAAGGAACTTAGGCAGTGGCATCTCCGAGTACACACCAGTCTTCTCATTCTTTTTGCGGAGGTAGACAATATCCTTAGTCAAGATCAGATCTTTTTCTGTCAGACTCATGGCGTCTCCGATCCTCAAGGTTGTGATCAGAATGGTGGCGCTGATCTCCCACAAAAATTTCTGCTCGGGGGACAGCTTATTGTACATACGATCATCATCATTGAGAAACTTACGAACAAACTGGTGATCGAATACCACGATGGCTTTCTGATGGCTGTCCAGTCTCTGTATTTTAGGGATAGAGAAGAACAAGCGATCTGCCCAGTACTTGGTAATGATACCAGTCATGTTCATGATCTCGGATCTGCTCTTGATGGCCAGTCCACGATCGATCAGATAGTCCTCGTACTTTTTCCAGTAGTTGGCGAAATCATCAGCCACTTGTCGTTTCTTTTGGGCATCCCAGTTTGGATCGATGTGGTAGTCTCTGATATCCATTGGCTTGTAAAAGTGGGAGTACTCGTTGAGTAGGTTTGCCACGTACCTATAGATATCAATCGATGCCTTAGAGTAATGCTTCTTGCCATTAGACTTTACCTCGCCAGTTACCATGTACTTGATGTAGCGCATGAATAGATCATTGAGGATATAAGTCTCAGTCTCCGGCAGTTCGGGGGGCTTTTCTTCAAACAGCTCACGTACCTTTTTAAAGTCTCTATGTTCGAGATAAAGTTCTGTGAGTCTTATTCTTGTTCTTGACAGATCAGCATTCAGTTGGGCAACCTCTGCTGTCCTGCCCTTAAACTCGCCATTAAAGCGAAGGTGAGGGTAGATTGTGATGCCAGTTGATATCCTATAGGATTCACTCCCATCCGATATTCTTGCTTGTACAACCCGACCTCTTGCATAAAACGTAATCTTCATAATAGAGGGTTTAAATTGTTATTAGAGTGCAATATATCTAAAATAGTGACACAATTTCCACCTCATGAAGACCAGTGTGCATAACAATATTATCAGGCTTTGGCGAATGGTTTTGCTCATTTCAGCACACCAAATCAGCACACCTTTACGTAATTAGTTGATTTTCAATTACTATCTACTTAACATAATATACGGTGCGTGCCGTTGGGTATTGCAAAGTAGTTGATTCTATTGACTTTGCAAAGTTATCCTCAGAATTATCATCACACTTTTACACTACCATAACAGACCTCATCATCGTTAAAATTTTCTCTGTGCTGAGTAGTTCTGATGAGTCAACAATGCGTTTACAGAGGTGATCATAAAGATCGGCATAATCATCGATATCTCGATATCTATTTGGATGATCTTTGAGGTGGTGAATAATTGTCGTATGGTGAAGGTTCAGTAAACCCCCGATCTGAGTGATAGTTCGGGAGTGATACCTTCTCATGACGTTAACAATGGCGCACTTGATGTTGATGATCTCCCGTCTGCGAGATCTTGTGTAGGTAATGTCAAGACCAGTAAAATCTTTTGCCAGTTCAACAAGTTCTTTAAATTTTTGATCCATTTTTATTTTTTAAAAGGTCAATAACTAAGTCGCACATTTCTTCATTAATCCTTCTCAGGGACTCTATAGTTATCCTTCGTTCTTGTACGGACATTGAGTCTAACTTCGAGAGAGCATCGTTTATCTGTCTGAATATTTGCATTACTTCCTTGTTCATATAGTTTTAGTTTTTCTTCAGGGTATCCGAGTTGTCGGTGGATATGAATCATCCATTCATTGAAGGTCATTAGTAATAAATTTTAACGTAATCTCCGACCACTTCAAAGGTGATCCGAAGGTTCTCGAAATAGAGACATCTACCCATGTACTGCTGGGTATAGAAACCGATCTTGGGTTCTTCATCTCTTTGGCAGATGAGTTGCAGTTCCCCCGATGGTTCGGGAGAACTGAACCCATCCAGTCCCCAAGAGAATGACACTCCATCTTCGATTCTACTCATAATCTGTCGAAACTTTGTCATTCAATACTGCTTTTGCTATGTTAATAATCTCATCAGCCAGTTCAGTCTCAGCCAGTAATCCTGACTGACCCTCCTCAAAGTGAAGGATTTCTACCGACCTAAATCTTGCTGACAATTTATGGATGTCGTAATGTTCTCCATCCATGTCTGCGTCAACGAAGATCTCTATGTCTTCGCCATTGACTGGGTATTCAAATCGTACTTTCATAAGTTTACTTCTATGGTTTTGAGGTAGCCGTTTCCTTTGTTGAGGATGGCTTCTTCCCGTGAATTGAATGCTTCGCTGGTTACGATCTTGCCTGCCCATCTTTTTACGTTCACGTAGATGGTGTTGACAAGGTCGTTCTTGGATCTGTACTTGCTGGCGTAATTCCCTTTACGATTCCAAGTCAGTTTCTTGCCATCTACCTCTCCAACGTAGCAGTTGAGTTCCTTTACGAACGTGAGGTTCTTTACTGGTCTTCCTTCTCTTGTGTGCATGGTTTTGTATGTTCGGATATTCCCCCGAACTGGGTTAAAAGTTGCCTTACCTTTTCCCCTAATTCCATATTGTTAGGGGTGTCTAAGATTAGTTGTACTGGGACAGCGATATAGTCCATGATTAAATTTTAGCACCCATCCGAGGATTCGAACCTCGACCTCTGCCTTTGGACGGCATTATTCTACCATTAAAATAGACGGGGAGGATAGCGTCCTATCCTATATGCGATCGGATATAGTTAGTACCGATTTGGCTTTTTTATATGCGATGGGGTATAGTATTGCACTATTGACAAGAATAATCTGAATTGCATATAAATATTTACCATAATGTGCGACATAATGCACAGTAACACAAATTATGTTAGTGTGCAGATTTTAGTTTATTTAATGGGTAAATTGTATATCACAATTCTTCGAAAATGAATGACAAATGTCAAGTTTTTTGTGCAATTTACTGGACAAATCTGCCAGTTTCACTACCTAACTATGTCACAAATTTTTGCTGTTTTTGTGACAAAAAAACCCCTTCAACGTAGACACGTTCGGGGGTGGAAAACACACACTAAAACGAAGACATCAAAAATTCCTTTCGCCACTCATCCTTAATGCACGGCTCAATGTCTTCCCACAAATAATCTCTCATCAGTTCTTTTATCTCTCTTTCTTCCCGATCGCCTCGTTCCCAAGTACTATGGACATCCGATCTTCGGTACTCAAAGTTGTGGCTGTGGATCAGTTCGATCAGCCTACTAAATTTTTCATCTTCCATATTTCTCATGACTTTTATTTCGGTATGGTAGTCTAACATTAAGGACTGGATGTGTTCTATTTCCACCTTGGTTAACACTATCCCAAGGTCAACGCATTTACTTATCATTGTTCAACTGGTTTCATTCCATGATATTCATCTCCAGTCAACCTCTTTTTTTCTCCGTCAAAGAAGGTGACATCGTAAACGATGTTCTGACCACCCAAGTAGACTTGCTCTACCTTGGCGACCTTGCCTCTTCCGCTGTAAAATCTAACGTCAAATGTTTTGGTAATTGTCTCTCTCATTGGTGTGTGGTTTAGTGAGGAACTGGCGGTGATATCGCTTCACCTTCGGCCTTTCCTGCCAGTTCGGGGGTAATTAATCTTCCCAAGCAGTGATGATCTTCTCCCCAGTAGAATCATCCAAGTAAATAGTCCAATCTCCAATCGTTACATAGAGGGACTCATCGGATCGAATATCGATCGTGATGCCATTAATAATCATTTCCATAGTGTGTGGTTTTATAGTAATTAACTGAATATTGAAATGAACCTTTAGTGCCTTTCTTTACTTCATGTCGGGATGGAACATAGTTTCCATAGTAGTCTTTATGCCCCATTGCAGAAAGCATACAAGCCCCACATTCGATCAGATGCATAGCCTCCCTTCCGATTGACCCTTCCATCCTCCATGCCATACCCGTGTCGATTAGGTGTTGGATGTAGTCATAGCCTCGCTCAATTTGGAGTCTTTTGATTGTTTGGTAGTTCATGTGTGTGTGTTTTGATGAGGACTGCCTCGCCTAACGAGGGCGAATGATAGCGGTCTATCGGGCAGTTCGGGGGTATTATCTACTAACAAATACTCCGTTTTTTGTATACTCTACCTTGTATCCATTTTTTATCAGTTCAGCATAGTATTCAGACTTCGGCATGATATAACCATCTGCCCTTCGGAATCCGCATCTGCATTTTCCGGTGGATGTCTTCAACTTAATTGTGGACTTTTTAGTTAGTGCGTTGTCGTTCATTTTTTCAGTTTTTTGTGGTAAAGTGATGCAAAGATGATGTTCGCAAGTGCGAAGGCGGTGATGGTTGAGATGATTACCATGTTATTCCGAGGATTTGTTTTCCAATGGTGGTTACTTGGCGGTCCATGCCCATCATGTAGAGGGTAATGAATCCGATCTGAATTGTCAAGGCAAGGGTGACGATGGCGGTCATTGCTTTTAGAACTTTCATGTGTGTGTGTTTTGATGAGGAACTGAGGGCAGTATCGCTCTGCCTTATCCACTCTCTCAGTTCGGGGGATTACTTTGAAATTTCAGCATCCATTAAGTAATCGTGAATGCAGTCCAATTCAGACTTGTTTAAATCGTTGTAGTCACTTACAAGGAAGGATTCGTACATCTTGATGGCATCTGCCCATAGGTAGTCAAGTTCCCTCTCGTTTCGGTCAGGCAGTGACATTGCCATGCAGAAGACCCCGTAACTATTCATGTAGCTCCTGTGCATTGCTTGGTCAAAATCGGTTGTGTCAATTTTATACATTTTTGTGTGGTTTTGATGAGGACTGCCTCCTGTCACGAACAGGATGCCATCAGAATGGGGGCAGTTCGGGGGATTACATATTCCCTGCTAAGACAAGACCAAAGGCAAGGACGACCAATACGATCATCAAGTAAGTAAAGTCTCTATTTTTCATGCATAAAGGTTTGGGTTATTCAATTGCATCCTCAGTAGAAAGGTGCGGTACATTTGTCTCGCCTCCCTTATTGAAATGCCATACAATTCGACATATTGGCGGACTATCTTGTCATCGATAGTGAAGGTCTTTCTGACCTTGTTTTTTCTGCTAAATACGGGTCTCATTGGTGTGTGGTTTAAATAGTTACAAATTCGGGTTCTAACTTGCTTGGCGATGGGTAGATGTAGAAGAATAAGTTCGGGAACTTCTCCTTCAATGCATTAGCCTTTTGTTCGGCATCTTTTCGTTTGTCATAAAATCCATGAGTTCCGATTTCATTGTAGTTACCTTCTTCAATTACGTGGTAGTATACTTTCATCGTGTGTGGTTTTGATTGGGAACTGAGCAGGGAATCGAACCCTGCTTACAACCATTCAGTTCGGGGACTTATTCGTTAGGATATATGGTATAATCCTCACCATCTACATTCATCTGCTCCAACTCTTGGTCATACGCAGTTCCATTGTCTACCATTTCGAGGTACTTTGCTTCTGCCTCTGCCTGAGAACTGGCTTCAATAGTCAACCATGTGGTGTACGTTCTTTGTTGTTTGATTTGATACTTCATTGTGTGTGTGTTTGGTTAAGACCACCTTGCGGTGGTTTCGGCTACTCTAAGCCTCATCAGTTAACCTTGCAGTTCGGGAATTTCAATCGTCTGCTCTTCCAACTTCGATAGTGGTAGCTTATTTGAGAATACCCAACCGAATTCATTGGACATTTTCGCCATCCATTCACGACCTTGTGGGTTATTGGCTACATACCCATCAGCGAAAGGCTTCTCAGTACGTATTGAATTGTCGTAGTATTGGACACGAACAAAAGGGGAGTTGACCATGCTTCCGGAATAGGATACTTCGTTGATCAACTTTATGCCTTCCGGTATCGTATAAATGGCGAAAAGTTCGGGGTAGTCATTGATGGAATTGAACCTCTCAAGGAATACCACATCATTGTACTTTTTGTAGCGGTTGACTACCCTTACCCATTCGCTTTGATTGTAGTCACTTTTGGAGTGGTTCAGTACTTCATCGAACGTTAACTCTCTAACTTCCATGATAGGAAGCGGTGTGGTGAATGTCAGTTTCATGTGTGTGTGATTTAGTGTGTTTCGCCATTCTGTGGCTCATCAGTTCGGGAGAAATACCCGAAGACACACTCTCATCAGTCACCCTCACGGGTACGCTTTCTGCCGAAGCAGAGACATTGGATACCCAAACGATAAATCAGATTGGGTAGCGGCTGATGGGTTACTTTCGATGTGACGTGCCTTGTCGTGGTGGATGTCAGTGCATTGATGGGATTGATTACCCATTGTTGACTCTCCGATTGTGGGTTGCCATGGGGCAGAGCCGATGTCCCGATTTCGGTTAACACATTCAGTCGATTTCACTCCAATAAACAAAGAACTTTTTTGTACTTAGAAATTTTGCACTTACACTCTACACCTCATCCGATATTTTCCCTTGCGGTGGTTTCGTTATGTGGTTGCATTTAGACTATTGCACTCAGGCAGTCGCACCATTACTTCAGAGCGGTTGTAAGCGGAAACTTCAAAGAACTAAAGTAGTGACTAACTCTCTACTTTCGAGAGTAAAATTGCAAGGAAAATATTTATCCGCAAAATGTGGACTAAGTATTGACAACGAAAAAGAGAATTTAAAATCTCTACAAATCAGTCATATCAACAACGAAAACGTTTTCGTAAGTTTTAGTAAAAAAGTTTAAAAGTACTTTCTAAAAACTCTCGATTATAGCGTGTTGAGGTGATTATTCAACCTTGATTGGTCTATAAAAAACATATGGCAGAGTGCGACAACTTCGGGGTCTTCTTCGTTCTTATACTGCATAAGAAGACGGAGGAATTCGACCTCTTTCTTACCCTCAATTTCGATCATTAATTGCTTCAAGTCTTTAAGTACTTCTGCTTTGGCGGATTCAAAATACGTGTTCATTCAGTCAGTTTTAAGGAGCGGAAAAATACCTCATGAATTGTCTTTGCAATTACGGATTTTCCCGTAAATGGAGCAGTTCGGGGGCATTAAAGTCTCTTATTGAGTAGATACCTACGTATAGCAGATAAGTACTCCCGACCTAAAGGAGCAAGAGATATTCTCATATCATGCACATGAACAAGATCAGCAGCAGATAGTAGAGAGAGAGACTCCGATATTGATCCTTGAGAGATCGGATGACCCATTCGTTTCGCATGACGGACAATTGATATCTGCCGGATACCTTCCGGAAGGTAGGCAACCGCATAGAGGACAAAGAGGTCATGGAAGGAAAGTTCCGGTACTTCATACCTACGGGATACCTTGACAACCGCTGAGGGTAGCAGAAAGATATATTTGTTTAGTTTCATTGGGTTAAGATTGGGACTGAAAAGAAGGGGTGGCTATTGTATCCTTACAAGTAACCACCTCCTTGCGGTTTTTCAGTACTATCGTTGATGTTTTTGATTACTTTCCGGCATCCATTTTCCCCTTTCGATTTGCATCCCTTCGGACTCATTGCATCCACCTGCATGATGCACATGATTAAGGCCCAACCGATTAGCATTTCGGAGACACTAATGGTGCATTAATTTTGTGTGCCGAAAACCGATTTCGGGATGCCAAAATTGACCCCCACCCGATTCGCAAATCCGACTCCGCAACCGCACGCCACACCCACTGTTTATATGCATTACCCCCACAATTCATCCACACAAATCCCATTTCTCCACCACCATCTCCATCCTTCCAGTTTCCACGACTTTTTGAATGGGCCTGTGAGGTCATTACAGGCGATTCTAGACGGTCTTTTGAATTAAGCAACTGTTCGTTCAATCCAGCTGATCCTCTCCTCTAGACAGGCCATATATGTCTTCATGGCGGAGTGCTGTATGTTAAGCAGTGACAACTGGACCACAGCTATCTCAGCTACCTTACCGCTGATAATAAAAGCCTCTAGGTTATTAATGAGTCTTCTTAGTTCTGATCTCTCTTGATAGAGTCTTTCGATGTACGTATCCATGGTTTAATTGTTTTTAGTTATGGCGGTGATATCTGCCGTTATTTATTGTTCCAGTAAACCTTTTGGCCACCTATCGTTAATCTAGATCCGGCCATAAGTACGCTAACATTTTTTATGTTAGTGTGCACATTTATGTTTACTCCTGCTCTATTATTACAGTCCCTGACAC
>Ga0315907_10006720_pt1 | contig 12135 bp, 19 predicted proteins | sample LakEriMetagenome_3_FD_203525 | JGI IMG/M metagenome (GOLD analysis project Ga0315907, IMG submission 203525) | Freshwater fungal communities from buoy surface, Lake Erie, Ohio, United States - Buoy 12 MA123 | ecosystem: Environmental > Aquatic > Freshwater > Lake > Lake biofilm | place: USA...
GCTCATAACCTTTGCTGTTGTCAACGCGATCTACGGTCATGCCGTCTGGGCATTCACCCATATCGCGCAAAAAGTTTTCAAAGGTGTGCCACTCATTGCAAACGCAAATGCCCTTCGCACCGTACGCGGCATAAGCCTTAGCAGACGGCACATGACATCGACTCATCATTGCAATCCACACTCGATGAGTTCGACTGCCAGTCATTCCATGCCTAGCGTTGGCTCGATTGCGAGCAGCAAGGTCTGGTCGTTTACGCATCATGCTTCCTCATTCGTAGGGTTCTCGAGCTTGATGACGCCGTCCCAGTTCCAAACGGCGTTCTTGCTCTTGATGGTTTTGCGGTCCAGCGTGGAGTGGTTCTTTTCTTTCCTTGTGATGTTGCTCGTGAGCTTGAACTTGAATTTCTTGCCTTGCGCGTCAAGCTCTGCCTTCTGCTTCAGATACCAGTGATGACGCAAGCGCACGGTGCGGCGCTGAAACTCAGTGAACCGCTTACCGTCGAGCTTGATGCTGGTGTCAAGCAAAGCCTCACGCATTGCCTGCGCGTCCAGGCCGATGAGCTTGGCGTACAGCTCAAACGGTGAGTCGTCTCCGAATAGAAAATGAATACTTAGCAGCGGGTCGTGGTTGCTGAAGCGCGAGTCGACGTTCTGCTCCATGTCTACCTCGCGGTCCCACGGGCTTTCCGTCGCGCCGCGGATGGCATCCGCGATGACCGCGGCAAGCAGTTGCGCGCAGCCGCGTGTCTGCGGGTCAATGTTGGGGGCGGTACTTACGAAGTCGATCACACGGCTCTCCAGACTCGTTGTGCGCGGCCTGAGGAGCCGGCGCGGGTTTCTTCAGTGGGCTCGGCAAGCTGGCGCTTCTGCAGGTCGGACAAACGACGCCATACTTGATCCGCACGCAGGCCGGTTCTCTTTGACAGCTCTTCGTAGGTTCCAGCGCCATGCCGCTTCAGTTCCCAGTAAATAGCGCCTGCGTGCTTGCCGCTGAACAGGTGCAGACGCGCAGCCGCCATGTGTGACGTCGCCGGGTCGCCCCGACGAGCGTGAAACGTCTCCATTGCTTTACTCCTTGAATTTGATCGTGACGCCGGTCTTGGCGGTCTTGGTCTCGACGGCTTCCGCGATGCGACGCCACAGGTCTGGGCGCTCGTTGCGGATGGCTTTGAGCCGCGTCTCATCGGCTTCGACCTTGCTTTTGATCGGGCGGATGTCATCGGGCCAGGAGCCCGTCAGCGCGATGAGGCGGTCAATGTCAGCCTTGTAGCTGACCTTGCCAATCAGCGTGACCGTCACGCCGTTGGCGGTCTTGAAGGTCTCGCTGCCTTCTTCCTTGGCCGGGTGCGCCTTAAGGATGTCTTCCTCGATCTTGATGCGCTCGGCGCGAGCGGCATCCTCTTTGCCTTTAGCGATGCCCCAGAGCAGGGCCAGGTGGTCTATGGCTTCCATCGTTTCCTCGTTGGTGGTGGGTCAAAAGGGAGCGGCGGGGCCGTTTGCTGCCTCTCGCCGTTGTTGCGTTTTGGTGGGCGGCTTAATCGTTCCGAATGGCCATTTCAGCGGGGCTGTCGGTGCCTTGCGTCCGTTGGGCAGCGTGTGTTGCATCGTTGGGCGGGGGTTGAATTGGAGCATGGGATTGTGGTTTTCTCAATCAGGAAAGCGCAAAGAGTGCGTAGGTAATCAGCAACACCAGTGCGGCAATGAGGGTGGCGATGACCAGGTCGTACAGGCTGTGCTTCATGCTTGCCCCCTTGCGCGGATGGCGTTTGCAATAACGCGGCAACTTACGTTCCACCCGCGTTCCATATCATCAGGTTCGTTGTAGGGTGGATGTGTCTTTATTTGTTCACACACCATTGCACACGCCTCGCGTTCGGCAGCGGCGACAAAGGCGGCGAAGCGTTCAATTGCTACCTCTTGCGCGTCCCAGCGTCCCACTCCAGCCTCCCGCGCCATGCGGATGATGTCGTTGCGGCTCATAGTGAGAACGCCACCATCAGACCGAACGTGATGCCCAGCACGCAGGCGAGGGCAACGTCCAGCAGGCACTCGTATCTACGGCTGTATACACGCTCAATCGCGTAAGCGTGGCGGGCATCGCGGGGGAACGCCTCAGCCAGTGTGCGGGGGAACTTGCGGGTGGTTTCCATTGTTGGGCCTCGTTGCGTGTCGGGGTGACACTGGCCTGCCGCTGGGCAAGCCGCTGCCACCGCAGCGGGGTTGGTTAGATGTCTCGGTACTGTGCGCGAATGGACTCGGCTTGCTCCTTGGTCTGACCAAAATACTGATGCCCTGACTTGCCCTCGGCACACCAATCATTGATCCCGTACTCAATCTGACGCTCAAGGTTTAAGTCAGAGAAGGATGGGTTGCGGACTTCGTAGGCTTGGCGTGTCATGGTCTAGCTCCTGGTTGCGTTGTTGCGATGAAGTGATTAGAGCGCAACGATGAGAACATCGCAATACATACCCGACAGAAACGTGAGGGTACTCAGCCTCACGGTCTGATCCACAGCACGGGCGAGGCCCAGGTCACATGCTGATCTTGCAATAGCTTGGCTGCATCGGTGACTAGGGTCAGATTGAACGTTTCTTTTCTGTATCCACGGCGTATATACGCGACGACTTGGGTTCCGTCCTGGAGGGCGCAGAGGTTCATCGACTCGAGGCGTTCTCGTGGGTCTTGCTGGGCCGCGCTGATGAACATCAGCCAGCCGTCTTTGCAGTGGCCGGCCTGGCGCACCTGGATCGCGTAGCTGTCCGATGGGACATCAGCAGGGGCGACGGTCTTCTCGTGTGTGCGCGCAGCCAGCAACTGCACGATGCCCTCGCTGCCGCAGACGCCTGCGATCGGTACGCGGCGGATGCCGTCGTCTACGGGGATGCCGGCCTCGCGTATCACCTCTGAGGTTTGCACACCAAGAATCTGGGCGATACGATGCGCTTCCTTAAGCGTCATACGACGCTGGCCTCGCAGCATCAGGGAGACGGCTGCGGGGTCCAGGTCAAGCAGCTTTGCCAGACCGCGCTGGGAAAGATGCTTGTCTTGTAGCTGCCTTCGGAACCATCTTGTGTTCATGCGCTTAGATTGAACTACACTCACCGTTGCGTCAATCGCATCATTAGAAAAGATCATCACCACCACCACTCCCATCTTCTTTTATGACCATCCCCACCATCCACAAGCTCACCCCCGCTTTTGATGTCCTCGAGCGTTTGGGCGGCAAGTCTTCTGTTGCAGCCGAGCTGCGCGTGTCTGCGTCGACGCTGTCGCGCTGGTGCCAGCCGCACCCCAAGGGCACTGGTGGGCTGATTCCGCAGCGGCATTGGCCGGCATTGATCGGCCTTGCCAAGCGACGCAACGTCAAGTTGTCCGTGAGTGATTTAGCTGCTGTTCGTTGAGGCCGCATCATGCAGGAGGCAGCGGTCATGCAGAACAGCGATTTCTTGGCAGAGGTGTCAGGACACCTGGCCGACGATGAGTACCTGTGGGTGTGCAACTTCCGAGCCTCGCCAGAACAAGGCGAGTGGGGCGGTAGGAGTTACCGCGGCACGGAGCGCCAAGCTCAACTCATTGATGATGCAGGTAGTTCGGACAATACATATTTCTCGGTTTCACTGCTATCTGGCTTCACGGAGTCGGGGCAGTGGGCGCGGCAGAAGGGCACGTTCAAGCGACTACTAGCCCTTGTGGTCGATGACGTCGACCCCAGCAAAATCTTGGGTTACTCGTGGGCGCTGCAGACGAGCCCAGGCAAGTGGCAAGTTGGAATCCTTCTAGACAGAGATGATCCAGATTGCACCAATCTTGAGTTGGTCGACCGCGTGATGAATCGGCTGTCGGCGCAGGGGCAGCTCGGCAACGACAAGTCTGGCAATGCGATCGTGCGCTATGTGCGCCTGCCGATCGGCGTAAACACCAAGGCCAGGGCAGCGGGCCCTTGGCGGCATCAGCTCGCGGACTGGTTCCCACAGACGCGCTGGAACCTGGCCGATGCCTGCGAAGCGGTTGGAATTGATCTTGACAGCGTGCGCGAGTCCGTAACGTTGTCAAAAAACAACACAGCGCTGAAATCTCATTCTGCGATGGGCTCTGTGGCCGGCGAGGCGCTGCAGATGATGTCCGCGCCCTTGGGCGAGCGGTCCTATCACGACGCGATCGTGCGCATGGCTGCAAGCCTTGTGGCGGGCGGGATGTTCCCAGGCGCGGCGGTGGACTTTCTCTACAGCCTGATGGATCAGGTCAGGCCCGCTGGCCCTGCGGAGGAGATTGCGCGCTGGTCCGCGAGGCGTGCGGAGATTCCGCGGGCGGTAAAGAGTGCGGAGAAGTTCGCGCCGCCTGAGCGCGGGCCTGCGGTCAATGTGACGCTGCGGGTGGGCTCTGACTTGCCCTCGACTGATGCGCCGGGTGAGCTGCTGCTGAGCTTGCCTGAGCTTGAGCGCCGTTCGGCTGCGGTGCGCTGGCAGGTCAAGCATGTGATTCCTGCGGACTCGATTGGCATGCTGTTTGGCGCTAGCGGCACGTTCAAGTCCTTTGTGGCGCTCGACCATGCGTTGCATGTAGCTCATGGGCTACAGTGGCTGGGCAGGAAGACTAAGCAGGGCTCAGTGGTCTATGTGGCCGCGGAGGGCGGCGCGGGGATATATCGCCGCGTGGCTGCGTGGCATCAGGAGCGTGGCTTAGGTATTTGCGAGTCTTTCCGCGTCTGTATTACGCCGCTGGTGTTGAGCTTATCTGAACAGGTTGAATTGCTCGCATCGGCCATTGAGGCGTTACCTGAAAAGCCGTCGCTGGTTTATGTAGATACGCTGTCGCAAACATTTGAGGGCGACGAGAATTCAGCCACTGACATTGCGGGGTATTTGCGGCTGCTGAACGCGGGTATTCGCGCCAGGTTTCATTGCACGGTCATCGTTATTCACCACTCAGGACATGCGGCCACTGAGCGTCCGCGTGGCTCGAGCGCCATCACGGCCAACGTGGATTTCATGCTGGGCGCGTATCGTCCTGATGCTGGGGCGCTGCTGGCGCGGCTGGACTTCCTGAAGCAGAAAGACGGCGACCGGCTGGGCTCGCAGGGCTTTGAGCTTAAGCGCGTGGTGCTCGGACAGGATGAGGATGGCGAAGAGTATTCATCGCTTGTGGCTTGCTGGAACGACGCGGCGCAGAAGGTGCTCGCGGCTCATGCGGTGAAGGTTGCGGGGCATGAGAAGACGCTGTTGGGGCTGCTCGAGGCGGCTGGTGGGCAAGCGCCTGAGGCTGCGTTAAGGCATGCCTTTTATGATGCGGTGGCGCGTGAGTGCCGCGAGCAGGGGAAGCAGTACACACAAGACTCGGCTCGAAAGGCGCTGCAGCGGACTCTGTCGGCGCTGGCTGGAAAGGCTTTGGCTGCGCTTGGTACAGATGGGATTGTCAGGAGACTTGGACAATGAGGCCTAAAACCGGACATTTGCCCGGACATTTACCCGGACATTGGCCGGACATCATGTCCCGCGACATGTCCGACCCGGACGGACACGGACAAAACCTATGGTTTGTCCGGGATGTCCGGATGTCCGGGGTGTCCGGATGTCTTGATGAAAGCGATGTTGATTGATGAGCTTAAAAGCAGAACGTAAGCGCCTCTTTAAGACCTACGGCCAGCTCTACAGATGGCATTCAGCCGATGGCGTCAACAGGCATGAGTGCTTTTATTGCGGCGACTCAGCGGAAACGCTCGACCACGCACCGCCGTTGTCTTGGGTAGAAACGCAGGACAAAAAGGCTTGGGCAAAGCATGGCGTGAGGTTTGTGCTGTTGCCTGCTTGCAGGCATTGCAACTCGTTGTTGGGCAACAGGCCGCTTTTCAGGGCGTTAGAGCGCGCTCAGTTCATTGAGCAAGCATTGCTCAAGCGTTACGACAAAGAAGCCAGTCTTTGGGCTCCTGATGAGATCGCGGAGATGAGCCCAGAGTTTCAGCGCGTCATCGCAGCGCGTAGGAAGAAGACAAACTATTTGCTGGTGCGAGTCAGGCACGCTCAATGGCGTTTGCTGCAGTACGAATCTTTCCCGGATGACAATCCAGATGACGATCTTGAAGGACAAGAATGATGAGTAACGCGCAATCTGACATGCAGCAAACTGCAGGCGAGAAGCAGGACAACCCGCTGCGTGGCAAGCCATTCATCAAGGGCGACCCAAGAACCAACCGGAAAGGCCGTCAGAAGGGCAAGGCCAACGCGCTGACCATCAGCCTGCGGCAAGCTGTTGAGATCGCCGCGAGGGACTGCCACGCAGAGGGCCTGGCTGGCTGGCTCATAGACCGCGCCAACGGAGGCATACAAGACCGCCAAATCTTCGCCAACATGGTTGGCAAGGTCATTCCAATCCAAGTCAATCAGGACATCCAAGGCGGCATAGTTCTGCAGCTTGGATGGCTTGCGGGCCGGCAAATCGGCACATCTGCGGCACAACCAGAGACCATAGAAGCGCAAGTTGTTGAGGCGATTGAACATTCTCCGCAAAGTCACTGGACTAGTAATGAGAGTGAGGTGGTTGAGGTAGGGGGGGGTCGTTGATTTGTGCTGGCCCCAGACCCCCCACCCCCCATCGAACCCGGAGCCGGGGGGCCTGAGGCAGCAGGGGCCCCACCCTCTCCCCTAGCATTTCAAAAAAAGGCTTTTGCGAAAAACACATGAAGCTCCAAGAGTACAAACCCCGCGACGTCTTCTTGCCCTTGCACAACCGCAGCAAGCGCTGGACGACGGTCGTCGCGCACAGACGGGCGGGCAAGACGGTGGCGATGTGCGCTGACCTGGTCATCGGCGCGCTCGAGACGAGCCTGCCGCGTCCACAGTTCGCCTACCTCGCCCCATTTCGCGAGCAGGCCAAGCGTGTCGCGTGGCAATACCTGAAGGAGCTGACCAAAGACTTCCAGGCTGCACCGCCAAACGAGAGCGAACTACGCATAGATATACAAAACGGCCACAAAAGCATCAGCCGGATATATGTGGCTGGCGCGGATAACCCTGACGCCTTGCGGGGTATGTATTTCGACGGCGTCGTGCTCGACGAGACGGGTCAAATAAGGCCGAGCGCGTGGTATTCCGTCCTAAGACCAGCACTAAGTGATAGGAAAGGGTGGGCCATATTTGCCGGCACGCCCGCGGGAAAGAATTTCTTCTGGCAAATCAGAGAAGAGGCGCGTCTAAATCCCAGCACGCACATGCTGCTCGAGCTGCCGGCGTCAAAAACGGGAATCCTGGACGCCGAAGAGCTGCGCGACGCCAAGGCGCAGATGACGGAAGAGACGTACGCGACCGAGTACGAGATCAGTTTCGACGCCGCGATCCCTGGCGCGTACTACGCCAAGCTGATTGGCGAGGCGTACGAAGAAAAGCGGGTGGGCGAACACAAACTGGACCCCGCGTTTCCTGTCCACCTCGCTGCGGACTTGGGGTTTACGGACTCGTGCTCATGGTGGGGCTGGCAGGAGACGCCTGGTGGCTACCGCGTCATCGACTTCTACGAAGCAGACAGCCAGCCGATCCAGCACTACATCGACTGGATCAAACAAAGACCGTACAGGGTGGGAACAATCTTTCTCCCGCACGACGCCCGCGCCAAAAGCCTGCAGACCGGCAAGTCGATCATCGAGCAATTCCTGCAAAACGGCATCAAACCGCAGATCGTGCCGGAGATGTCGCTGCAGGACGGCATCGAAGCGGCGCGGTTGACTCTACCGAAGTGCTATTTTGACGAGACGGCGACGTATGAGGGCGTTGAGCACCTGCGGGCGTACATGCGGGAGTGGGACGAGAAAACGCAGACGTTCCGAAACCGCCCGAAGCACGACCAGCACTCGCACGGCGCGGATGCGTTCAGATACATGGCCTTGAGCGTGCGTCCTGTATCGTCAAAATCTCAATCAGGTACTAGAATCCCAACGAAGCCCGACTCGCAGGGGGCGCATTACGCCTTCAGTCTTCAGGATTTATGGGATACGGCTCCTAAACCAGGAACACGAATCGGATGAACACGACGTATCGCGTTGTCTGCGTTGCCGGTAGGCGTCAAGCCTACGAGCATCGCCTTGTGTGGGAGCGGCATCACGGAAGCATACCGCCTGGCTATCACGTTCATCACAAAAACGGTGATCGCAAAGACAACAGGATTGAGAACCTAGAGTTGCTTGCGGCGTTTGACCATCACAGCCATCACTTTACAGAGCAAGGAGCCACCAAAGAGCACAAGGAGCGTGCGGCTCAAAATTTACGCAAAAGCTGGAACCGCATGCCGATGCTAAAACTGACTTGCGTTGTGTGTGGTTCTGATTTTGAGAAGAGGCAGCACTTGACCAATGGCGCAGCAAAATATTGCTCTCGACCCTGCCGCAGTAAGGACTACTACATCAACACGCTCAGGCCGAAGCTGGTCGCAGAGGGTCGCCTGAAAGGCTGAACATGGAACAGACCGACAAGATTGAAAGCGAGAGTCAGTTTGACTCTACCCCGCAGGGTCTGGCCCAGCGGTGGGGGACGGAGATTGAATCCAGCCGTCAGGAGCTGAACAAGTTCCACGACGAGAGTAAGCGCATTCTGCAGCGCTACCTCGACAAACGCGACGACTGGGGGATGCAGGAGTCCCGCGTCAATCTGTTCTGGAGCACGGTCAAGGTATTGATGTCGATGCTCTACGCCCGCCCGCCGAAGGCGGATGTGGCGCGTACGTTCCAGGACGCGGACGACGACCAGGCTCGCGTCGCTGGGACGATGCTGCAGCGTATTCTGAACAAGGGGTTTGACGACGACGTCTCGAGCTGGGACAGCGCAGTGCGGCAGTCGATCGAGGACTGGCTCGTTGTCGGTCTGGGCCAAGTCTGGCTGCGGTATGAGGTCGAGATCGAGGAAGTGCCTGAGACCGTTGACGCAATGACCGGGATGCTGATGCCCGCGAGCGAACGGATTCTGGACGAGGACGCGCCTTGCGACTACGTCCACTGGGAGGACTTCTTTTGGTCGCCGGCACGCACCTGGCAGGAGGTGCGCTGGGTGGCGCGGCGCGTCTACATGACCCGCGATCAACTCAAGGCCCGCTTTGGCGAAGAGATCGCCCGCGTCGTGCCGTTGATCCAGCCGAAGAAGGCGAACAACGACCAGGCTCCCAAGTACGACCCCTGGGAGCGGGCAGAAATCTTTGAAATCTGGTGCAAGGAGCACAAGAAGGTCTATTGGTACAGCAAAGGCGCGGAAGTCATCCTCGACGTCAAAGACGACCCGCTGCAGCTCGAGAACTTCTTTCCCTGCCCGAAGCCCTTGGCGGCGAACGTCACGACGTCCAACTTCATTCCTCGCGCCGACTACGTCTTTGCGCAGGATCAGTTCAACGAGCTGGACGAGATCAACACCCGCATCACTTGGCTGACCCGCGCTGCCAAGGTGGTGGGCGTGTACGACAAGTCCGCCGAGGGCCTGCAGCGGATGTTCCAGCAGGCGTCCGAGAACCAACTGATCCCGGTTGACAACTGGGCGATGTTCTCCGAGGCCGGTGGCATCAAGGGCAAGGTCGACTGGGTTCCGATTGACGCCGTGGTAAACGCGATCGAGCGGCTGCGCGTGTACCGCGCCGACAAGACGCAGCAGATTTACGAGGTGCTGGGCGTCAGCGACATCATGCGCGGCTCGACCCGTGCCGGCGAGACCGCCACGGCGCAGCAGATCAAGGCGCAGTTTGGCTCAACGCGCATGCAGTTGATGCAGTTCTACATCGCTGAGTGGATCACCGAGGCGCTGCGGATCAAGGCTGAGATTATCTGCAAGCACTGGCAACCGCAGACGATCGTCGAGCGCTCGAACATCCTGCGCACGCCGGATGTCCAGTTTGTCGAGCCGGCAATTGCGCTGCTGAAGGACGAGGCGCTGGCGCAGTACCGCATCAACGTCGAAGCGGACTCGATGGCTGCGCTGGACTGGGCGGCTGAGCGCGACGCCGCGGTGCAGTTTATGCAGGGCCTGGGCGCGTTCATCTCCCAAGTCGCGCCGATGGCTCAACAGGTGCCGGAGGCCGGCCCGTACCTGCTGCGCCTGATGCAATGGGCGGTATCCAAGTTCCGCGTGAGCACGCAGATCGAGTCGATTCTCGACCAAGCGGTCGCCGGCATGCAGCAGCAGCTCATGGCACCGAAGCAGCAGGGCCCGTCGCCCGAGCAGATGATCGAGCAGGCGAAGCTGCAGATTGAGGCCGAGAAGATCAAGTCAAACGAGCGGATCGCTGCGATGGAGGCCCAGTCGGATCAGCAGATCGCCGGCCTGAAGGCGACGATCGAGCTGCAGAAGATCGAGATGAAGGCCAAGTTTGACCAGATGGCTGCGCAGTTCCAACAGGTGCAGCAGATGATGGCGGGCGCGAACAGCTCGCCTATCGTTGTCGACGGCAATGGCAAGATTTCCAGCGCTTTTGACAAGATCGTCGAGTCGCAAGACAACAACGCGATGCAGTTGGCGGCTCTGACGCAGCAGATTTCACGCCGAAAGAAGCGCGTACCGATACGCGATCAAAACGGCGACATCGTTGAGGTCAAAGAGGTCGACGACGACGAGGACGACATGCCGCAGGGCATGGCGACGTTGCCGCAAGTGCAGCCGGCGATGGGCGGGATGGCGTAAATGGCAAACGCGATTTACCCACTCTACAAGCAGGCGCTACTTGACGCTGCTGCCAACGTCGACCTTAACGACGGCACGGTCAAGGTAGCCCTGATCGACACGGGCGTCTACAACTACAACGCCGCGGACGAGTTCTACTCGAGCGTTTCTGGTGTTGTAGGAACGCCACAAACGATCGGTAACACAACCGTTACCAATGGACTCTTTGACGGCGACGATGTGACGTACACGGCGGTCACGGGCAACAGCGTTGAGGCGTTGCTCATCTACATCGACACCGGAAGCGCGGCCACTTCGCGCCTGGTGGCGTGGATGGACACCAACGTCACGGGTTTGCCGGTCACGCCAAACGGCGGCGACATTTCGATCAATTGGAACGCAAGCGGTATCTTCCAGCTCTGAGGTAAACCATGCCACTTGTTTTCAAAGATCGCGTCAAAGAGACATCGACCACGACCGGCACCGGGACGCTGACGCTCGCGGGCGCGGTGACGGGCTTTCAGTCGTTTGCTGCCATAGGCAACGGCAACACGACCTATTACACGATCACCAACGGCACCGACTGGGAAGTCGGCATCGGCACCTATACGTCCAGCGGCACGACGCTGAGCCGGGACACGGTGCTGTCGTCCAGTAACAGCGGCTCTAAGGTCAACTGGGGCGTTGGCAGCAAGGAAGTATTCGTCACATACCCGGCAGGGCGGGCCGTGGACAACCCGCGTGGGTACGGCTACGCGCTGATCTTTGGGAGTTAAGGCATGGCGGCACCTAATATCATCAACCTCACGACCAGCCTGGGCAGGACGGTCGGGGCTGCGCTCACGACATCCAGCGCGGACATCCTGACCAACTCCGCAGCCAGCGGCAAAGTGCTGAAGGTCAACTCGGTCTACGTCGCCAACGTCGATGGCGCGTTCAATGCCGACGTCAACGTGACTTGGTATGACTCAAGCGCAGCCGTCACTTATTCGATTGCCAAGACGGTCGTGGTTCCTGCCGATGCTTCGCTGATCGTGGTCGACAAGATGGCTCCGATCTACCTTGAGGAAGGCGACAAGATTAGCGCCTCGGCGGGCACCAACGGCGACCTTGAAATGACGATCTCCTACGAGGAGCTGTCCTAATGTACAACGGCGGGGTTGTCGGCAAGGCTAACATTCCTACGCAGTCTGTTGCGACTGGCGTATGGAACATGCGCGAATTGTTCTTGGCTAGACGGCAAAACATCTGGCCGATTGAGAACGCATCAAGCGATCCGTACTTCGAGTACGTCAGCATGCTGCTGAACACCACCAGCACTAACGGCGCTCAGAACAACACGTTCCTCGACAGCAGCACCAACAACTTCACCGTCACCCGCAACGGCGACACCACACAGGGGTCGTTCAACCCGTACATGCCTACGGGTTACTGGAGCGGGTATTTTGATGGGAACGGTGACTATTTGACGGTCCCCGCGAATGCGGTGTTTCAGTTTGGTACTGGTGATTTT
>Ga0315907_10006722_pt1 | contig 12134 bp, 13 predicted proteins | sample LakEriMetagenome_3_FD_203525 | JGI IMG/M metagenome (GOLD analysis project Ga0315907, IMG submission 203525) | Freshwater fungal communities from buoy surface, Lake Erie, Ohio, United States - Buoy 12 MA123 | ecosystem: Environmental > Aquatic > Freshwater > Lake > Lake biofilm | place: USA...
GATCGACGCCCCGCGCAGCAGCCCACCACGGGCCGCAACAAACCACCCCCCTCTGCACTCCTCCAGGCTCATTCCTCGCTGGAATCACGGGCCCGCCTCCAGGCTCAAACCTCGTTGGACAAGACTCAGGCTTGTGCCGGGTGCCTGAAGTTCCTATGCTCTGACGCGCGATATCGGGATGGCTTGCCGCCCCGACCCTCCACCCCCTCTGACCCCTGGAGTCTGGTTCCATGATCGATGCTGCCACCTGGATTGCTCAGACGCTGGACCTGCATGCGCCTGACATCGGAGCGATACCAGCGGCGCTGCGCCCGCCGGATCTCGAGGCGGGCTACGCCCTGCAAGACCGCGTGACGGCCCTGATGTCGTCTCGCGGGCACGGCGCGACGATCGGCTGGAAGGTGGGCAGCACCACCGCGTCGATGCAGCGCCTGCTGGGCGTGCCGCAACCTGCGGCCGGCCGCATGTTCGAGTCCAGCCTGATGCCCGCCGGCGCCACCATCGACTTCCGCCGCTACCGGCGCCCGGCCATCGAGTGCGAGGTGGCGGTGCGACTGGGCCAGCCCCTGGATGCACGGGACGGCGCGTTGACGATCGAGGCCGTGGCACAGGCCATCGACACGGTCCACCCGGCCATCGAATTGGTGGACGACCGCTACGGCGACTTTGTCCAGGCCGGCGCACCGCTGATGGTCAGCGACCACTTCTTTCACGCCGGGCTGGTGCTGGGCGACCCAGTGCCGTCCTGGCGTGAGCTCTATCTCGCTGCCGTCCGTGGCTGCACCTGGGTCGACGGACAGGAGAAGCTGGCAGGCACCGGCGCCGACGTGCTCGGACACCCGCTGAAGTCGGTGGTCTGGCTCGCCGGGCACCTCGCTCGGCGCGGGCAGCGGTTGGAAGCGGGCGAGATCATCTCCACCGGCAGCCTGCCGCTGCCCTGCTGGGCACAGGCGGGCCAGCACATCGAGATCCGCATCGAGGGCCTGGGCCGCGTGGGTGTGGAGTTTTCGGGCTGAGTACGCCACCAACAGGCGGGCCACCGAGGGACGTCGATGCCCTGTCGCGAGGCCCGGTTGCCTCTCATTGAGCGCCTCTTCACCTGCAACCGCCCGACCACCCCGCCGGGAAGTCCGAGGCTTGTTCGGCGAGTCAGCTCTGCGCCTGCGCCAGCCGTTGTGCCAGTTCCACCAGCCCCACCGCCTGAGCGCCCTGCCGAACCGCAAACCGCTCGGTGCCGGGGTAGACCGCCCAGCGCTGCTCGACATTCAAGTCATCGCAAGCCAAGCCAAAGCCCCGACTGATCGCCGGGGCCGTGGAACGCTTGACCTCGATGGCCATGATCGGACGCTCACCCTGAATCAGCAGCAGGTCGATTTCGGAACCATCGCTGGTCCTGTAGAAGTGAGGAGACACCTTCGGTGGCAAGGCGCCGATCAGCGTTTCCAGCACGAAGCCCTCGTAGCTCGCGCCCACAACGGGATGGCCAAGAACGGCATCCAGGTCTCCCAGCCCCAGAAGCGCATGGGCGATACCGCTGTCACGCACGTAGACCTTGGGGGTCTTGACAAGCCGCTTGCCCACATTCGCCGACCAGGGCTGAAGACGACGCACCAACTGCAAGTCGGCAAGCAGGTCGATGTAGCGACCCACCGTGGGCGAGGCCACGCCCAGGCTGGCCGCCAACTGGCTCGCATTCAGCAGGCCCCCTTGCAGATGCGCCAGCATCGTCCACAGGCGGCCCAGCGTCTGGCTGGGCATGCGCGGCGCGAACATGGGGACATCGCGCTCAAGATACGAACGGATGAAGTCGAGCCGCCACTCGTAGCTGCTGCGGTCGTCCCGGGCCAGCAGACTGTCGGGGAATCCGCCACGGCACCACAGCGCATCGGGTTCGATGCCCGCCGCGACCGCCTCCGGACCATCAACCGGGTTCATGTCGAGATAGGTCACCCGCCCAGCCAGCGACTCCGATGACTGCTGCATCAGGTCCAACGACGCCGAACCCAGCAACAGGAAGTGCCCATGGCGCTGCCCCTGGGCCCGGCGGTCGTCGATGACCCCACGCAAGATCGCAAACAACTCCGGCACCCGGTGGATCTCGTCGATCACCACCAACTTCGGCGCCTGAGCGCGCAGGTAGGCATCAGCGTCATCCAGGCGACGACGATCGGCCGGGCGCTCCATGTCCAGGTACACCGCCCCCGTCGGCCAACTGTCTGCCACGAGGCGCGCCAAGGTGGTCTTACCCACCTGACGCGGCCCCAGCAACACCGCAGCGGGCACCACGGAGCTGAAGCGGTGGCGGAGGGTGGACTCGATGCGGCGATCAATCATGACAGCAAATTTAACACTTGGTGTTTGATTTGCGGTATTTAAGAATCGCCAAGGGCGCTCAACTTGGGCCTGCCTTGTCTGCAGACCTTCAGGCGCTTCGCCTCAGGCGGTTACCTGATAACGGCCGACGGCGTCCTCGTTCCATTCGATGCCCGCGCCCGGCCGGTCCGGGATGAGCGCGCTGCCGTTCTCGATGCGCAGGGGCTCCTTCAAGACGGGGGTCGCCCAGTCCACATACTCGAGCCAGTGCGCCGTGGGTGTGGCCGCCAGCAAGTGCGCGCTGAACTCGGGGAAGAGGTGGCTCGACATTTCCATGCCGAACGCGTGGGCGAGGGCCGCGGCGCGCATCCACCCGGTGACGCCGCCGATGCGCTGCACGTCTGGCATCACGTAGTCCATGGCGCGGGCCTGCAGGGCGAGCAGCAGTTCATGGGAGGAAACGAGGTTCTCACCTGTCTGGACGGGTGTCCGCAGCGCCTCCGCAACCCGGGCGCTGCCTGAGAAATCGTTGTGCCGCACGGGCTCCTCGATCCACGCGAGCCCCTCGTCATCCAGGAGACGGCCCCGCAGGATGGCTTCGTTCCAGGTGAGTTTCTGGTTGAAGTCGCTCATGACGGCCGTGCGGTCTCCGAGGCGTGACCGCACAGCGCGGACCGCCGCCAGGTCCTCGGCCGGGTCGTCCCGTCCAAGCCGCAGCTTGACGGCGGAGAAGTCCCCCTCGGCAACCAGGGCCTCGGCCTCATCGGCGATGCCCGCCACGCTCTGGATCCAGAGTCCGCAACTGTTGTAAGCCCGAATCGGCCGAACCGAGCCCCCGAGAAGCACCGCGAGCGGCACACCTCGGGCCTGCGCCAGGGCGTCCCACGCACACATGTCCAGGCCCGCGAGCGCCAGGCCCATCACGCCCGGCGTGTCGATCAAAGTGAGCCGCCTGCGAAGCTTGGCATCGAGATCGAAGGGTGCCAGCGCATCGCCGCGGATCAGCGGAGCCAGACCGGAGAGAAGGTCCGTCACGGGCTTCAGCACGGCAGGCATGAAGGCGAACACGTAGGACCTTCCCGTGATGCCCTCCTCCGTTTCCAGGTCGATCAGCACCAAGGCCGCCATCGGCATCGACCCGGTGGCGGCAGCGGGCGGGCGGCGGAAGGGCACGAGCACGGGGCGGGCGCGCACCGCCCGGATGGTGAGTCTGTCGGTCATGGCGGGACTCCTGGTCAGAGGGCGAGGGTTTGCCGGCACTCGGCTTGCAGCTTGAGTGCCGCGTGGACGAAACCGTGGGCGGGCGTGAGGGGGCCATTCGACACCCCGAGGGAGATCGAGCATAGATTCATTTGCTGCGACTTCCCATATCTTCCGCGAACAGGTTCACTTTGACCGCTGGCGCAGGCAAGCAGCCCAAGTGGGCTGCTCAGCCGCCAGAGGAACGCCGCGATGCTGCGGGCCTTCGGAGCCACGCTGGTGGGGCATGGCGAAGACTTCCAGGCCGCCACAGAGGACACGGCAGCGATGGGCCGGTGGACACTGCCATGCGGCCGAAGCAGTGAAGGGCAGCGGCTGCAAGCGACAGGACTTCGGGCAACATCCGGCCATCCAAAGCACCCGGAGACCGCATGTTCCGCAACAAATACCTGGACCACGCCGAGATCACGGCGCAGCTCAACACCTGGGCCGCGCAGCATCCGGCCGTGGTGCGTCTGGGCTCCCTCGGCCGCTCGGCCGAAGGCCGCGACATCCCGCTGCTCACCATCGGCCGGCAGGGACCGGGCCTGGACGAAGGCCGCCCCGCCGTCTGGGTGGACGGCAACATGCATGCCTCCGAGGTCTGCGGCTCCAGCGTGGCCCTGGCCATTGCCGAAGACCTGATCCAGCTGCACGCCGGAGCCGCCACGGTGGGGGGCAAGCCTTTCCCGGCGCACATGGCCGAGGTGCTGAAGGACACGCTCTTTTATGTGGTGCCGCGCATCTCGCCCGACGGCGCCGAGGCCGTGCTCAAGCAGGGCCGCTACGTGCGCTCCAGCCCCGTGAACGACCGCGTCAACCAAGGCCACGCGCACTGGGTGACGGCCGACGTGAACGGCGACGGCCTCGCCGGCTACATGCGCCAGGAGGACCCGCACGGTGAGCTGGTGGAACTGCGCGACGAGCAGGGCCAGGTGGTGCAGCCGCCCGTGATGACAGCACGCATGCCCGAAGACCCCGGCCCCTTCTTCAAGCTCTACCCGGAAGGCCACATTGCCAACTGGGACGGTCGCCGCATCCCCGACCCCTACTTCGTGGGCGACAACAGCTACGACTTCAACCGCAACTTCCCGTATTTCTGGGCGCCGGAGCCGCAGCAGGCCGGAGCCGGCCCGTACCCAGGCAGCGCGCCGGAAACGCGCGCGGTGATCGAGTTCGCCACCCAGCACCCCAACATCATGGTGTGGCTGAACCTGCACACCTTTGGGGGCGTGCTGATCCGCCCACTGGGCGACAAGCCCGACAGCAAGATGGACCCGGGCGACCTGGCCATCTACGAACAGGTGGAGGCCTGGTTCACCGAACACACGGGCTATGCCAGCGTCAGCGGCTTCCACGAATTTCTCTACGAACCCGACAAGCCGCTGCACGGCGACCTGAGCGACTATGCCTACCACCACCGCGGCGCGCTGAGCTACGTGGTGGAGCTGTGGGACCTGTTCAAGCAACTGGGCATCGAGCGCAAGAAGCCCTTCGTGGACCACTACGGCAAGTTCGGCCGCAAGGACGTGGCGACCTTGGCCGCTTTCGACAAGCAGCACAACGCAGGCCGCATGTTCAAGCCCTGGCAGAAGGTGCAGCATCCGCAAATGGGCGAGGTGGAGGTGGGCGGTTTTGACCCGCGCGTGGGCATCTGGAACCCGCCCTACGAACGGCTGCCCGACACCTGCGCCACGCAGAGCGCGGCCTTCCTGCGCGTGGCCGCGCTGGTGCCGCGGCTGCAGTTCGGCGTGGTGCGGCAGGAAACCCGAGGCACCCACACCACGGTGGAACTGCGGGTGGCCAATACCGGCTACCTGCCCAGCCACGGCCTGCCCTCGGCCAAGGGCCTGCCGCACGCCGAGCCGCTGCGCCTGACGGTGAAGACCGAAGGCCCGACGCTGGTGGCACCTTCAGAGCAGGTGGTGGAACTCGGCCACCTGGACGGCTGGGGGGGTGGCCTTTACGGAGGATCCAGCATCTTCAGCCCCTGGACACGCGGCAACGGACACGAGCGTTTCGTCACCCTGGTGGTGGAAGGGCGCGGCACGCTGCATCTGGAAGTGGCCAGCTGCCGTGTCGGCCGTTGGGCGCTGGAGTTGACGGTGGGCTGAGGTCGCCCTACGGCGATGAGCATGACAGCAACCTCGATGAGCCCGCTGCTGGCGTCCTGGGTGGCCGATGCGGTGCTCGTGTTGCACGCTCTCTTCATCGCGTGGGTGGTGCTGGGCGCATTGACCGTGACGATCCGACCGCGGCTGGCCTGGGTGCACCTGCCCTGTGCGGCCTGGGGTGTGGCCATCGAGTGGAGCGGCGGGACATGCCCGCTCACACCGCTGGAGTGGCGTCTGCGCGCGCTGGCGGGTGAGACGCCGGGGCACGGCGGCTTCATCGACCACTACCTGACGGCTGCGATTTACCCGGAAGGGCTGACGCGCGAGTGGCAGTGGGTGCTGGGAGCGGGCGTGCTGGTGGTCAACGGCCTGGCCTACGTCGCGCTCCTCCTCAGGGCGCGCAGCGCATGAGGGGCGTAAGCGTGAGCTCAGAACCCATTCCAGTTCTCTCAGGAAGATTTACTTGGTAAGAACTATGCTCGGCTCTGATGGTCCTCGCCATTGAAGCGTCAGGCTTGGGCGCTGGGCATGCTTGCTTCGCCTAAGCAGCGGGCGAGGCGGGTTGGCGCCTGAGCAGGGACAACCCTGCGGGTGATGTACGCACCTTCCCCCCAACCATGACACCTACCCCCGCCCTGCGCCGCAGCACCATCCCGGCCGGGTCACGCGTCACAGCCGCGGTCAGCTCGGGCTCGTGGAAATCAAGTCCGGGCAGACGGAGTCCTCCAGCGGGTGTCTGGAGCGTCTGCCTTCGTCGGCGAAGTGACGCCTTCGCTTCAAGCCGCTGCCCGGCGCTCCCACGCCCATGCGTGCGCCACGATGGTGGCGAGTTCCGGATAGGCTGGCGCCCACCCCAGGTGCTGGCGCGCGCGGTGGCTGTCGGCCACCAGCACGGCCGGGTCGCCCGCGCGGCGCGGGCCGTCCACCACGCGGATCTCGCGGCCCGTCACCTCACGCGCGGTGTCAATCACCTGCTGCACCGAGAAGCCGGTGCCGTTACCCAGGTTGAAGGCCTCGCTGTTGCCACCGTCCATCAGGTGCTGCAGCGCCAGCCAGTGGGCCTGGCACAGGTCTTCAATGTGGATGTAGTCGCGGATGCAGGTGCCGTCGGGCGTGTCGTAGTCCCTGCCGAACACGCCGATGTGTGGGCGCCGTCCGCTGGCGGCCTGCAGCACCAGCGGAATCAGGTGCGTCTCGGGGTCATGTCGTTCACCCAGGCGGCCGGCGGGGTCTGCGCCAGCAGCATTGAAGTAGCGCAGGCTCACTGCCTTCAGGCCCCAGGCGGCGTCCAGGTCGGCCAGCGCCTGCTCCACCATCAGCTTGGTGCGGCCGTAGGGGTTGATGGGCCGCTGCGGGTGCGCCTCGTCGATGGGCGTGTACTGCGGCTCACCAAAGGTGGCTGCCGTGGACGAGAAGATGAAGCGCTTCACCCCCAAAGCCTGCATCACTTCCAACAAGTTCAGCGTGTTGGACACGTTGTTGCGGTAGTACCTGGCCGGCTGCGCCACCGATTCGCCCACCTGGATGAAGGAGGCGAAGTGCATCACCGCGTCGAACCCGCCATGAGCCAACAGCCCCGTGAGCAAGGCGGTGTCGGCCAGGTCGCCATGCACAAAGCGCCCGCACAGCACCGCATCGCGGTGGCCGCTGGAGAGGTTGTCCACCGTGGTGACTTCGCAGCCGCGTTGCCCCAGCATCTGCACCATGTGGCTGCCGATGTAGCCGGCGCCGCCGACGACGAGGATGTTCATGTCTTGCATCGTGCCATAACGATGCGCAGGCTGACTTCAGTGTCGCCGGTGTAGCCCGGCAGCAGGTCGTGGGAGAGCAGGCGGTGGATCATCGCGGCTCGCATCGGGTCATGACTTCACGGGGTACAGGCCCCACAACACGCCGCCCGGGCCGGCCGGCGCAGAGCCACCGACGAACACGCCCACGAACAGGCGCTGGACGCGGCAACCCAGCGCCTCCACCATCGAGCGGTCAAGCGAACACCGCAGCACAGGCTTATGCCAACCCTGGGGCCGGCGTGGTTTCCGTCGCCCTGAGCCTGCACCACCGCGACCGCCTTCACCAGCCATTGACGCCTTCCAGAATCGGCGGTTGCAAGGCCCTCGGAATCGGCCCAAACGGAGGGAAATCCCTCTTGTCGGCTCGGGCCTCTGCAAAGAGCATCTTCCTCATCCTGTTCAACGTTTGCCAGAAAGGATTCCCTGGTATGAGCTCCGCCACCAAGTACCTGCTCGAAGAAAGCCAGATGCCTCGCGCCTGGTACAACATTCAGGCTGACCTGCCCAAGGCGCTGCCGCCCGTGCTGCACCCTGGCACGCTGCAACCCGTGGGTCCGAGCGACCTGGCGCCGCTGTTCCCCATGGAACTGATCCTCCAGGAGGTGAGCCAGGAGCGCGAAATCGAGATTCCGGAGCCAGTGCGCGAGATCTACCGCCTCTGGCGCCCGGCGCCGCTGTACCGCGCCCACCGCCTGGAAAAGGCCCTGGGCACGCCGGCCAAGATCTTCTACAAGTACGAAGGCGTCAGCCCCGCGGGCAGCCACAAGCCCAACACCGCCGTGCCGCAGGCCTTCTACAACGCCGCTGCCGGCATCAAACGCCTGACCACCGAGACTGGTGCCGGCCAGTGGGGCACCTCGCTGTCCTTCGCGGGCTCGCTCTTCGGCCTGGAGGTGCAGGTGTTCCAGGTGCGTGTGTCTTATGACCAAAAGCCCTACCGCAGAGCAGTCATGGAAACCTACGGTGCACAGTGCTTCGCTTCGCCGTCGAACCTCACCGAATACGGCCGGCGCGTGCTGGCAGAACGGCCTGACCACCCCGGGAGCCTTGGCATTGCCATTTCCGAGGCGGTGGAACTGGCCGTGCAGCGGGCTGACACCAACTACGCGCTGGGCTCGGTGCTCAACCACGTGCTGATGCACCAGAGCATCATCGGCCTGGAAGCCATGCAGCAGTTGGAGATGGCCGACGCTTGGCCTGACGTGGTGGTGGGTTGCACGGGAGGCGGCTCCAACTTCGCCGGCATTGCCTTCCCCTTCATCGGCCATGGGCTGCGTGGTGGGCAGAAGTCGCGCATCGTGGCCGTGGAGCCCGCGGCCTGCCCGTCGCTCACACGCGGTAAGTACGCCTACGACTTCGGCGACACCGGCCACATGACGCCACTGACCAAGATGCACACACTGGGCTCCAGCTTCACCCCGCCCAGCTTCCACGCGGGCGGGCTGCGCTACCACGGCATGGCGCCGCTGGTGTCACACCTGAAGGAACTGGGCGAGATCGAAGCCACCGCCTACACGCAGGGTCAGTGCTTCGAGGCCGGCGTGCTCTTCGCCCGCCACGAAGGCATCGTGCCCGCGCCTGAGGCCAACCATGCTGTCAAGGGCGCCATCGAGGAAGCCATGCGCTGCAAGCGCGAAGGCAAGAGCGAGACCATCCTCTTCAACCTCTGTGGTCACGGCCATTTCGACATGACGGCCTACCAGAAGTACTTCGCTGGCGAGCTCAAGGACGAGTCCTACAGCGAGGAAGAGCTGGCCATGGCCCTGGCTGGATTGCCCTCGGTGCCGGCGGGGGTGTGAGCCTCTGCGCTGCGAACGGATTTCCTGCAAGCCGGTGTCGGTAGGACTCGCCGCAATACGTCCCGAGCGCATCACCGCGCCGTACAGCGTGCCCATGCCGCCGATCACCACGATCAGCAGGATGTCCAGCATGATCTCGAAGCTCAGCGTGGTGTCCGGCCCGGTGTAGCGCAGCCACAGCGCCAGCAGCGCCCCGGCCACGGTGGCGAACAAGGCTGCCAGCACGGTGGACACCGTGCGGTAGGTCACCGTGCGAAAACCCAGCGCCTCGGCGCGGAAGTCGTTCTCGCGAATGGCCTGCAGCACGCGCCCGAAGGGCGAGTTCACGATGCGCAGCAGCACCAGGAACACATGGGGTTTTGGGGCCGCGAAAGCGCGGGCGAATTGTGGCGCCCTTCACTGCCTTGCCCCGGCTCTGACCCAGGGTGCGGATCAGCAGGCCGAGCTTGGTGCGGTTCAAGGTGAAGCCAGCCTGGCCCCACCCTTCCCTACTGTGACTCCTCGGTCCAGTCCTCGACCGAAAGGCCTGGAAACTGCGCGAAAGCGCGGTCGTTGGTCACCAGCACGGCGTCGATACTCAGGGCGTGTGAGCCGATCAGGAGATCCATCGGCGCGAGCCCTCTGCCCTCGCGTTGGGTTGCGGCACGGGCCGGTCCGTAGACCTCGGACGTCGATGCGTCCCAGGGTAAGACGTCGACCCGCCGCAGGAACTCCCGAACCGCAACGTGAAGCGCCGTGGCGTCAGGCCGTTTGGCCAGACCGAACAGCAGTTCACCTTGGGTGATGGCCGAGATGCACAGCGAAGTGATCGGCGCGGCGACCACTCGACGTGTAACTTCAGGGTGCTTCTTGAGGAGGTGGCTGACGGTGTTGGTGTCGAGCATGTAGCGCGTCACAGTCGTCACCCCCGCCAGTCCTCCAGCGGATCCCTGTCATGGGTGCCCTGGGCACGCTGCGCTTCGCTCAGGAAGTCTTCAGGGAAATCGGCCGCCTGCAGCGCGGTGAAGAACCCATCCCAAGTGGTTGGCTTGCGTGACAGGATCACGTCGCCAGTCTTCGGATCCTGGCGGATAAAGACTTCCTTCGTATCAAACCGAAAGGCCGCAGGCAATCGCACAGCCTGGCTGCGGCCGTTGGTGAAGAGCTTGGCGGTTTGGGTCAGGTGTGGTTCCGGTGACATATACCAGAGTCTATCCCATTGGCGTGAACTGACCCCGTGTTGGTCCAGGCAGAAGCGTCACTCTTGCAAAATGGACTCAGCTGGACACAGCTGACGACGTTCAGAAATAGGGAAAGTTGTCGAATTCGAACCTGGAACACGCAACGTCGCCCGGGTCGCCAAGCGTGCCTTCCTATGAGTCACGCTCACGGGCAATGCGATGGCAGGGCGCCACCACGCCCGACGCCTCAGGCGCTACCTCAGTCCCTCGCGTGCGCCCTCGCCCGCAACCTCCCCACCACCCCGGTAGGGAAGTAGTACACCGACAGCACGAACAGCACGCCCAGCCACAGCAGCCAGCGGTCGGGCGTGAGCACGGCGGCCAGCACGGGCACGCCTTCCACCGCACCGGCAGCCAGCTTCAGCAGGTCTTGCAGGTAGTTCTGCGCCAGCACGAACAGCACGCTGCCGATCACCGCGCCGTACAGCGTGCCCATGCCGCCAATCACCACGATCAGCTGGATGTCCAGCATGACCTCGAAGCACAGCGTGGTGTCGGGCCCGGTGGAGCGCAGCCACAGTGCCAGCAGCGCCCCGCCCACGGTGGCGACCAGCGCCGGCAGCTCGGTCAGGCCTTCGTTCTGCTGGGCGATGATCGCCAACCTCTAGGGAGCAGTGGGGGAGAGGAAGAGAAGCCTCGCCCGCAGGGATACCGGATCGCGACGCGCGCAGACTCTGGGGCACCAGGGCGCCCGGCTGGCAGCTTGACGAGGGTGCACCCGGTGGCCGCAGGCTGGCCATTCGGGGAAAATCCTGACTCCAGCCGCATAAACCATGACCGTCTCCGCACACCGATCCGATCCCCCTGCGGCCGACCCAGCCCGGATGCATCCAGATATGCGCGGCCGCCTGCGTGCGGCGGTGCAGGAGGCCTTCTCTAGCGAGGACTTCCACAACGTCGACATGCGCGGCATCGCCGCGCGCAGCGGCATGAGCTTCTCGACGATCTACAAGTACTTCGGCGACAAGGAGCACCTGCTCTTCGAATTCATCAGCGAGTGGCTGGCCGAGCTGCGCGAGCGTATCGTCGATGGCATGCAAGGGCTGGAGTCGCCACGCGAGAAGCTGCGTCGGTTCCTGTGGATAAACCTGCAGTTCTTCGAGGACAACCCGGGCGTCGGGCGGGTGATGTTCATGTCAGTGCCGCTGCAGACCTGGATGCGCGACCCGACCTTCCGTCAGGCGGAGTTCTTCGAGCCCATCATCGCGCTCGTGCGCGACGCGCAGAAGGCGCGGCAGATCGACCCCGACCTACAGCCGCACCAGGTGATCGACTTTTTCATGGGGACGATCCAGCACTCCATCGTGATGTGGGAGTACCGCAACCGGCGCTACCGGCTCACCGAACAGTTCGAGCCGATGTTCCGTGCACTGTGGGGCGGCATCAGGGCAGTTTCAGGCTAGTACGGTCCTTGAACATCAGGAACTTGCCCGTGAGCTCGAAGACCTGCTGATCATCCTGGTTGAACTGCTGCGCGCGGATCGTCAGCACGCCCACGTCGGGCTTGGAAGTGTCGGTCTTATCGGTCACAGTGATCACACAGTGGATCGTGTCGCCGTGGAACAGCGGATGCGTGAACTTCAGAGTCGAGAGCTCCAGCGCAGCGAGCGTAAACGGCCCGAGGATGTCCTCCATCATCCCGGCGGTGAAAGACGCGGT
>Ga0315907_10006726_pt1 | contig 12128 bp, 12 predicted proteins | sample LakEriMetagenome_3_FD_203525 | JGI IMG/M metagenome (GOLD analysis project Ga0315907, IMG submission 203525) | Freshwater fungal communities from buoy surface, Lake Erie, Ohio, United States - Buoy 12 MA123 | ecosystem: Environmental > Aquatic > Freshwater > Lake > Lake biofilm | place: USA...
GCGATAAATCGAAGAAAATCATGAGCGGAACAGCTGCCGCAAATAAATATTTAAAAAAAATGCAAATAAACCAAAACTATAAAATATTGGGCGATTTGCAAGATCCAAATAAAAAGAAAATAAGCCAGGAGAGTCTAAACAGCTATATACAGAATTTACATTCAATTACGAAAATAAATGAAAATTTAAGTAGCAGCATAGAGAACATTTCAAAAACAGAAAAATGGAAAGACAATGTCGTTTCTGTGTGTGAAATTATCTCTTTCGAAGGCTCAGAAGATTCAGTAAAAGCACTAAAACTTATAAATTCATTGGTAGAAAATAGAACCAGGTCCGATTTTGACAGTACTGATAAACCAAAGACCCTCAGTGCTTTCAAAGCGAGGCCTTTGGACATAATTACAAAAAATACTAGCGAGACTTTAATTTCCAGTCATGAGCAAAAAGAAATCACTAAGTACATAAATTTTGCCCTTGATAATTCATACCAGAATAAATCAATTAAAGAGCAAAATGAACATAAAGAAAAATGCAAAGAGGCATATAGATTTCTTCAAAAAATTAAATTACCTGAATCATCAGTCGCAAGAGAAGATCTGGCTAAATTAATAAACAAGCTCAAAATTATAGAAAATACAAAACCGAGCAAAAATCCTACGGTATTAAAAATGAAGTTGGAGATTGCAAGTAGTTTTCTTGAAGAACTCAGTAATGATCTAAAGATTGACGAGAAACATCTCCAAGAAAATAGAATTGAGGAAATCATAAAACACATTGATATTGCTATTGATCCAAATGCTTATAAATCGAAAGATAAAAAAAATAAAGAATTTGAAAAATTATCTCAGGACGCGAGAATTGATTTAATACTTTTAACTCGGAGTTTTGATCAGCCGTCCCGCGCGCTAAAGAATATTTTTAAAATAATCGGAAATTTAGATTCATTCATACCTGGAATCAAATCTAACACCGTGGCGGCAGAGATAAAAGAATTAATAAAGCCGTTAACTAATTTTTTGCAGTATCAATTGGACGATGAAATCGATGAGGAGCGCATAAAACAGATCAATTCGTCGCTCGACACGGCATTCTATAATTTTTATGACATAGAAACGAAAGGAAATTCACATGAGAGTGTTAAAGACACTCTACAGAAACTCGGCGATGCGAATCAAACACTAGGGTATCTTCGGGAATTGGTCAGGCTAGACGCCAGCACCAATGTAATTGCTCAAGAAACAGTTGCCACGCTTGATAAATTGATTGAGGCTTTGAACAATAAGATCGACAATTTATTACGCGAACGCTGAATAAAACCGCGTTTTACGCGAAATCAGTGCGACTGGGCGACGCCGCGCTTGCTTGGACCTCTCCCTGTTTGAAACTACCGTCATCAAAGCGCCGGCCACCCATGGTGATCTTATGCTCGACCGCATGAACCACACAGGTCTGTTAGCCTTGGCAACATCAATAACAAAGGGACTTGTCATGACCTGCCACGGCACTATCGAATTACGAGATCTACAGCTGAATACGCAGATTGGAACGTATAGCCCCGAGGATGTGATACCGGACGCACATTGCCTCGATCTCACCTTGGCGATCAGCCCACAGTTTATTCTGATCGCTGAGGACCGCATGAGTGAGGTTTTTGATTATGACCCGTTGATTGCAGAAATCGACAGACTGGCGCGGGACGGTCATTACGAGACGCAAGAAAAGTTGATCACACGGATACTTGCCGCCTGCGCAAGCTATCCACAGATCGAGTCCGCCGAGATTACATTGAAAAAATCACCTGTCCGATCAGGATCAGGAACGCTTGGCGTGCGCTTGTTTGCAGACGCGGAAACGCTCGCTGGTATGCGATAAGTACTACAACAGACCTTTATTTATAGCGCTGCCGCTGATCCCCGAATCGCCTCACGCGCCGGCGCCAAGCCCGATAGCTGCCGGGCGAGAGATTCTGGCGCATCAGTGTTTTGACTTGGTCTGGACTGAGCCCGTGCGTTGCTCGGATCTGGGCGAAGCTGACATGATCGCTCAGCGCCATTTGAATGACTTCACTGATCGACGCGGCATCGAGATCTTCGTGATTGCTCATGCAAACGAGGCTATGTCAGCCAAGGTAGGTCGCCCGTGCTTGCCAAGGCGGCTGAACCGGCGACCGTCAATACCAGCGCCCGATAGACTTTCATTGCGATCTTCCCTGAAATAAACCTGCAAAAAGTGTCAACCTGCGCGTCGTCGCTTGAATATCCATCGGTCATTGGCATCACTTCTGTTGGCCGCATTTGCGTTATTGATGGAATTTACATCAATTGGACAAACGCTGATGCGACCGCCCTTCGTTCAATGCGCCTAGGCTTGAGGGCGTTCCTTCATGCTCTGCTGCGCGAGAACGCCGTCAAAGTTGCCACCAAACCCGCCACACCCCCCATCCCACATGACACAAGCTATCAAGGCAGCCCTCAGAAATAATCATTTGAAAACTTTTCAGGGATTTCAAGAAGCTTCGTCTTAATTTAACTGCTTTTTTGGAAGTAACAGTTGTCGCATGATGACGTCCACACAAGGTCGAGCTCGACGTATCAACACCCAAAGCACTGGATTGAGCGTCGGCGCGGTTTGTTGAAGCATCGGGAGATTCAGGGGGTCGTTACCCATGCCGGTGACGACGTTTTTTACAAAGGCCGAAAGGATGGAAAGCCATGAAGATGTATGCGTCTGAAACTTATACACCTGAACTATTCATCGACCGACTGATTCGTCGATTAGGACTGCGCAGCAGCTCTGCGCTGGCCCGCAAGGTGGGACTCTCGCCATCGGTGATCAGCAAGGTCCGCCACCGGCGGCTCGCGGTCAGTGGTGAAATTCTGCTGAAAATTCATGAGGAGACGGAGATACCCATCCGAGAGCTACGGCATATGATGGGTGATACACGGCCTTATTTCAGCCCGGTCAAGTTGCCCTTTTCGCCTTTATTAGGCGCTTGAACGAGTCCACCATACCGAGGCGTCACGTCACATCAACCAGCGCGGCTTCCCAATCGACAGTCGCAGGCAAGGAGCCGCGCAGCGAACTGCACACCATGATGTGCTCGGCAGCGCGTAAATCATCCAGCGTTAATACCGCCTCTCGAGCATTCATGGTCGAATCGTCCAAAAGCAATCCACGCATAATGCCGGGCAATACGCCCTCTGACAGGGGCGGTGTTAACCACTGACCATCGCGACAAACAAACAGATTACAGCGCCCACCTTCGGTCACTTGCGATTTTTCGTTGACGAATAAGGTGTCGAAAGCGCCCATTCTTTCTGCCGCCTGCCAGGCCAGATCATAGCGCCTTCGCAATGTCGTTTTATGGCGCAAAAAAACATCGTGTGATTGCATTGACTGCTTAGCCAGCAGCAAACGAACGGGTGAAGGCAAGAAATCACTTATTGGTGCTGTGCGAATATCCAGGGTGCCATCGGCGTCCAACGACAGGCGCATTCGATACAAATGTTCGCTCGCTAGACCGGCACATGCTGCACTGACTTGTTCCATGATCTGCGCCGGATTACAGGAAAAACCAAAATGACGTGCTGAGGCACTCAGTCGCTGCAGATGTAAATGCAAATTTCGTGCGCCAGAGGCGCGATGCGCTTGCAGGGTCTCAATCAGGGAAAAGCGCGGTTGCAAGTGTGTGAGGAATCGCGCTTTCAAAAGACATTCGGCGTACTCGCTGTCCGCATCACTATCATACACAATACCCGCTCCGACACGCATCACGCCTGTGCGCATATCGTTGCCCGATGACACATCCAGCATGAGAGTTCGTATAGGCACCGACAACATGAAATCACCCAGGGCGTAACCGGCCTTCGGCGGATCAAACCAGCCAATCGCACCGGTGTACAGCCCACGCGCCTCGGTCTCGAGGTCATGCAAAATCTGCATGGTGCGGCGCTTGGGTGCACCAGTGATTGACCCGCACGGATACATTGCAGTGAAGATGTCGACCAGCGTCGTACCGATGTGGCACTCGGCTTCTATCGTTGAGGTCATCTGCCAGACATGGCCAAAGCGCTCTACTTCGAATAATGCGGGTACTTTTACCGTACCTATTTGTGCGATCTGGCCCAAGTCGTTTCGCAGCAAATCGACGATCATCAGATTCTCTGCACGATTCTTGGCGCTTGCTGCAAGCGCGATCGCACGATCATTTTCGCGATCGTCGGTGTCAGCTTCGATCGTGCCTTTCATGGGCTTGGCAAGCAATCGTCCCTGCGTGTGGCTGACGAAGAGTTCGGGTGATAGCGACAACACCGCCTGCCCATCCGGCAAGACCATCAATGCACCGAAAGGAACCGGTTGCTGCCTGCGCAGGGCAGCGTACAAGGCGACAGGATTACCATGAACCGTCAAATGTAATGGGAAGGTCAGATTCACCTGATAGGTGTCACCGGCTTCGATATAGCGGTGAATCGCATCGATCGCGGATCGGAATTCAGAGGCATCCTTGCCCGCGACGACCTGCTCAACATAAAAATCTGCACCATGCGATGCAGTCAACTGCGCTGCAATCCATAGATTTACATCATCGCGCGACAAGTGCTGGCAATCCTCAAATACGAGCGCCGAAGCCAGAACAGACGCTGCATCAGCCCGCTCGCTGATGTTATGTATCGCAGTACCTAACTCATAACTGAACAAGCCCACAACCGCCTGACCAGCCACTAGTTTTTGCTGAATATCATCGAGAAAAGCATTCAGCTCAGTTGCAACCACGCAGTCAATACGCTCAATAAATCCGGTATACAAGCGCGACCGCCTGAGTTCGGTCGATTGCACCGGGGCAGCATCGTCCAGCAATACAAAACACGATCCTAAAGACAGGGGATGCGCTGTCACGTTTGTTTCGGATCGAGATGATCCGCCAAAAAATCCATGAGTACCCTCACCCGATGAGGTACTTGCCGATTACCCGGCAAGATGGCATAGATTCCTAACGCTGGTATTTCGAAGTGAGTGAGAATCGCAGCGACACGCTCAGTTTGAATAAAAGGATCCACAATAAAGTCCGGCTGCAAGGCGATACCCAAGCCCTCTGCAGCCGCTTCAGTCAGTGCTTGGCCGTTATTGGCATGCAGTCTTGGTTGTACCGGAAAACGCTGCACCACGCCATCCACCTGATAGCGCCAAGTCTGAGGCGATTCACCCGTGGTGTACACCAAGCATGCATGATGCATGAGTTCGGACGGGTGTTGTGGACAACCAAATCGCTGCAGATAGTCGGAAGAGGCAACCGTTCGCAGCTGCACGCTGCTTAGTTTACGCACAACCGCGCTATCACCGAGATGACCGGTGATACGGATCGCGAGATCAATACCTTCTTCAAACAGGTTCACACGCCGGTCACTGTAGTCCATCTCGAGACTGACTTCGGGATAAGTGCGGGCAAATTCGAGCAACGGTGACACCATGCGCATCAGTCCGAAACTCAGCGGAAGGCTGATGCGGACAGGGCCTCGCAAGAGCTGACTTTCTTCAGCAATCCCGGTTTCGGCAGCGTCGACCCGATTCAAAATGTCACGGCACTTTTCGAGGTAGGCCGCACCGGCCGAGGTCAGCGTGAGACGCCGGGTGCTGCGCGCCATGAGCTTGAGACCGAGATGCCGCTCAAGCGCGGCGATCTGCCGGGTCACTACGGAGCGAGCCACGCCCATTTGCTGGGCAACAGCCGAAAAACTGTTCAATTCCGCCACTCGAACAAAAAGCTGCATGGCTTGCAAGCGATCCATTGTTGCGTCTCACGCAATAAATATTTGCTCATTGTCCCCTATTTCGGCGCAACAAGTCACGCTACAGTGGCGGCTCTTTGGGAGTCTTGCCATGAATCGTTTGCCTACACTGTTCGTCCCCCACGGGGCACCCACATTCGCGCTGGATCCCGGCGCCGCTGGCGCAGTCATGCAGCAGACTGCCGCCGCGCTGCCCAGGCCGCGCGCCATTGTGATCGTCAGTCCCCACTGGGATACCGAGGTTGCCTCGGTGGGCAGCGCCAAAACGCCAGCAACGATTCATGATTTCTACGGCTTCCCGCAAGCGCTCTATGCGCTTGACTACCCGGCGACCGGCAGCCGTGATGCTTCTCACGAAGTCATTGCAGCCATCGCGAAGGCTGGTCTGCCGGTCGTCGAGGTAGCTTCACAGGGGCTGGACCATGGTGCATGGATTCCACTGCGGCTGATGTTCCCCAAAGCGGAGGTGCCCGTTATCCCTCTGTCGGTGCAAAGTCATCTCGGCGTGCCGGGTGCATACGCACTGGGCCGCGCACTGGCGCCCCTCGTGGATCAGGGTTTTCTGGTGATTGGATCGGGCAACCTCACGCACAACCTCGGTGACTACCGCATCGCTCGTCAGAACGGCGGACGAGTACCCGCCTACGTGCATGATTTTCCCGACTGGCTTGCGCAGAAAATCATGCAGCACGATGTCAGCGCGCTACTGGACTACCGTCATCAGGCACCTGAAGCCGCACGTGCCCACCCCAGCGATGAACACTTGCAGCCCTTGTACGTGGCACTGGGCGCTGCCGGCGATACACCACGTATTGAGCGTTTGCACAAAGGTATCAGCGATTATGTGCTGGCAATGGATACCTATGCTTTCCATCCTTTACACTAAAATTCGTTGATCGCAAGGTCCTGCGTCGGTTGATCAAGGGAACGTCGTTGATTGAATCTAAGCGACAAACCATGAATGGCGACGATTTCTATATGAATGCACAATACGGAGCCGGATGACCGACGACCTTCAAACCCCTCTGATGATGAATATCGACGCTCTGGAAACACCCTCGCGCTACGGCCTCACTGCCATTTTGCTCCACTGGCTGGTGGCATTGCTCATCGGTGCCGCATTCGCGCTGGGAGTGGTGATGGTGGAGATCCCGGGATTGACACCAACCAAGCTGCGCTATTTTTCATGGCATAAATGGCTGGGCGTGAGCGTGCTGGCGCTGGCTGCGCTGCGCTTGTTATGGCGCTGGTGGCGCGGCGTACCGCCGGCAGAAAACATGCCAGTTTGGCAGCAAAGAGCCGCGGCCGTCGGGCACGCACTGCTGTACGTGCTGATGTTTGCCGTGCCACTGTCGGGCTACTTTTACAGTTTGGCGGCGGGTGTACCGGTCGTGTATTTGGGTGTGTGGCCGCTACCCGTGCTCATGGAGGCTGATCCGGTATTGAAGCCAGTCCTCAAGCAATTGCACATTGCTCTGGTATATGTAATGTCGGTGATAATCATGGTGCACATACTGGCAGCCCTGAAGCATCACTTCGTCGACCGTGACGGCGTACTCAAACGCATACTGCCCTGACAAAGGAAAACCGTGAAGACTATAACCATTTTTAAAATCCTGATGCTGCTGGCGGTGGCGTCCGGTGGCGCCACATGGGCAACGCCGCTGAAAATTGATCCTGCCAAAAGCACAGTATCGGCTGTGTTCAAGCAGATCGGCGTCGCGGTGGAGTCGCGCTTCATGAAATTCGGCGCGCAGATTGATTTTGATGCCGCCAGCCCGGATACCTCGAAAGCCAGCGTGGATATCGATGTTTCCAGCTTTGATCTCGGTGATCCGGACTACAACCGGGAAGTGTTGAAAAAAGAATGGTTCAATGCCGCGCAGTTTCCAAAAGCCAGTTTCGTGTCCTCCAAAATCCGCGGCAATGGCCCGGGCAAGCTAGAGGTCAGCGGAAAGCTGACTATCAAAGGCAAGACAACTGAGGTCAGTTTTCCAATGTCAGTCAAAAAAGAAGGTGCAGTACAAATCTTTGAAGGCAGCTTGCCCATCCGACGGCTCGTTTTCAACATCGGCGAAGGCGAGTGGAAAGATACCAGCGTGGTTGCTGATGAAGTCGTGATAAGGTTTCGTGTCTACGCAAAACCTTAGATGCGATTTTGTTGGGCCGCTCGCGGCGTTGGCAGCACCTTGTGGTTCGTCTTTACTGACTATGTCAGCGCTGACATGGGATTGACCTGGCGAGATGGGGTCTTTGTATCTCCACCAATTGCCGCTCATGTGATTGAGTCTCCTTACCACTGATTGCATTCGACAGAGCATTAATAATTACTTAACAATTTTTAAAAAAGCAGAGAGGAAACCCCAATGAATTTCAAGACCCTGATTATTTCCGCCATACTGTCCATCGCCGCTTCATCGGCGGTCGCGCAGACCTATAATATCGACCCCGGCCATACCTATCCCAGCTTCGAAGCAGACCACCTTGGCATCTCCTTCTGGCGCGGCAAATTTACCAAGACCACAGGCAAGGTTGTTTTAGATCGTGCCGCCAAGACAGGTAGTATCGATATTGTCATTGATGCCAGTACGATCGATTTTGGCCACGCAAAAATGAACGATCACGCACGTGGCAAAGACATGTTCAACGTCGAAAAATTTCCCACCGTGACTTACAAGAGTACATCACTGAAATTTGATGGTGACAAGCTGGTTGGCGTCGAGGGTGAGATGACCATGATGGGCGTGACCAAGTCCTTGCCGCTGAAGATCAATTCATTCAAGTGCATCATGCATCCCATGCTCAAAAAGGAGGTATGCGGTGCCGATGCTTCAGGTATGTTCGATCGTAGCGATTTCGGTCTGACCTATGGTCTGCCGCGTTTCGCACCCGAAGTCAAATTGGCGATTCAGGTCGAAGGTGTCAAAGCGGACTGAGCCAGTCAATACCATCAAAAAACGGCGCCTCGAGCGCCGTTTTTTTGTAGCAGCGGCAGAGGTTTTGATTTTTTAATCACCTTTTTGCGAGCGCTTGTGAGGGTGGAACGCAAAAGGCCTACCCAAATCACCCCATCGCGTTTGGCATCTGCCTCGCTTGGTCGGTGGTAAAGCAGTAACGCCGCAGGCGGTACAGACCTGCGAACAGGCGCGGCTTACCCTGCAAGCAGCTTCGCGCGAGATAGACTTTTAGTGCAGCTGATCTCCGCGTGCAGTCCGCTGCCCGCTACTTTTCGTCTTGGCTGATACCACGCTAGACTCATAGGATTGCATGCGTAATGCCAATTCCTGAAGATTTAAACTCGATTGTCTGACCAAAGGAAAGAGCTGCTGCTCCTCGAGCTCCATATGGGCGTGGATCGCATCACTCAGATTTTTCATTAATTCATCATAGGCCGCATCACCCGGTGAAAGGTTCTGCATTTGCTCAATCAATTCATCGGCAGCGTGATGGTCATCGAGACAGCGCGTGATCATGGCAGCGTCCAGCTTTTCCACTGCAGGATAAAACACGGCTTCCTCGAGCTGGGTGTGTTGAAGCAAGGCCTCACAAATCTTGGGACCCGCATATTGTTTTACCTTCTGGTCCTGGGTACTCAGGTAACGTTGCAGCAGCTGACGTACAAAGTGATGATCATGCAGCAATCCTTGAGAAGGATCATCCAAAGGAAAGCTACCCTGACTGCGCGCTGCGATCTTGTTCTCTTCCATCATCATCTCCTTGAAAGGTCGGACTCTGCAGCAAGCGATCAAGCACAGCTCCCGCAACAAAAAATTTGACGCTCGGTCGAGCATAAAATTCCTCGCCTAGCTCATTTAGAACGAGAAAAATTCATCAAACTTTCTGATAGGTCAGTAGTTACGGGTAACGCCAGTGGGCGCTGCAGCACGACGGGCGTATAGCCCCGTCGCCTGTTGATGGGCTAGCATCAATGTTCGAAATGGTGTCCACGCCAATCGATCAAGATGACTGACGCAACTCAGCGTTTTAACCCACTGGTGGCAGAGGCAAAGCATCTGTCGGACCACAATCGAATGCTATCCGGCACGTTTTTCACCTACCGCCTAAAATAGGGGCAACTACAGATGGATAGCAAAATGAACTTAGCAAAATTAGAAATAAAAGGCTGCCTGAAGGCTTGTTTGTTCTTGGTACTTTTTTATCAAGGTCTCGTTGCAGCAGAGATTCTTGATCTTGCCAGTGGCAAGGAGATTTCGGAACCTGTCCTCGCCGAGCGTTTGCGTAGCGCTGATATCGTGCTGCTGGGTGAATTGCATGACAATCCCTTCCATCACCAAGCGCGCGCCGGCTTCATTCCCCGGTTTGCCAACGTCAAAACCACGATCGTGGCTGAGCATTTGCCGGCGGGCGGCCGTGTTACCTCCACCGGCGAAGCCGGCAGCGACCTGGAAGCTGCTGGCTTCAATCGTAGCGGTTGGGGGTGGCCGCTGCACCAACCCCTTTTTGAATCAGTACTCGGCGGTGGTTATGCGCTCATTGGCGGCAACCTACCAGCCGGCTTTTCGAAAGAACTGATGACCCAGGGGCAGGGTGCGATGGCACTGCCCATGGCGAGGTCTTACGAGCAGTCATCCTTGCCCGACCCGGCGCGAGCTCAGCTGGAGCAGGATCTGGTTGATGGTCATTGCGGCAAGCTGCCGGAAAAGTATCTAGCACCCATGAAGCTGGTGCAGCGTGCGACGGATATTTCCATGGCAACAGCACTGCTTGCGCATCGGCCGGCAGTGCTGATCGCGGGTAACGGGCATGTGCGGCGGGATTATGGCGTGCCTCAGGTCTTGTCAGCACTTGACCCCTCATTAAAAATCAGCAGCATCGGTTTCTACGAAAGCGGCACTGACCGCAAGGAACTGATAAAGTCCCTCGCCGGCCGCTATGATTTTGTCTGGCTGACCGATAAGGCAGAGCGGGGCGATCCCTGCGAAGACTTCAATCTAAAATAAATTTTTCCCGAGACTCGGTATGTTCAAATCATTTTTTCTGAGCCGCCATTGGGCCCTTTGGGCGTGGCCTGGCGCTGCATTGATTTTTCTTGGTACTTGGTATCAGGTGCAGATCGACGTGCAAATCAATGACTGGTTTGGCGGGTTTTATGACCTCGTCCAGAAGGCTCTGGGTAAACCGGGTGAGGTCACGATAGAAGAATTTTTCGGCTTTTTGCTTAGCTTTGGCAAGCTGGCTGGTACTTATGTGCTCGTTGCTGTCTTTCTGGGATTTTTTACGAAGCACTGGGTTTTCCGCTGGCGCCATGCGATGAATGATTTTTACATGGCTCACTGGTCCTCCCTGCGACAAATCGAAGGCGCGAGTCAACGTGTACAAGAAGATACCAAACGTTTCGCGGCCATTATGGAATCACTGGGTTCCAACATGATGGACTCGCTGATGACTCTGGTGGCTTTCCTTCCGATCTTGTGGACGCTATCCAAGAAAGTCGCTGAAGTACCCATTTTGGGTGCTGTTGATCATGCGCTGGTCTATGTTGCGGTTTTGTTCGCGTTGTTTGGTACCGTGGTCCTGGCTCTGGTCGGCATCAAGTTACCGGGACTGGAATTCAATAACCAGCGTGTGGAGGCGGCGTATCGCAAAGAGCTCGTGCATGCCGAAGACGATCCCGCGCGCGGTACCGAACCGGTTGTGAGAGATTTGTTCTCTCACGTACGGGCCAATTATTTCCGCTTGTTTTTCCACTATATGTATTTTGATGTAGCGAAATTTACCTACCTGCAGTTTGGTGTTCTGGTACCTTACATCGCACTTGGACCCACCGTAGTGGCCGGCGCAATCACGCTGGGTGTGATGCAGCAGATCGTTCGTGCGTTTGGTCGGGTAGAGATGTCTTTCCAGTTTTTGGTCAGGAGCTGGGGTACCATCGTCGAGCTGATTTCGGTATACAAGCGACTGCGCGCTTTTGAAGCCACCATTGGTGACTTGAAGGCTGCACCAGCTCCGGCTGACTGAACCGCTTGAGCACCTGGCTCACAAGACCTTGGTGACGGTGGCATTTTTCGTACCACACCCCAAGCGACTGTGGATGGATTGTCAAACGGAATTGGTGGCATATTTATTTCGATCGTTTTCTGCGAGGTGACAGATGCTTTCCTCCCCAAACCGAGCCGTGCTCATGCCGCTCGTGTTGGTACTCGTGGTCTGGATAATGCCACCCGCCACACAGGCAGTGGATCTGGCACGCGTACCCGCACAAAAACAAACCAAAGCCGGTCTTTACGTAGATGCACGCGAAGCCTACGAGCTCAAGCAAAGACTGAGCGAGAAGGCCTTGTTTGTCGATGTACGTACCCGCGCTGAAATTTCTTATCTTGG
>Ga0315907_10006729_pt1 | contig 12126 bp, 7 predicted proteins | sample LakEriMetagenome_3_FD_203525 | JGI IMG/M metagenome (GOLD analysis project Ga0315907, IMG submission 203525) | Freshwater fungal communities from buoy surface, Lake Erie, Ohio, United States - Buoy 12 MA123 | ecosystem: Environmental > Aquatic > Freshwater > Lake > Lake biofilm | place: USA...
CGAGAACTTCAGCGCGGTACGTTTCCTGGTTCCGCCGGTCGACATCGATCTGTCCAGCGAGGTCGTCGAGCCGCCCCGCCAGTTGCTGAGCAATTTGGTTTTGTTGATTCGAATCAAGGCGGTCATCTGGCGCCGCGCCTTCTGCGGCGAATTGGTCGAGCCGGGCCTGCCAGCTGGAGAATTCGGACTGTACTTGTGGCAGGTGTGCCTCGGTGCGACGCTGCAGTTCGCAGTAACGCTCGAAGTAGACTTCCATTTCGGCCCGTGTTGGCACTTCGGGAGGCAGTCTGGCCAGAAGCTCTTCGTACAGGGCCTGGGTATCGGCCTGCAACTCGAGGAGCTCGGTGGAATTCAGCTCAAAGGGTTTGAGCAACTCCTCATCAACCGACGCGCGAATCCAGGTAGGGAGGCCAAGCTGGAGCTTGAATGCGTCCAAGGCATCGGCGAACTGCTGTTGCGAGCTGAGCAAGTTCAGGCGCCCATTCTGGTAGTCCTGAAAAACCTGATCGACTTGAATCTGGGAAACCATTTTCCGGGCCAACAGCTCCTGGTGCTCGAGCAGATTCAGCTCCAGAGACTGGAGATTCAGCTCGGTGTTGCGGATCGCCTGGACTTGACCGAGCAGGTTGAAATAGGAGCTGACGACCTCCAGATAGAAGCGGCGACGGAAGCGGGCGAAGTCGCGGACATCGAAGAGCAAGTCGCGCTCTGCCTGGACCAGACCCTCGAGCCGGACATAGGTTCCTGCCCCCCGGAGCAAAGGCAAGGTCAGTGCGGCGACGATCGTACCGCCGGCGCTGGAGACCGGACCATTGCCGAACTCCCAGGAAAATGAGTTGGCGAGGCTGGTTGCAAACTGGCCCCCTCGCGCCAGATTCCTCGAAAGCCCCAACCGATTCGTCAAGGCGAGAAAGCGCGATTCGTTGGGCGCTTGTCCCGAGGCTGCATACGTCCCCGCCAGCGTGTCGCTCCATTGAGTATCGAATTCAAAGCGGTTTCCCGAGAGGGCAAGAGCACTCAAGTAGATGGACTCGAATTGGGTTTGGTACTCGCGGCTGTGCACAAGGGACAAGTCGACAGAATTGAGCGGATCGAGCTCGAGTTCGCCCTGGTCATTGCGCGGCAGACTCGCCAGGTAGTCCGACTGTTCGATCTCGTCGGACTTGCCGATTCGATCATAGTAGCGATGGTTGTGAAAGCCGGCGGGGTGCCGGAGGAAGACATTCGCCGCCGGGTCGTCTTGTGGCATCAAGCTTTGATCGGGGCAATTCGGATCGGCAAAACGCGAATCGGGCTCGGCTTCCAGACTGCGGCGCGGAATCGTCCAGCGCGGATCCAGTTCGCGGCTGGCGAGGAGACCATAAGAGTCTCGATCGGCCGCAAGGCGATAGTCGACGCGCGAGCATCCGCCGCAGGTAACCACGCTGAAGGTGACCAGGCAAAGCCCAAGCAGCACGCGCCCCGGAGCGACCCGTTCGCGGCGGGATGCGGGGATCGGCTTCCCGCGAGCGATGGCCGCAATCTTGGAGCTTACGTGCATGCTGAGACAGGAGACCGACGAGGGATTGGTTGGCGTGAGGACCGCGGAGAGAGAGGTTTTTGCCCCGGGATAGTAGCAAGCGGGGGGAGTGACAGCGAGGCCTTTTCGATGAAGGTTTCGGGGGGCATTCCGCTGCTCGTTCACCGTCCGGCGGACCTTGACTCCACCCTGCTAGCACGCCCATCAGCCGGTGCGAAACCCAACTTCTTACTGAAATTTTCGTCAGTCTTCAGGTCGAATTGGCGGTTCAGTCGCGTCTCTAGGTGGAGGTGCGGCGACTATAATTGGCCGGTTTGGGTTTTGGCGGTACGGGAGGCTCGCAGTGGGTGAGCAGCAGACATGTTGGACGCTGATTGACGCTGCGGCGGCAGGGAATGAGTCGCAGCGCGGTGAATTTGTGCGGCTCTATCAGCCCGTGGCCACCAGTTACTTTCAGAGTCGCTGGGCCGCCTCGCCGCTGCGGAGTGACATCGATGACGCCGTGCAGGATTCATTTGTCGAGTGCTTTCGGCAGGATGGCGTCTTGGAGCGAGTTGCAGGTGAGCGGCCCGAGGGGTTTCGCAAGTTCTTTCATGGTGTGCTGCGGAATATCGCCCTCCGTCGCGAGACCAAACGGCTCCCCGAAGCAGGTCTGATCGCCGACCAGCCTGACGAACAAACCCGTTGTTCTCAGGCGTTCGACCGGGCCTGGGCCAGGCTGATCCTCGCCGAGGCGACGCGACTGCATGCAGAGGCAGCTGCCCGCGAGGGACCGCGCGAAGTGCGGCGCGTGGAGCTGCTGCGTTTGCGTTTTCAGGACAGCTTGCCAATTCGGGACATCGCCATGCTTTGGAACGAAGATCCGGCGAGCGTGCATCACGAATATGCGACGGCCCGCAAAGAGTTCAGTACCGCGCTGCGCCAGGCGCTTGCGTTTCAGAATCCGAACGCGACGCCCGAACAGCTGAATACGACGTTCCGCGAGTTCTTGCAGCTGTTGAGTTAATGCGGGCGAAAGCGAGTGAGGCGGTGATTGGGGTTGGGCGTGAGGTAGCTGCTGAACCGGGGGCTGGCGCGAAGACCCGGCTGAGGAAGTGGGCGACCGCGTTGGGGGGCGAAGTCGGCCATCGGGATGCGATGTTTACCTCTCTCGGTTAGACCAGCAGGCTGTCGTCTAGCTCCCACGCTTCCTCGAGTTCGCTGAAGTGCTGGTCGAGCAGTTGCTGGCTGGGCGAGCGGTCGCCGCGGCGAAGCGCGGGCGCAACGGCCGCTGACTCGGTTTGCGGCTGCCGTGCAGAGGCGGCCGGCTGAGGACCGCGATCAATGGTCTTTGCCGTGGGGCTGTTGGAAGGCAGAGCCGTCATGTCTGAGGGGGAGACGAAGCGTTCGCTGGGCGGTGCGCTGCCGGCGGGAGGCAAGCTGCCGGGCATCACGCTCAGCAGCCGCATTGGCGCGGGTGGCATCGACGCCGGGGGATCGGTGCGGTAGATCCAGGTACCGCGAACGCCGTCATCCTTGGTCGCCGCGAAGTAGAGCTCCGGGCCGTTGCTGGCAAAGCCACTGGGATTGGAACTCGCTGCGCCGCTGCGGATGTTCCGGACCAGCTGGGTGTTGGATTCAAACATCTGGCTCATCCATAGCTCGCGTCCGTTGACGCCATCGTCGGCGCTGAAGTAGAGCCGGCCCTGATGGGTAAACAGGTCGTCGGGTAGAGAGCTGCCGCCGGCGCGAAGATCGACGACTCGGGTCGTGCCTGACTCATTGCCATTGCTCCGCCACAGTTCCGCCCCGCCATCGGCGACGCCAGGGACGAAGGCGAGCACACCGTTGACATCGGTCAGGTGCATCGGGAGTGAAGAGCCCGGGCCGGGGACGATATCCTTGACCAGATTGAACACGCCGCCCTGAGACTCGCGCCGCCAGAGTTCGCTGCCGTTCTCGGGTGTGAAGGCGCGGAAGAAAAGTTGTCCGCGGACCGCGGTCAGCTCGCGCGGGTTGGATGAACCGGTCGGGTTGAGATTGCGCAGCATCGTCGTACCGGCGCTCGAGCCGTTGGTCCGCCAGAGCTCTTCGCCGTTGATCCCGTCATCGGCGACAAAGTAGAGTTGGCCATTGACATCGATCAAGTCGCGCGGGTTGGAGCTGCCGATCGCCGGAGTGACCGTGAGATTGATATTTTTAACGAGCGAGGCGGTGGTGCCGTCGCACTTCCAGAGTTCGCGGCCGCCGAGCAAAGTGGTCGCGGCGAAGTAGAGCGTGTTGCGGGAGACAGTCAGGTAGTCGGGCGTGGAGCTTTCGCTGCCCGTGTTGATATTCAGCACAATCCGCGTGCCGGCGTTGGTGCCGTCCGTGGTCCAGAGTTCGCGGCCTTGAGAGGGAGTGTAGGCGGTGAAGTAGAGCCGGCCGTTGTAGTTGATCAGATTCCTGGGATCAGAGCTGTCCATTCCACCCCAGATGTCGCGGACGCGGGCATAAAACCCGGTCGTCCCGTCGCGTCGCCAGAGTTCGCGTCCGTTGGCCGGCGTTTCGGCGGTGAAGTAGAGGTCGCCGTTGACCGCAGTGAAGTCGGCCGGATTGGAGGAACCCAGGCCGGGATTGAGATCGACTCGATTGGCGAATCCGCCGCGGGAGAAGTAGAGCTCGCGATCGCCGCTGGAGCCGATCGCAGAGAAGTAGGTGGTGCCATTCAGTTCGTTGAACCCGAGCGGGTTGACGAGTGTTGTGCCGAGAATCGCGTCTTTCAGTTCGACCAGCGTCGTCGGGGTCGAAGGCGCGGCGACTCCCATCCCCTGTAGTCCAAAGGACGTAATGCCGGCGCCGACGACTCCGCGGAAGCGGACGCCGAGGTCTTTAACAAACGGCCCACTGACCCCCTCGAACTTGACTGGCAATTCGCCGCCCGTGTCGAACACCGCGAGTTCTAAGCCGTTGGTCGGAGTCGAAGCGATAAAGAACAAGCGACCGTTGACCAGCCAGCAGCTGTTCGAAGCAAATGGGTTCACGTAGGGACTGCCAGCGGCGAGGGTCGAGGAAAGGATTTTGGTTCCTGCGAGTGTGCCGTTGCTCGCATGCAATCGGGGCGTCCCTCCTGCGTCGTTGGCAATGTAATACAGGGTTCCGTTACCGTTGATCAACTGAGTAGGGTCCAAGGTTGGATCGCGCCCCGAAACCGGTTCGCTGTTTACCGGGACAGTTGTGGCTGAAGTCCCTCCGGAGCGATAGAGGCGGAAGTTGCTGCTGTTATCGCGGGCAGCGAAGAATAATGTGCCGTTCACGTTGGTCAGTTGGATCGGCGAGCCGCTATTGGGCTCTCCTGAGCTGTCCACGCCGGGGAAGAGATCGCGGACGAGGACCGTCCCCCCGGATGAGCCATCGGAACGAAAGAGTTCCGTTCCAGAGGTTCCGTTGTTTGCTCGAAAAAATAATGCGCCATTGACATTAGTCAAACTTGCCGGCTCGGAGCCTGAAGTTCCCGGATTGATATCCTTGACAAGTACCGTGCCGTCGAAGGTTCCGTCGCTCTTATAGAGTTCTGACCCGAACTCGCTGGTAAAGGCTGAAAAAAACAAGTTCCCATTCACCTCGGCGAGTCCCTGCGGACCACTTGTCAGCGGGGTGGTTGGGGAACTGCTGGAGAATCCCGGAGTCAGATCCCGAATCATGACCGTACCGGGTTCGGTGCCATCGCTTCGCCAGAGTTCGGCGCCCGTGGTGCTGGTCACGGCGGTGAAGAAGAGCGTTCCCCGGACATTCGTCAGATTCGCCGCCGCTTCATCCTGAAATTTGTTGATGTGTTCCAGCGCCTTGACCCGAACAGTGCCCGCAGAGGTACCATCGGATTTCCAGAGCCCGGTCACCTCCGGAGAACCTGTGACTGAAAAGTACAACGTGCCCATCACGTTGATCGGCTCGGTGATCCTTCCTCCGACATCTTTCACCAGCACTGTTCCGGCTTCCGTCCCGTTTGATTTCCAAAGTTGATGCTGTGGGCTGACGGGGGAAATCGTGAAAAACAGGGTTCGGTTCACGTCGGTAAACTGGCCAGGGATCGAATCTCCAGAGCCCGGTACTATGTCCTTGATTCTCGTGGTGCCGGTGGCTGTGCCGTCGCTTTTCCAGAGTTCGTAGCCGCCGGCAGGACCCCGAGCCATGAAAATCGACCAGTTTCCGACCTCAGTACCCCGAGTCAGCATCGAGTCTTGAGCGCCCGGCGTAATGTCAATCAGTTGCGGGGTGCCCGCCAGCAGGGTGCGGCTTTCCAGAAGCTGGTACTCAGGTCGAGTTTCAGGGCGAGCGAAAGAGCGGCGTTGGCGGCGGGTTCGGGACATAACTCTAGGCTCCAAAGAGGTCGGCGTGAATTTCAGGTTGGTTGCGGAACCAGGGGCGGGTGATATCTCCTTTATCCCGGCTCGCGGCGTTTTCGCGGTGCTGATTTCTGAAAAAACCGAAAATTCCCGGTGGGGCATCTTTTTGAACAAATCTTGGCTTGGCTGAGAAATTCCCTCCGCGAAAAAGCCTCTTAGGCAGACAAGATTTTGAACCACCCAGACGGATTGCTAGCATGAGGCTGACTCATGAGCACTGGTTGTGATGTCTCCAAACCGAGAGGAAAGTGTCCCCATGAAACACACGGAACCAAACTTTTATAAATATGTTAATGCCTACATCTTGCTGGGTGCCGGGACGATTCTCTTGCTCGATGAAATTGCCGATTGGGGAATCATGGGCAAACGTCCCATGCTGTTGTTGTCCTTTTTTGCCATTTGGATGGGAGTGGTGACGCTGATTAACCTAAAGAAATCAACCAGTCAGCCCGCTGGATAAGCCGATCGCGTTTCTTTCGAGGGGCGGCCTGGCCTTTCCGTCGCTCAGCCACCTCAATTGGCAACCTGACAATGCTTTGTAACTGAGTCGCTGACAACGCGGGATTTTGAGGTCGATGTTCGCAGGTGGCGACTCGGTGAATCCGAACAATCGAGGTGTTTTTTGCCGTCAGAGGAATCTGAAAACGAACCAAGTCGCGAGCGAGAGCTGAGCGGCCGGGCAGCACTTGAATCGGCGACGGAGGCCGAACTGCTCGACGTTGCGCTGGACCGCGTGCTCGAGGTCGCCTTCGCCACGCCGCTGCCGGCCGTTGACTTGAGGGTTCCAGTGCGCGATGCGGGCGAGGACCGCGGAGCTGTGCTCGGCGGTCGCTACCAGCTGGAAGAACTGCTGGGTGAAGGCGGAATGGGGTCCGTCTGGCGAGCCAAGCAAACGGAGCCGGTGGAGCGCGAGGTCGCGCTAAAACTGATCAAGAAGGGGATGGACTCGCGGCTGATCGTCTCCCGGTTTGATGCCGAGCGGCAAACTCTCGCGCTGATGGACCACCCGCATATTGCTCGAGTATTTGATGGTGGGCTCGCTCCCGATGGCCGACCTTACTTTGTGATGGAGCTGGTTCGCGGAGTGCCGATCAATATCTGGTGCCGCGACGAGCGAGCGACGCTGGCCCAGCGGCTGGAACTTTTTCTCGACGTCTGCCAGGCGATTCAGCACGCCCACCAGAAAGGGATCATCCATCGCGACATCAAGCCATCCAACATCCTGGTCTCGCAGGGAGATAACGGCTGGCCAATGGTCAAGGTGATCGACTTTGGTGTAGCCAAGGTTCTTGAAGGTGGCGATTTTGCCAAGTCGACCGTCGTGACCGCTTTTGGAAGTATCCTCGGAACGCCCGAGTACATGAGCCCCGAGCAGGCGACGCTGGGTGGAGGCGACATCGACACGCGGGCCGATATCTATTCGCTCGGCGTACTGCTGTATGAATTACTGACCGGAAGTCCACCGTTTGTCGCGAAGGGAACAGCCAAACCGGGATTGCTTGAGGTTCTGCGGGCCGTGCGCGAGGATGAGCCGACGCGGCCGAGTACGAAAGTAATGTCCGCCGAGACCCGCCCCGAAACTCGGGAAGCACTTCCGGCCCCCCAGCCACAGTTGGCGAAGCTGCTCCGCAATGACCTCGACTGGGTTGTGATGAAGGCGCTCGAGAAAGATCGTACGCGGCGGTACGAGACGGCCAATGGGCTGGCTGCTGATGTCAGGAGATACCTGGCTGGGCAGCCCGTTTTGGCTCATCCGCCGGGCACGCTCTATCAGCTGGGCAAATTCGCTCGCCGCAATCCGGGCCTGCTGGTTTCCTCGGCCCTGTTGCTCGCCTCGCTGCTGGTCGGGCTCGTCGGGACCAGCTGGGGGCTGCAGCGTGCGCAGCAGGAGCAACAGAACACGGAGCAAGCGCTGAAGATTGCCAATCAAGAGCGGGCGGATGCAATGGCGGCGCGGGAGCGCGAGGCGGCTGAGCGATTGACGGCTGAGTCGGCCCGAAAAGAGGCCCTGGCCCAGCGCGAGGTAGCGGAGCGCAATGCAGCGGCGGCAGAGGCAGCGGCGAGTGCGGCGAGGGCGGCTCGGGAAGCCGAGTCCGCAGCGCGTGAGCAGGAAAGTGCCGCGCGGCAGAGGGCCGAGTCCAGCGCGCGGTTCGTCGCCGACTATTTCCTCAACGTATCCCAAGCAACGCTCTCGACATCCAATGGTCGGCTGGTCGATCCGGGTGCCCGCCAAGCGATGCTCTCACTGCTGGATCGCGGCCGGGATCAGCTACTGGAGCGAACGGACCTTGAACTCAAGCTGGTGGCCCAGCTCTACTGGACCCTGGGTTTGAATTACCAATCATTCGGTGAGTATTCCATCGCCAGCGACTGCTTCTCGGTCTCCTGGAAGATGTACGAGCAAGTTGGCGAACCGATCGTCTCGCTTTACGTCCGGCGGAATTTGGCGGAAGCATTGGCTGGGACCGGAAAAAGAGCAGAGGCCTTGGAAATTCAGGAGGGCAATCTCAAGCGAATCATCGAGGCTCTCGGCCCCGATGATTCCGCCTGTCTGATTTATCAGCGAGACTTGGCTTTGGGTTATCAGGGGTGCGGGCGGATCAAGGAAGCGAGGCTATTGGCCGAAGAGTGCCTCCGCAAATCGGAAGCGATGTTTGAACCCGACAACGACTTCCTCGCCTCAGCCCGGCAAGGACTCGCCAGCATCCTCCTCGACCAAGGCGAGCACGCTCGCGCTCTGGAGTTGTACCAAACGGCTTACGATCGCGACGTGCGGGTCAGCGGCGAGCAGAGCCCGACGACAGCCTTTTCGCTCTATCGACTCGCTCTGGCCCACGAGAAAAGTGGAGCATTGGAACTTGCCGAGACCATGTATGAGCAGGCGGTAGAGGGGCTACGGGAAAACCTCGGCGAGGAACATCCAAGCACAATTCAATGCATCTACAGCCTCGGGCGACTTTACGAAAAGAGAGGCGAGATCGAGTCTGGACTGGAGCTTCTCCGCGAGGTGCTGGAGCAACTGCGAAAGCGAAAATTTCAGCATCCCCGGGCCGAATCGCTGGTAGCCCGCAGCCTGAGCATTCTTGAACGGAACCAGCGCCTGGAAGAAGCCGAAAGTTGGCATCGCCGCTGGTATCGGTTCCAGACTAGCCCCAGCGGCGACCCGCTCTTGGCCGCGCGGGCCCGGACCCGGCTGGGGAATTGCCTCCGGCTCGAGCAGCGATTCCCCGAGGCAATCGCAAGCTTGCGCGAGACGCTTGAGAAACAGCAGCAGTTAGCCGCGCCGGTTTGGGATCAGGAGGTCACACAGTTTCGGCTTGGCCAGGCACTCATCGAGGGAGCCGCCGCCGAAGAGGGGCGCCCGCTTCGCGAGAAAAGCAGCGAGCGACTTCTGCAGCTGGCACTCGACGGTTCGCCGGAGCAACGGCTGGAGTGCCAGCAACTAATGGAGGACCTGCTGAAACAGCTCGAGGTGGAGTCTGACCAAGCGTCCCGGGAGCGCTGGCAGCGGGAACTGGAGAAGCTGAGGGCGCCGGGAAAATCCACCGGTGCCGATCGTTCGTCGAATTAATCCCAAAGTCAGCGTTGACCAAACGTTTTTTTGAGCCTGCTTCCATGAGCGTCTCGATCGATCTCTCGCGCCACTCCGGTGGCTGGCGGCTGACACCAGAGCCGCAGATTGACTTGAGTCGCTGGGAACTTGACTACCGCAGCGACCGGATTGTCTGCACCCCCGAGCCGAGTGACTTCGTCATGATGTTGCTCGGTACCCTCGTACTGTACGGATTCGCGATCGTTTTCCTGCTCGTTGCCGTCGCGCCGGGTTGGTTGGGATTCAGCGCTCCCCAGAGACCGCGCGCTTCTTCGGGAGCGAGCGAAGGAAAATCGCTCGCTGCTCCTGCGGAACCGGTGTTGAGTCCCGAAGAGGCCCGCCGGATCCAGGAAGACATGTTGCAGCAGGCGACCAAGAACATGTCGCCCGAGAAGCGAGAGAAATTTCTGCGGGAAGTCGAGGAGAAGATCCGTCAGAGCAGAGAGCAGGCGGCCGCGGCTGCGCGTCAGGGTAAGCCATTGTTTGAGTGGCTCGCGTTCGCTGCGCGATTGTTCGCACTCCTGCCCGCCGCGCTGTTCGCGCTGCCGGGGACACTTTGTTTACGGCGGGCGCTGATGTTCTTTCGCGACCGCGTGGAATTGTCGGTCCAGCAAGGGGCCTTGGTGGTCCAGCGGCCAACGTTATTTGGCGGTGAGTCAAGCCGAACTTGGCCGCTGCACGAGATTGAGGGGATCGCGGGGTACTGCAGGAAGAGTCGGGGTTACAAGTGGTTGGTCTCGGTCACTGGAACAAACAGTCGCCAGCCCTTTTTGACATTTCTTGTCGAGGAAACCCGCGACAGGAGTCCTGAGCCCCAGCGGTTTCTTGATTTCGCCGATGCACTGGCGCGGTTGACTGGCACCTCGCTCGTTCAATCGAGTGCTTAGCGCTCACGATCAGGGGAACCGTTAATCAGCACTAATTCGATCGAGGAGGAGGGGGAAAGCTAGTCAGGAAAACAGATCGAAAGACCATGCTGCAAGTCGAAGGCGATCGGCTTCGTCGGGTACTTTAGAAATTCGAGGACTCACGATTTGCCTTGCTCGATGAGTGCTGATTAGTGGTTCAATCTGTCTGGGTTTCCTTGCCCGCGGCTTGCTGCCGCAAATGTTCCGCCATGGCTTCGGCAAAGCCCTTGCCGATCCCGCCGAGGATGCGGGCGGAGCCGAGATAGTGGTACTCGGCGTTGGAGATGCCATTCTTCAGCAGCTCGTGCTCGCGAACCGAAATCGCTTCGGCTAGCATCTGCGCCTCGAGTTGTTTGGCAGCATCCCGATCGAGATTCTGTTCCTTGGCCTGTTTCGCCGCCTTTTGCTTGACGGAATCGCGGCGTTGATTCAGCTCGCTCAGCTGGGAATCCCAGTACTTTTCGGTCAGGACGTTGCTGACGTTTCCTTGAAACTCGGCAAGCTTGGCCGGGGCCGCCATCGCGTCGCGGAAATTTTGGTGGACTGCCGCGTATCGCTGCTGCTCCGGCCCGTAGTCGGCCACAGGTCCGCCCACGCCCATCACGCCGATCACAAAAGGCAACTTGGGCACCTTCAAGTCGCGGCGCACGTCGCGGATGAAGTGAGCCAAGTTGACGCTGTACTGGTCATAGCCCCCCGGCTTGCCGCGGTCGGGATAGATGCCGCCGTCGACCATGTCGTTCCAGCCCTGCAGCCAGATAAACCCGGCGAGCTCGTAGCCTGCTTGCTCGTTGTAGCCGGGATACACCTCTTTGATATTCGCGAGGACCTTCCGTACATGCTCGATCATCAGGCGATAATTTGCTCCGGTCGCCTCGGCCTTTTCGGCTTGAATCCTCGCGATATCTTTGCCCTCCTTGCGGAACTGCTCGAGTTGATCGTCACGGAACTGGAATGGTCCGGCACTGGGTGGACGGAAATCGGTGTGCAGGCTTTTCCCTCCCCAAGCCGCCTTGATCAGCAGAATCGGCTCCTTGAGCGACTGCTGTAGGTAAATCCCGAAAGTCAGTTCCGGCCCGAGCTTTTCCTCATTTGCCCCGTACCCGGTTGTCAGTTGACCTTGCTTGACGCCATTGCCTGAGAGGTACGAAATCCAAACCTGCTCGTGGACCTTTGAAGTGCCATCGGCGTTTTGAATCGCTTCGTACATTGCAACTGTTTCCGGCTTCATCGCCAGATGCTGGAGCGTGCGGATGTGGGCATGGCCCTCCATGTTTGACTGTCCGGCGAGGATAAACACCTTGAGTGGCTTTGGGTCGTTCTTCCCGGACGCGGTTGATTGCTCTTGGCCGAGGAGCGCCGAACCAACAAGTGCCAAGCAAAGGAATAAGCCTGCGAGAGGGTTTCGCTTTGCGAGTGAATTCCGGCGGATATTCATGGGAAAGATCCTGAGTGACAAGAGATTGAGCACCGATTCATCTTAGTGCTTTGTTCTGCGACAATCAGCCCGCGCCGATGCTGGTGCGAAGACTCGGGCGACAAGGAAGAAGGCGCGGGACTTCGTCCGGATGGCAGGAGCCTGATGCTTTGCCAAGGGCGGGGTGCGGCTGGAGTGGACCAAGCGTGTTCAAGCTGCCTAACCGGGGGCTGGCGCGAGGACCCGGCTGACAAGGAAGAGCAGCCTAACCGGGGGCTGGCGCGAGGACCCGGCTGACGAGGAAGAGCTGCCGAACCGGGAGCTGG
>Ga0315907_10006730_pt1 | contig 12126 bp, 11 predicted proteins | sample LakEriMetagenome_3_FD_203525 | JGI IMG/M metagenome (GOLD analysis project Ga0315907, IMG submission 203525) | Freshwater fungal communities from buoy surface, Lake Erie, Ohio, United States - Buoy 12 MA123 | ecosystem: Environmental > Aquatic > Freshwater > Lake > Lake biofilm | place: USA...
CAAAGAAGGAACTCCTAGTTCTTCGCCGCGAACGCGAGAAGCTAACTAAGAACCTTGAAGGTATTCGCAATATGACTAAGTTGCCTAGCGCAATTTGGGTTGTTGATACCAAGAAGGAGCACCTAGCTGTTGCAGAAGCACACAAGCTTGGTATTCCAGTTGTAGCAATCTTGGATACAAACTGTGATCCAGATGAAGTTGACTACAAGATTCCTGGTAACGATGATGCGATTCGTTCAATTGCACTTCTAACTCGCGTCATCACTGATGCTGCTGTTGCTGGTCTTGCTGCTCGTTCAGCAAATGCCGCTGCTGCTGCAGATAAGGCAGCTCCAGTTGCTAAAGAGGCAGAACCTCTTGCTGATTGGGAGAAAGAACTAATTGCAACACCAGAAACTCCAGCAACAACTACAGAAGTAACAGGAGAATAATTAAATTGGCTTACACAGCAGAAGATGTAAAAAGATTACGTGAAGCAACTGCAGCAGGAATGCTTGATTGCAAGAAGGCGCTAGATGAAGCAAATGGCGATTACGACAAGGCCGTTGAAATCATCCGCGTTAAAGGGCAAAAGGGCGTTACTAAGCGCGAAGGTCGCACAACATCAAATGGCTTAGTTCTTGCAAAGGCTGAAGGCGATGTTGGTGTGATGCTCGAACTTAACTGCGAAACAGATTTCGTGGCTAAGGGCGATCGCTTCCAAGAGCTAGCAAATGAATTACTTGCACATTTACTATCAAGCAAAATTGATGGGATTGCAGAGTTCAGCGCTTCAAAGATGGCAAACGGTAAGACGGTTCAGGAAGTAATCGATGAAGGAAATGCGACACTTGGTGAGAAGATCGAACTTCGCCGCGTTGCAGTTCTTCAAGGTTCTCCGGTATCGCTTTACCTACACCGCACAAGCCCAGACTTGCCACCACAAGTTGGTGTCTTGGTTCAGCTTGCTAAGGAAGCAGTCGATGCTGGTAAAGATATTGCACAACATATTGCAGCGTTCGCGCCACAATTTGTTCGTCGCGAAGATATTCCTGCCGAAAGTATCGCAACCGAGCGTCGTATTGCTGAGGAGACTGCCCGCGCAGAGGGTAAGCCAGAGGCATCAATCTCTAAGATTGTCGAAGGTCGCATAACTGGTTTCGTTAAGGAAGTTAGCTTGCTCGAGCAAGCCTTCGCTAAGGATGCCAAGAAGACCGTTCAGCAAATCGCAGATGAGGCAAAGACAGCCGTGTCGGCATTTCACCGATTCCGAGTTGGACAGTAATCTCGCCTCATTAGAACTAGTTTGAAATAGTAGATAAGGAGCACTTAAATATGGCCCGCAAAGGTTATAAGAGAGTGCTCCTTAAACTTTCTGGTGAAGTATTTGGTGGCGAAAAGGGCATCGGTGTTGATCCCGATGTTGTTCATGATGTTGCATCTCAAATCGCAGAAGTAGTGCGTGGCGGAACTCAAATTGGAATTGTTGTTGGTGGCGGCAATTACTTCCGTGGTGCCGAACTACAACAGCGCGGAATGGATCGCGCTCGCGCTGACTATATGGGAATGCTCGGAACAGTTATGAACTGTCTAGCACTTCAAGATTTTCTAGAAAAAGAGGGTATTGATACCCGAGTTCAAACTGCAATAACCATGGGACAAGTTGCCGAACCATATATTCCACGTCGCGCAATCCGACATTTAGAAAAAGGCCGCGTAGTAATTTTTGGTGCGGGCGCAGGAATGCCTTTCTTTACAACCGATACCGTTGCAGCACAACGTGCTCTTGAAGTTTCAGCTGAAGCTTTGCTCCTTGCAAAGAGTGGCGTGGATGGTGTTTATTCTGCAGATCCAAAGAAGGATCCTTCAGCAGTTAAATATCAGACCGTAAGTTTTGATGATGTTCTATCCAAGTCACTTGCAGTTGCAGATGCCGCCGCATTTAGCTTGTGCCGTGAAAATAAACTTCCGATTGTTGTTTTCGATTTGAAGAATAAGGGCAATATCGCACGCGCAGTCCGCGGCGATAGCGTCGGAACGTTAGTTTCTTAAGGGGATCACATGAGCGATATTTCAACCGCACTAAGCGATGCGAATTCGAAGATGAATAAAGCGGTAGAAGTCGCTAAAGAAGATTTTGGTGCAATTCGTACCGGTCGCGCTCATCCTGCGATGTTCTCTAAAATCGTTGTTGACTACTACGGCACTATGACACCGTTGTCACAGCTTGCATCGTTTCAAGTTCCAGAACCACGTATGGCGATTGTTTCACCTTTCGACAAGGGCGCCTCTGCTGCAATCGAAAAGGCAATTCGCGAATCAGATTTAGGAGTGAATCCAGCATCTGATGGTGGCGTTATTCGAGTAAATTTTCCGCAACTCACTGAAGAGCGCCGTAAGGATTACATCAAGGTAGCGCGCACTAAAGCTGAAGAATCTCGAGTCTCGATTCGTAATATCCGACGCACTGCAAAAGAAGCTATGGAGAAATTAGAGAAGGATGGCCTAGCCGGAAAAGATGATGTCGCTCGTGGTGAGAAAGATTTAGAGAAGATAACTTCAGATCACGTTGTAAAAATTGATGAGCTTTTGAAACATAAGGAAGCCGAACTTCTCGAAGTTTAAATTATGGATGACTTTCATTCGCTAAATGAGGCGATAAATAAAAAAGCTGGGCGAAAGTTAGGTCCATCCATATTGGTATCGCTTGCAATCCTTGCAGTTGTTTTCCTAACGATTTCATTCGCACCACCGTTGTTTGCAATTTTTGCGTGGGTAGCGATTTTGCTTGCTGGTCGTGAACTCACACGAGCTTATCGAGCCGGTGGAATTGATCTGCCGGATAATGCTATTTCTGTTGCAATTACTCTGTTGCTTGCCGCCGCTTGGTTTGGACGAGTTTCTGGATTAGCAGTTGCGATTGCAATTGCGATTCCTTGTGTTCTGGTTTACATACTGCTGCGAGATCCAAAAGATTTTGTTCGCAAATCAACCGCGGCAGCATTCGCTATTTTTTATCTCGCATTTCTCGGTGGCTTCATTCTTTTATTGGCTCATGACAAGGATGGCCTAGCCCGTATCTTCACTTTGGTAGTTCTGGTTAGCTGCAACGACACCTTCGCCTATCTTTTCGGAGTATTAATTGGCAAGCATCCACTTGCACCACAAATTAGCCCAAAGAAAACTTGGGAAGGCTTAATTGGTTCAGTAATCGCAACAACAATTGGTGCGGCTTTAGTCTTCGAATTCGCGCTTGACCACAATTGGTGGATCGGTGCTGCTATCGGACTTGGTGCAGTAGTCACTGCAACTTGTGGCGACTTAATCGAATCAGCGGTTAAGCGAGATCTCTCAATCAAAGATATGGGAACTATCTTGCCGGGACATGGCGGAATTCTTGATCGCATTGACTCAGTTTTATTTACTGGTCCAGCAGTCTGGTTTGCTCTCGAATTCATTAAGCACTTTAATTTATGAGCGAAATTAAATTAGTTTTTGACGAGCCTAAACAACGCGTTAAACCACCACAACATTTCTCAGATCTAGATCCAGAGGGCCGTAAGGCCAGAGCGGTTGAATTGGGTATCCCAGCATTTCGGGCGAATCAAATGGCAGTGCATTTCTTTACCCATTTCAATGACGAGCCAGATACCTGGACCGATATTCCAAAGGATTTGCGCGAGACCTTAGCTAAGGAATTCGTTCCAAAATTGATCACCTTAGTTCGTTCGGTGACTACAGATAGCGGAAAGACTCGTAAGGATTTGTGGCGACTACACGATGGCGTATTGGTCGAGAGCGTTCTGATGCGTTACACCGATCGCACAACAGTTTGTATTTCATCGCAAGCAGGTTGCGGAATGAATTGTCCGTTCTGCGCCACTGGCCAAGCTGGTTTAACCCGAAATCTCACCGCTGGTGAAATCACAGCACAAGTAGTTGCCGCCGCGCGTATCTGCGCAGCTGGTGAACTACCCGGAGGCGAAACCCGACTTTCAAATGTTGTATTTATGGGCATGGGCGAGCCGATGGCGAATTACAACTCGGTCATGCGTTCGATTCGAAATATTACGACTGCACAACCAGATGGTCTTGGTATCAGTGCTCGTTCGGTAACGCTTTCGACTGTTGGTTTAGTTAATGGAATCGAAAAACTCTGTGACGAGGGAATCCCAGTAACTCTGGCAGTTTCCTTACATACTCCTGATGATGAACTGCGAGATACCTTAGTTCCAATTAATTCGCGATGGAAAGTTCGCGAAGTTTTAGCTGCCGCAGATAAATACGAAGCAAAAACTGGCCGTAGGTATTCAATTGAATATGCGTTAATTCGAGATATCAACGATCAAGCTTGGCGGGCAGATTTATTGGGGCGCCTACTAAAGAATAGAAATGCTCATGTGAACTTAATCCCACTAAACCCAACGCCCGGATCTAAGTGGACCGCCTCAAGACCGGAGGATGAAGCCGAATTCGTTCGAGTTCTGGAAGGTTACAAAGTTGCGGTCACCGTTCGCGACACCAGAGGCCGGGAAATTGATGGGGCATGTGGTCAATTGGCCGCGTCCGAGATAATCTCTGAGGCATGAAAAAGCTAAATAACTTTATTGATGGAAAGTCCCTGCCAGCAAAGTCAGGTGCGACTAGCGAAATTATTAATCCAGCAACGGGATCTGCATATGCAACAGCGCCAGTTTCTGGAGCAGCAGATGTTGACAGTGCGTTAAGCGCTGCAAGTAAAGCATTTGTCGAATGGCGTGAAACAACACCAGCAGAACGCCAACGTGCATTGAATAAAATCGCTGATGCACTTGAAGCTAGAAGTGAAGAGATTATTGCAATTGAAGTCGAGAACACTGGAAAGCCAGTTTCATTGACAACATCCGAAGAAGTTCCGCCAATGTTGGATCAGATTCGATTCTTTGCAGGTGCCGCTCGAAATCTCGAGGGTAAATCTGCCGGTGAATATATGCGCGGAATGACCTCATTTATCCGCCGCGAACCAATCGGAGTTTGCGCACAAGTAACCCCATGGAATTACCCAATGATGATGGCGGTCTGGAAGTGGGCGCCGGCAATTGCAGCAGGAAATACCGTTGTTCTAAAGCCAAGTGATACAACACCAGCATCAACAGTATTTATGGCTGAAGTTATGTCGGAATTCTTACCAAATGGCGTCTTCAATGTTATCTGCGGTGATCGTGAAACCGGTCGCGCACTTGTTGAACATCAAATACCTGCAATGGTTTCAATTACTGGTTCGGTTCGTGCTGGTATTGAAGTTGCTAAATCCGCAGCGAATGATTTGAAGCGAGTCCACCTTGAACTTGGTGGAAAAGCACCGGTCGTTGTTTTCGATGATGCAAATCTTGAAAGTGCTGCTGAAAATATTGCAACAACTGGATACTTCAACGCTGGCCAAGATTGCACAGCGGCCACTCGCGTAATTGTGCAAGAGAGTGTTTACGATAAGTTTGTTGAACTTCTAGCCGCGCAGGCAAAGAACAACATAGCAACTGGAAGCCCTGACGAAGATGTGCTTTATGGTGCGCTAAACAATGCCGACCAGCTTGCTCGAGTATCTGGCTTTGTAGATCGCACACCAAGCCATGCCAAGATTGTTGCCGGCGGAAGCAAGGTAGATCGCCCAGGATATTTCTTCGCCCCAACTGTCATTGCTGGCTTGCGTCAAGATGACGAGATGATTCAGAATGAAATCTTTGGTCCAGTTATTACGGTGCAGAAATTCAAAGATGAAGCCGAAGCGGTTGCGATGGCCAATGGCGTTGCTTATGGCCTAGCTTCGAGTGTCTGGACCAGCAATCACGGTCGTGCCATGCGGATGGCGAAGGCCTTTGACTTTGGTTGTGTCTGGATAAATACCCACATTCCAATCGTTGCTGAGATGCCACATGGTGGCTTCAAGCGCTCTGGTTATGGCAAGGATCTTTCAAGCTATGGCTTCGAGGATTACACCCGAATCAAGCACGTGATGACGAACCTCAATGCCTAACGTAAATGCCTAACTTGAGGGCCTAAATTTCTTAGAAAATTTCTCGCCCCTGAGTTGCAATTTCGCAACTTCGTGGGGCTAGACTTTCCCCATTCACCTCCCTGCTCAATTGGAGCCGGGCCTAAGTCGAAAGTGGTGCCATGACAACAAATAACTCCCACGAAGAGAATCAATCAACCTTCAAAGATATTATTTCTACAAAAATATCTAGACGTGGGGTATTTGCAGGTATCGGTGGTGTCGGCGCAGCAGCTCTATTAGCTTCATGCGGTTCAGATGGTGGCAGTGGTTCAGCTGCAGGTGGTGAAGCGCTTCGTTGGGGTAACTGGCCGCTCTATTTAGATTTTGATGAAGAGACAAAGAAGTATCCAACTCTCGAAGCTTTTATCGAGCAGACCGGAATTGAAACTAAGTATTTCGAAGATTACAACGATAACGATGAATTCTTTGGAAAAGTTCAAGCACAATTAAAGCTTAAGAAAGATATTGGATATGACGTTGTTACACCAACCGACTGGATGGCAGCTCGCTGGATCCGTCTTGGTTACACCCAAAAATTTGATGGCGCCAACATTCCAAATGCATCAAACATTCTAGATACGCTTGCTAGCCCATCATTTGATCCAAAGCGCGAGCAGACTCTGCCTTGGCAAGGAATCATGGCTGGCTTTGGTTGGAATGTTGAGAAGAATCCAAAGGGAATCCGCACACTTGATGAGCTATTTGCTCCACAAAATAAGGGAAAGATCGTTGTTCTCTCTGAATTGCGCGACACCATCGGCGTAATTCTTCTTGCCCAAGGAGTAGATGTCACAACGGTGACCGAGGATCAATACATGAATGCTGTTGACTTCATGGAAGGAAAGATTTCTGATGGCTGGATTCGTGGCGTTAAGGGCAACGAATATGCCGAAGATTTAACTTCTGGCGATGCCACAGCAGTAATCGGTTGGTCTGGCGATATGTTTATCTTGGCTTCAGAGAATGAAGGAAAGTTTGACTTTGCGATTCCAGAATCTGGCGGAACAATTTCAAGTGATAACTTCGTAATCCCTTACACAGCTACAGCTGGCGCAAAGGCAAATGCTGAGAAGATGATTAATTATTATTACGATCCAGCTGTTGCGGCAGAAGTTGCGGCATATGTGAACTATGTCTGCCCAGTTAAGGGTGCACAAGCTGAGATGGAGAAAATTGATCCAGATCTAGCAGCAAGCGAATACATCTTCCCAACCGAGAAGACAATGGCAAAGCTAAATGTGTTCCGTGCGCTAACAACTGACGAAGAAACAACTTGGACTGAAGCTTTCCAAAAAGCAGCAGGAAACTAAGTGACCAAAGCCTCCATTGAAGCCAGAGGCGATCTTCGACTAACGCGGCTTACGAAAAGTTATGGTGATTTCACCGCTGTTGATGATCTTTCATTAACAATTCCAAAGGGTTCATTCTTCGCGCTTCTTGGACCCTCTGGTTGCGGCAAGACAACAACACTTCGAATGATTGCAGGTTTGGAAGAGCCAACTGCAGGAAGTATTCATTTGGGTGAAACAGATATCACCACAACTAAGCCGTATCAGAGACCAATTAATACCGTTTTTCAGAACTACGCATTATTCCCACATTTAACAATTTTTGAAAATATTGCATTTGGTTTACGCCGCCGCGGAAAGAGCGATGTTAAAGAGGCGGTAGAGAAAGTTCTCAACTTGGTAGAACTTCCTCACTTGGCGCAGCGCAAACCAACCCAACTATCTGGTGGCCAGCAACAACGTATTGCACTTGCACGTGCGATCGTTAACCGACCTGCTCTTCTTCTCCTTGATGAACCACTTGGCGCACTTGATCTAAAGCTTCGTCGCCAGATGCAGATTGAACTCAAGTGGATTCAGAAAGAAGTCGGGCTCACCTTCGTGCACGTTACTCACGATCAAGAAGAAGCCATGACAATGGCTGACACGATTGCAGTTATGAATGAGGGCCAGATTGAACAAATGGGCTCACCTGCTGATTTATATGACAATCCAGAGACCGCTTATGTCGCAAACTTCCTTGGACAATCAAATTTAATTAAGGGAACGATTTCTGGCAATGATGGAGATTCGCAGATTGTGGATTTATTTGGCCAGAAAATCTCACTTCCAAAGAGCCGCTCGCATGCTGTTGATAATTCAACTTATGCCGGAATTCGTCCAGAGAAATTCCGAATCTCATTGCTTGAAACTCCGGTCAAGGGAAATGTTCTGACCGGTGGTCGAATTGAAGATGTTTCATACATTGGTGTTTCAACTCAGTATCAAGTCGAAATGCCTTGGGGACAAGAACTTATGGTCTTTGAGCAGAATGATGATGGCGTTGCACCATTTAAAAAAGGTGATGCGGTAAATATTTCATGGGAGCCAGCATTTACATTTGGCTTGCGTGGCGATGAGGATGCAACAGCTGGATCAGAAGTTGCTCCAGAAGTTTTAGACGAAGAATAAATCTCAGCTCATGAGAAAGATTCGAACTCCTTATTTACTTCTACTTCCGGGATTCGCCTTTCTCTTCACCTTCTTTATTCTCCCAATCATCAACTTGGCGCAGACTTCTACTCAGACCAGGATTCCTGGGGGAGATACTGGTCAATACGAACAGACTCTTCGCTTTGCAAATTACTTCGATGCATTTATTGAGAACAGAGAGCAATTCACGCGCTCATTTGTCTACGCTTTACTTGCCACGCTATTAGCTCTTGCGATTTCCTATCCGCTGGCATATGCAATCGCATTCAAATCTGGAAAGTATAAGAACGTTCTTTTAGTGCTGGTTATTGCACCATTCTTTACCTCATTCTTACTTAGAACAATTGCCTGGAAGCAAATCTTGGGAGAAGAAGGATTCGTAGTTCCGACACTTCGAACTTTTGGAATTATTAGTGATAGCACAACGCTAACTTCGACCTCATTTGCCGTCGTTATGGGTATGACCTACAACTTTTTGCCATTTATGACGCTGCCGTTATTTGCTTCAATAGATCGAATAGATCCAAAAACACTTGAAGCATCAGGTGACTTATATGCAAATGGCATCACTACTTTTCGTAAGGTAACTCTTCCACTTTCAATGCCAGGTGTTGTAGCCGGAACACTTCTTACCTTTATTCCAGCTGCTGGTGATTATGTAAACGCAGCAATTCTTGGAAGCCCAAATACCAAGATGCTCGGAAATGTTATCGAGTCTCGATACTTCAGAGTTGTTGATTACCCAACAGCTGCCGCACTTTCATTCACTCTGATGGTGGCAATTTTGATTCTTGTAACCCTCTACATCCGCAAAGCCGGAACTGAGGAGTTGGTATGAGTCAGAAAATTCAGCAAGCTCCAATTCCTACAATTCCACTTGGTGCTCGGATTCAGCGCTGGGTAGGTCGCAACTTAATTAAGATCTATGCATTTATTGCATTCACCTATCTTTTCATTCCAGTTGCATACACATTTGCTTTCTCATTTAATGACTCTGGAAAGAGCAATTTGATTTGGAAGGGCTTCACTTTAGATAATTGGAGAAACCCTTGTGGTGCCCCTGAAGTTTGTAACGCTCTTGGCAATTCAATAAAGATTGGCCTTATCGCAACCATCTTCTCAACGATTCTTGGAACGATGATTGCTTTTGCAATTGGCCGCCATAAGTTCAAGGGCCGTTCTACCTCGAATTTGCTTATCTTCTTACCAATGGCAACTCCAGAAATTGTTCTGGGCGCCTCACTTCTCTCGCTATTCTTAGTATTAGAAATCAATCCTGGTTTCTGGCCAACAGTTATTGCTCATATTGTTTTCTGTATTTCCTTCGTAGTCGTCACAGTTAAGGCTCGTATTGCAAGTTTGGATCCAAAGTTGGAACAAGCTGCTATGGATCTTTATGCAAATGAGTTCCAGACCTTTAGACGTGTGACACTGCCTCTAGTTGCACCTGGAATCGCAGGAGCCGCCCTATTGGCCTTTAGCCTCTCCTTCGATGACTTCATTATTACGAACTTTAATTCTGGAACCCTAACTACTTTCCCTAAATTTATTTATATCTCGGCCGCCCGCGGAATTCCCGCACAGGCCAATGTGATTGGTTCGGCAATGTTCTTCTTAGCTCTGACACTTGTCATCGTGGGGCAACTCGCAAACCGTCGTAGGGTGCGCTAAACTTTCAACGAATCCATGGTGAAGAACAGAGTTATTAATAGCTCTGCGTCGTGGGGTAGGACTCCGGAGGACCCGGGCCAACTTTAAGTTGTGATTGAAGGGGTGATCCCGGTTTCGGCCGGATTACGCGATGTCAAACATCGACTCCTCCTATTTAAAACATCTCTCGCATATGCAACCACAGTTGTATTGGCTTGACGCTGACCCCTTAGAACCTGAAGCTCATCCAACACTCATCGGTGAAATTACAACAGATCTCTGCATAGTCGGAGCTGGCTATACCGGTCTATGGACTGCGCTCCTTGCTAAAGAGAAAAATCCCGAGCGCAATGTAATCATTATTGAACAGTTAGAAACTGGCGCCGGTGCATCTGGTCGCAATGGTGGTTTCTGCAGTTACTCATTAACTCATGGATTTATGAATGGCTACAGTCGCTTTAAAGATGAGATGGCGATCATTGAAAGGTTAGGTCGCGAAAACCTGGAAGCAATTGAGGCCACAATCAAGAAATATAATATTGATTGCGGTTTTGAATTAACTGGTGAAATTAGCGTTGCAAATGAAGAGTGGCAGCTAAATGATCTAATTGAAATTGCTGACCTGCGTAACTCATTCGGTGACAGCGTTCAAATCTTAAGCAAAGAGGAGATGCAGGCACGAGTAAATTCACCAATTTCTGTTGGTGGTTTATGGGATCCAGATGGCACTGCGTTAATCGATCCAGCAAGATTGGTCTGGGGTCTCGAGCAAGCATGTATCAAGAGCGGCGTTGTAATTTACGAGAACACTAGTGCGCTCTGGTTAGAGCGCACTAGTAGCGGAATAATTGTTCACACACCTTATGGCGAGGTTCATGCTAAAAAAGTTGCACTTGCCACAAATATTTATCGCTCACTTTTAAGACGTGCTAAAAAGTATGTTGTGCCGGTGTATGACTTCCAATTAGTCACCGAACCACTTACGCCAGAACAGATGGACTCAATTGGCTGGAAGAATCGTGAAGGTTTATCTGAGGCCGGAAATCAATTCCATTATTACCGATTAACAAAAGATAACGAGATTTTGTGGGGCGGATATGACGCCATTTATAACTTCCGTGGAAAAGTAAGACACGAATATGAAACTAGCGCCGAAACTTATGCTCATTTAGCGCAAGCGTTTCTAGAAACCTTCCCACAGTTAAAGGGAATTAAATTCACTCATGGTTGGGGTGGTGCTATTGATACCTGTTCTCGCTTCACCCAATTCTGGGGCAAGGCTTATCGTGGAAAAGTTGCATATGTAATGGGATATACCGGACTTGGTGTTGGTGCATCAAGATTTGGGGCCCAAGTTATGTTGGACCTTTTGGATGGCGAAGATAACGAGCGCACAAGATTAAGTATGGTTCGAAAGAAGCCGATTCCATTCCCACCTGAACCATTTAAATTTATCTTTATTCGCTTAACTCAGTGGTCACTAAATAGATCAGATCAAAATCAGGGCAAGCGCAATCTATGGCTTAAGTTCCTAGATTTCTTCGGGCTTGGCTTTGATTCGTAACTTACTGCGCAGCAAAAGCTTCATCAATAATTTCAAGTGCCTCAATTAATAAGTGCTCGGGAATAACCAGAGGTGGCAACAAGCGAATAACATTTGAGTAAGTTCCGGCGCTCAGAATCAATACACCTTTCTGCTGGCAATATTTAATTACCGCACTCATAACTTCGCTATTTGGTTCGGTGGTCCCAGGCTTAACTAATTCAATTGCCTGCATCGCCCCAGTTCCACGAACTTCACCGATTACTGGATACTTCTTTGCCATATTCTGTAAGGCATCAACCATAATTTTGCCAATTACATTTGCGCGATCAACTAATTTTTCTTCTTCAATAGTTGCAATCGCACCTAGTGCTGCAGCACATGCGACTGGGTTTCCGCCAAAGGTTCCACCGAGTCCGCTGGCGTGGACTGAATCTAGG
>Ga0315907_10006741_pt1 | contig 12111 bp, 11 predicted proteins | sample LakEriMetagenome_3_FD_203525 | JGI IMG/M metagenome (GOLD analysis project Ga0315907, IMG submission 203525) | Freshwater fungal communities from buoy surface, Lake Erie, Ohio, United States - Buoy 12 MA123 | ecosystem: Environmental > Aquatic > Freshwater > Lake > Lake biofilm | place: USA...
CGGCCGCCGCTCGGTGTTTGGCACACCGGGCAACGGGGAAGGGCAAAGCGGTTGCTCAGCTCCCGGAGGATCACATTGATGTCCCATCCCTTCTCGGGCCGGTGATCAAGGTCGAGGACGATGTCTTGAGGACCGAGGATCACACCCAGCAAGGCGCTGGGGTAGCTCGCGAACAAGTTGGCCACGCTTCGAGGGGTGAGGCCTTCGACAGCTGCCCACTTCATGTAGGGCACCTTGTCAGTCCGGCGCAGGGGTATGGGTTTCCACCCCTTCCGCGCCCATTCGGCGGCGGCTTCAGGGACGCTCATCGACCGGGTGTCCGGCAACGTGCGTGGCGCGGCTTCTGTCGAGCTATGCATCTCTGGCCTCCCCATTGATCGAAAAGCCCGCCAGCTCTGCATAGAGCCGAGCCGTTGAAGGGCTCGCACCAGTCAGTCGGCGGATGTATCGCACCGCGATCGGCAGCGGCTGGGCATCGGCCCAGGCAAGCAGAGGAAGCGGGTTGCTGCGGCGGCGTTTCGCTCGTGACTGGCGGCGAGGTTCGCCTTGATATTGTGTATCGATGTGATAACTATCGGTGGTCATCTCTTTCCCTGCCCGGTGAGAGTTGGCGTGCCCAGCATCGGCTAGACTTCGACACCCGCTCCGTAGCCCCGGAGTGGGTGTTTCGCTGTTCGGGGGTCATGCGGCGCTCGCGGTATCGAGCTTGGGAAAGCCATCGATCCATGACTTCAAATCGTCGTGGCGGATCAGCGTCCGATTCCCGCATTTCCGGGCGACCAGCGCACCGGCCTTAATTGCTTCGTAGATGGTGGTTCTGCTGACGCCGCTGAGCGTGCAGGCATCCTTGATGGTCAGAGCGAGGGGTTGTTGAGCGCTCAAGTCGTTCTCCCGTGTCAGGCCGCATCAGTGCGGACACGGACAGAAAGAGCCGATGCGTGCTTCCTCGCTACGAACGAATAATCAGCGCTATTTTTTGTGCGTTCGCCGCCATTGTCGGTAACGCCGCTGCAGCCGAATTGCCGCGCCTTCGGTTTGAGTCGAAGCAAGGTTCATCGTGGCGGCCAATTGCTCGGTGACAGACTTCAGGGTCTCGCCTGAAGTTCGTCTTCGATGGATTTCAGGCATGAGCGCCAAGTCCGCCTCTTCGTACCCAGTCCCCTTGGGGCGCCCCTTTTCGCCGGGAGGATCTTTCATCATCGACAACAGGTCGAACGCTTCGGCAGGAGTCTCATTCAGAATCCGCTTTTCGAACGTCATGCGGACACGGTCGTCCTTGTGACTTAGCCCTTTTATGGCCCGGGCGAATTCCGCGGATTGCAGCATAGGCTCGGCCGCCCGGAGCCAGCTTCCAGCCTCTCGCTCGGCCTTGTCGCGAGCCAACGCTATCAGCACGATCATCTTCAGGACTTCGATCCGGGCGGCGAAGAGTTCCTCGTCACGTTCCATGCAACGCCACCACGTTCCCGCCTGCCGGCGTCCCGCAGAACTGCGCCCAGGCATCCATCAGTGCACGGCGCTTCTCCAGTGCATCACCGCGCCGGTAGGCTCGCTCTGTCTCGTCGCCGACGATGTGGGCGAGGGCCTGCTCAGCGACTTCCCGGGGATAGTTGGTGCGCTCGCCTGCCCAGTCTCGGAACGAGGAGCGGAAACCGTGCACGGTAAACTCCCCGGCGCCATGCCGGTCCAGTGCCTTGTATAGGGATGTCTCGGAGATGTGCTTCTTCGAAGCCAAGCCCGGCAACACGTAGTCGCCGCGCCGATCGGCATAGAGCGCCTTTAGCAGCTGCACCGTAGGCGCCGACAGCGGGACCCGGTGAGGCCGGTTCGCCTTCATGCGCTCCGCGGGAATCGTCCAGACGCGCTGCTCGAGATCAATCTCGTCCCATGTGGCACCGCGCGCTTCGGACGAGCGGGTCGCAGTCAGGATGACGAACTCGACCGCCCGGGCGGATAGGGCCTTGTCGGAGCGGATCTTCGCCATGAAGGCCGGCAGATCGTCGAATGGCATGGCGGCGTGGTGCACCCGGGTCTTCTTCTGATCAGGCAGGACCGTCGAGAGGTGGCCCCGCCACCGCGCCGGATTCTCTCCGCTTCGTAGCCCTTGAGCCTTGGCTGCATCGAGGATGCGTTCGATCCGGCCTCGCACCCGGCGTGCCGTCTCCCGCTTCTTGCTCCAGATGGGCTTCAGAGCTTCGAGGACGTGCTGCGTATCGATCTCGGCGATGTCCGTTTTCCAGAGCTTGGCCGCATAGGTCTTCAAGGTGTTGCGCCACTGTTGCTGATGCTTGGCGTTCCGGAAGTCGGGCAGGATCTCATTGAGGAAGGCCTCAGTGAACTCGCCGAAGGTCTTGCTCTCCGGAGGGGGCGGCGGCGCCCGGAAGAGGTCCTTCGGGTCCCGCTTGGGTTTCGAGGAAAGCCAGGCACGGGCCTCCTCAGCGCACCGGCGGGCATCGGCCAGAGAGACGGCCGGATAAGAGCCCAGACCCAGCTCCGGGCGCTTGCCGTTCCAGCGATAGGTGAAGCGCCAGGACTTCGACCCCTTCGCCGTGACGTTCAGCCAGAGACCCCCGCCATCGGGGTACTCCCCCTCCGCCACGATGTCCTTCACCTGCTTCGCGTTCAGACGGTTCATCGTGACCGGCATGGGGCTCTCCTCGGCGAGGACCGCCCCCGCCACTGACCCCACCACTTTAGCCTGACTAGGGCTGACAGTCACTTACAAATACGGACGGAACGTGCCTAAACATCAGTAATTACAGGGGGTCGAGAAACGAGTGCTGACGTGTGAGGACAAGGGTACGGCGGACTCCCTCTCCGCCAGCCAAGCATTGTCCGACGCGGACACACAAGTAACGGAATGTTCCGGATAGACAGGTTACACTTTCGCCCCGAACGGGTGATCGACAGTTTTTAGTGTCTGGGGCTCAAGATCACCGTATCCGAGGTCTTATTGCATGAACGACAAGAGCCAGATTCCGGCCTACGGTTCGGTGCAGGCTTTCGCCTTGCCGGTTTAGCAACCTTTCTCGACGACTTCCGTAATGCGTTCATCCGTTGCCGTTCGGCCAGGGATTTTTGCGCAAAGCCTGACCGTCTCGGTTTCCCCGGTCGTGTATTTGATCGACGAACGTTCGACATAGTGGCCGACTTCTTCTGACCAGAGCCAGCCTCGGCGTTCGACGAGTTTCATCGAGCTCGGCGTATAGCGTTCGCAATTGACGGGCAGAACTTCGATCTCGGCAAACGCGAATTCTTCCATGCGCTTGCGGCCGACCTTGCACGACCAGAATTGCAGGCTCCTCGATTTGGCGCCTTCGCGCGGCACGATGTCGGTCACGACTCTAAACCTGGAAGATGCGCCCTCGCGGGGCGGCCAGAGCTTCTCCGGTTTGCCGGATACCGTCCGCGTCCCCTTAACGCCGCTGACTTCCCATTCGAGGATCGGGATCGTGAAATTCCGTGACCGGATGTATTCACGTCCGCGCCGTGTCGCCCAGACTTGGGTTTCGCCGCGGTCTTCCACGAGTCTTTCCACCCGGCCGTCATCGAAGACAAAGGTTGCGTCAATCTCGATACGGACGGGTTCCGGAGCGGGGTTTGCGGAAGCGGGCTGAAGCGAAGCGCTGGCCCCAGCGATGAGAGCAGCAAGAAGGACAGACTTTCTCGTCATGGTTCAGTTCACTTCTTCGATTTCTATTTGCACGAGGCCGTGGCCAAAGGTTGGGTCTGCGCCCGATGCGCCAAGGTCCCGCGCCTCGTGCGTGAAGGCTTCTGCCCGCTTTACGGCATCCTTTCCCGGGGTCGGGTTTTCGAGTGACAGGAGCGCTGAGACCACCGGTGTCGCAAATGAGGTGCCCGTGACGGCGCTGTAGGTTCCATCCGGTCCTGCCGCGAGAATCTTGACGCCAGGAGCTGCGATGTCGACCTGGGTGCCACGTCCGGCGCGGCGGTAAATCTTGCCGTCGATGTCGACGGCCGTGACTCCGACAACGTTGGAGTAGGTCGCGGGAAAAACGGGTGGCGCGGCCGGTCCGTCATTGCCAACGGCGGCCGTGATGATGTGGCCCTTTTCCGTCAAACGTTTGACTGCCGCTTCGAGAATGTCGCTCGGAGGACCTGCGATCGAGAAATTGATCACGCCAGCGCCCTGGGACGCAGCCCAGTCCAGCGCTTCAAGAAGGGCCTTTGTGTCCGTCTCGGGAACGCCGTCCTTGGAGACGGAAAAAACGTTCGCGGCAAGCAGTTTGGCGCCTGGCACGATACCGCGATAGTCCGCCACCGGATCAAAGCCGACGATGATCGAAGCAACCGCTGTTCCATGATCGGAGTCGCGGCCCTTCTTGCTGCTCGCAAAGTCTTTGACAACGATCTTCCGGGTCGAGAGGGAAGGGTGCTTGGGGTCAACAAGCGTATCGATCATTGCAACGACTGCGCCATCACCCGATCGCGTGCCACCAACTTTCTGGACTTTCCGGCCCTCATCTTCGAGCTTGTCGGATGCCGGAAGGCCGAACACGTGATTGTAGTCAAAGGGTGCCGCGGGGAGTGAGTCTCTAAGTGCATCGGCAGCGTCCGGCATACTCATGCCCGATGGCGGCCTCAGTCTTTGAAGGCTGGTGTCCAGACCGTCGAGACGGGTCTGCGCGACGACGCGGAAGCCGATTTCCTGCAGGATCGAAAGATCAGTCGGTCCAAGGTCGAAGGTCAGGATATCCCGGTCTGCAAGAGGGTAGCCTTCGTCGTCAACGAGCCCGTCTGATGAGCCACTGCGCGTATCAGGCCGCTCGTCCGGATCTTTAGGACTTGAGCCAGAGGAAGGTGAAACGCCTCTGATGCCGGCGCCTCCGGGGCCATCATCGTCATTGTTTGAACTTCCGCCTGATGGGCCATCGTCGTCGTCGGAGTTGCCTCCGCCCGTGCCGGTGCCGTTGTCGTCGCCGCCAGTGCCATCGTCATCATCGCCGGTTCCACCGCCATCGCCGCCGGTGCCACCGTCGTCTCCGGTATCGTCACCGCCATCGTCGCCGGTGCCGGCGTCGTCCCCGATGTCGTCGCCGCCATCATCGCCGACGTCACCGCCCACGTCGTCTCCGGCATCGTCGCCAGGATCGTCACCTACGTCGTCGCCGACGTCATCCCCGACGTCGTCGCCGCCGGGATCATCAAGAATGTCGTCGTCATCGATCGTCTCGTCGTCCGCGTCATCATCGTCTTCGTCGTCATCGACCTGCGCCTGCGCAGGCCCGGCAAGCACCAGCGCCGACACGGACGCCGCGGCGACGACTGTTACCGCGGGCGAAGAGGCGAGCTGTGAGCCTGCCAAAAGCCAGGCGGCCAGGTCGACAGTCAAAGTCCGTTTTGTCGATGACATCCAAATCCCCTTGCTGGACCATTCATGTCGGTAACGCCGTGGTGGCCCAAATTATTCCCGGACCCTTATGTCCTTTGCTTATGAGTCCCAGAAAAGAGACTTTTTTCTGACATGGAATAAAGGTAACGGGGCCGGCGTTCTTGGGGGAGTGAATGGATATTCAGGAAGAAAAAGCGCTGCGCTTGCAGATTGTCGCCCTCATCCCGCGACTACGCAGGTTTGCGCTTGGTCTGACCCGCAACGGGCCTGAAGCAGATGACGTGGTTCAGATGGCACTTGAACGGGCAATTTCAAAACTCCATCAGTTCCAGCCGGGAACGCGGTTGGAAGCATGGTTGTTCAGGATAGTCAGGACGACCTGGCTGGATGACCGGCGCCGCATGGCCCGCCGGCCTGCCGAGAGCAATGAAGATGCGGTCAACGGGTTTGCGGGCGACAGCCTGCCACAAACGGATACGCTCGACCTTCGCGCTGATCTTGCGAGAGCTCTGGGAACCCTTTCCGAAGACCAGCGCGCCGTTGTCCTTCTCGTGCTTGTTGAAGGGCAGAGTTACGATGAGGCGAGCGAAATCCTCGGCGTGCCGCCAGGCACCATCATGAGCCGGCTTTCGAGGGCTCGTGCAGCCCTGATGCAGGCTCTTTCTGAGCAAGGAGTGCGGCCATGACCGTGAACGTGACCGATGAAATGATCATGGCGCTCGCTGACGGCGTTCTCGAGGGTCCTGAGGCTGAGGCAGTTCGTGAGGCGATTGCGGCGAGCAGCGCCCTTCAGGAGCGATTTGAGACTTTTCAGCAAAGCCGGCTGGTGCTTGCCGGGGGGTTCGATGGGCTGCTGGAGCGCCCCGTGCCCGAGGACATGAGAAAGTTCGTGCTGGAGCAGGCGTCTCCGGGCGGCGTCATCGTCTCCCTGAATGCTGCGCGGACCCGCCGCGGCCGGCTGTTCGACTTTGACGTGTTTTCCAAGGCGGCGGCTGCCGTCGTTCTGCTCGGGGCAGCCGCGCTCGTCGGTTACCAGTTTGGTCAGAACGAACCAACCGCAGATGGGCTAGTGCTTGCCGGATGGTTGCCACAGGAGAGCCCGGTCGCGGCGGCCTTGTCGTCGACGCCAGCTGGCGGATCTGCCTCAGTCGGCGGTGCTGAGTTCGTTGCGGTTGCGACATTCGAGATGGCAGGAGGGCAGGTCTGCCGGGAGTTCGAAATGAAGCAGGAGGGCCCCGGCATCGTTGGATTGGCGTGCCGTGTTGATACCGGCTGGCAGGTCGAAATTGCAGCGATCAATCCGGCCGGCAATGCGGCTGGCCAGTTCCTTCCGGCTTCGGCGGACGCGTTTGAACTGGTGGGTGCGGCCCTCGACGCAAAGGGAGCTTACGAGCTGGTTGATCCTGCCGACGAGGCCTGCGTCCTCGGCAACGCGTCGTGTGCGGCCCGGCCCTGAGCTTTGCCACCCGGCTCAGATCGAAGACGTTCCGATTCTTTTTGACGCGATGGAATGAATCCCCGAGCGCCAACGTTTTACCAACAAGAGCATCGTGGCGTACCTCATGATCGCTCCGAGGATTGTTGGCGCCGGTGTAGCATGTCCCCTTTGGCTACGGCGCTTGCCCGCAAGTGGGGCCCGTTTTCGGGTCCTTCAGGCCGGTTGCCGGATTTGTCCCCCCACCCCCTATCCTGCGACTGAAGGCTGGCGCCAACAATCTTTTCCCGGTTTGCCAGGCTGGCGCTGGCCGCCCTTTCCCGGGCAAGGCCACCTGCTTTCCATTCAGGAAAGAAACCGGACAGCCGCGTCGAAGCCGTCCTGCCGGACAATCTCGCACTCTGTGTTTAACCCATGCCGTGCACAGATCATCGTCAAATGGTCAGGAACGATAATCTTGTGACTGAAACGGATTCGCGCGCCAGTTTCCGATACATCGATGCAGACCCCGTCAGCCCTGCCATTCGGAGGCCAGATCAGGCGGCATGGCGCCCACACTTTCTCGCGGGGTGATTTTCGCTTGCCATGACCCTTGGGACCGGACGGCGCGATTGCCGGAGCAGGCTGCGAGCTGCTCAGTGCGCGTTCGATTTGCGACTTGCGGATTCCGGGAGGTTTCTTGCCAAATACCATTTTCTGTCCAGACACGTTACAGCAGCTTTTTTCAAAAGAACCAAATCTGCAGCGATGAAAGGTTGGTCGAGTTTCATCGTATCCCGGTCAAGCTCAGCCGAGCCCCGCTTTCGTGGGTAACCAAAAGGGAGGTTGATGGAAGGGAAATCGCTCAAGCGTCGAGCGAAGCCTTCCTGGCCTTGCGGGAGGCACGCATCACCTGCGCCTCGAGATGGCGCGGGAGAAGATCGAAGATCAGATGAATTCTGTCTTCCTGACCATCATTCCGTGCTTCGTGGACGGCCTTGTTGTCGAACCACCAAAGCTCGCCTTCCTGCATGCGAACTTCCTCATCCCCCGCCTTCAACCAGGATCCGTCTGTCGATCTGAGAACCAGATGGTATCGGTTGCGTAGCTTGTAGTACTCGCCCCTATCCGAATGTGGATAAACTTGTCGGCCGGCGGCTAAACACACGATTTTCGCACGACCGAGGACTCCGTCCTGTTCGGCGGCGAACTGTTTAAGGAACTCCTGAAAACGAGGCAGACGATGCGATCCGCTGGTCCATCGGCTCTCGTGGACATCGCGCCGGCTCCGCCCGCCCTGTGCGGACTTAACCATCCCCCTCAGCGGAACAGCCAGCGCCTCCCTTTGCACAGTCACAGCCTGCTGCCGGCCGGTTTGCTCCGCCCAGATTGCGTCAACGCCGCTGAGTTCAGCCAACAGCGGCGCGGGATCGAAGCCCTGTTTCAGCCGCTTGAAGTATTGCATGTACCGTCTCCCTGTTTGTCAGGTGAACGCCCGCGGCATGGGTAATATTCCGGTCTCTGTGATTGGCGTGGTTCCTGGCGCGGAATATCCGGCCCCAGCCGGGCGTTACTTGTTCATGCGAACACCGGCAAACAGGAAGGAAGTACCATTGGCCTGGCTTGAAAGCCTCGCCCTCCGGCTCACCTGGTGTTCTTGCCTCTCCAGCTTCGGTTCCTTGGCCGGCGCTAACCTCAAACGCTTTGGAGCGGCCTTAGTCGGCCTCAGTCTAATGATGAATGCACACGCAGACGACGGACGATCTTCGGGGCGATCCAGTGACGCCGGGTCACGAATGGAGGCGGGCATATCGCGTTTTATCTTCGATGGCTGGTCAGGTCCCGAACTTCGGGTCTGGACCTATGTGCCGAGCTCGGTGTCTCCTGATGCGCGAATCCTGTTCGTAATGCACGGGGTAGAGCGGGATGCGAAGCGATACATTGAGGACTGGGCCCGCACAGCCGAACGCTATGGCGTCATACTTGTTGCCCCCGAATTTGATGAACGCCGGTTTCCGGGACCTGAATCCTATAATCAGGGCGGCGTAATCGATCCGCTTACCGGCAAAACGCGCGATCCGGAAACGTGGACATTCTCCGTAATCGAGCCGCTGTTTGAAGAGGTGAAGCGCCGGACCCGGAGTGAGGTTCGCGCCTATTCCATTTATGGCCACTCTGCCGGCGCGCAGTTTGTGCACAGGTTCGTCATGCTGGCCCATCCGGTCCGCCTTGACCACGCTGTCGCCGCCAATGCGGGCTGGTATACCTGGTTCGATCCTGATCGCGCCTTCCCACAAGGCATGAAATTGCACAGGCAAGGCTTCGTGCTCGACAGGTCCGGCTTTTCCGAGCGTCTCACCATCCTTCTGGGTACTGAAGATATTGAATCGGATGATCGCAATCTTCGCGATGATGTCTGGACCCGGGAGCAGGGCCAGAACCGGCTAGAAAGGGGCAGGGCCTTCTTTGCCCACGCGAGGGAAACCGCAGGCGCGCGGGCGCCCGCGTTCAGATGGCGCCTGCAATACGCCCCCGGCGTCGCACATGAGAACCGGAAGATGGCGCTCTATGCTGGCGATATTCTTTTCCGGAAGGATGCGCCGGAAAACCGCCCGGAAATACTGCTTGCCTTGCACAGGAATGAAGGGGTCGATGTCTGCGAGGAATTGAATTGGCCAAACTCCAAGCACTTTAACCTCGCTAAGGCCACCTGCGGCGGCGTGGCGGACGTCCGTATGGATACGTGGGCTGCTTTGCCTGGTTCGATGCAGCAGTCGGATTCTGTCGCGTTGCTGGATCAAGCTCTCCTTATCGACGACCAAGTGGAACTCCCTCAGCGCCTTGCTCGTTCGGTCAAGATTGCGCTGATCGATGCCGAAGGGAAAGATCCTCGGGAATCGTCAAGGCTGGAACGGACGGTTGACGACGTCGTGAGGCGTGGCGCCGATCTTGTCCTTCTGGTCAATTCCCCCACCGATGGCAGGGTGAGGAAGGCTGACGGGTATACGCTTTTCCATCTGCCCCGGCAGAAATCACGCCGACAGGACCATGATGCTGGCAGAAAGCGGAAAGCCGTTGCCACCCTGATTGCCATGGCGCCGGATGCATCAAAGCAAGCGATAGCGATCCGGGTTTACCCGTCTTGGGCGGGCGCTGCGGGGCGCGATTCGGCGCAATGGTCGCCATTCGTCGAAACGGTCAGGCGAATTGTTGCCCGCACCCGCGACAAGGTGCGTTTTGAAGCCGGTCAGGATGAACTCGGAGACTACCTCACTTTCGAAATCGATTGGCCGCGAAGCCAGTGAGGGACGCGGTTGTTCAGAAAGTCTGTTTGGCCTCGATGCGGGAATGGCACGCTTGGAATTTTTCACTTTTCACGGAATGAACCGGGCGCCAGCGGCGTTCGTAGGAAAACAGGGTTCAAACGCAGGGGATTAAATGTCTAAATTGTTCAAGTTCGGTGCGGCGTCTTTGTCCGCGCTGGTTGCGCAGGGCGCTCTGATGGCTTCAGCCGAAGTCAGCTATGATGAACGCGGTCTGGTTTACGAAAACGGGGCTGTCACGGTTCAGGCCCGCGGCGCTGTTGCCGTCCAGGGCGCCTGGTATGAACCGCTTCAGGGCGGCGTTCCGAGAGACGGCAGCGAAGCCGATGGTTCCGCCGTTCTGATCGCTGAATGGGAAACCAGTTCCGGACTGCTGTTCGGCGTCCGCGGCGAATTTGATACCGGCAACACGCAGATTGACGATTTCGAGCGTGACGAACTCTATGCTTATGTCGCGGCTGATTGGGGCCGGATTGAAGCGGGTGAAAACGATGGACCCGCTGACACCTTGTCGTTCCACGCCCCGACGATCGGGCTCGGCCAGGTGCGCGGGGATTTCGCCCGATACACGGGTTCCGTCGCTCTCCTGTCCCCTTATGACAGCCGGGATGCGCTCAAGGTCTCCTACTTCTCGCCGCCTGTGAACGGATTTTCTGCGGGCGTCTCGTACTCTCCCGAATTCAAGTCCAACGAGGACGCCGTAAACCCAACGAGCCGCATCGTTCAGGACGAAGTCTACGAACTTGGCGCGCAATACATTCGCCCCGTCGGCAACTGGGTTGCCGGACTGTCAGCCGCTTTTGTGAAGGGTAGCGCAGACCCCGTCACCAATCGCGCTGATATTGAAAGCTGGAGCGTCGGAACCGAGCTTCGGCGCGGAAAAATGATCTTCGGCGCGGCCTATGTGGATCGCGGCCGCTCTGCCCTTCGTCCGACTGCGGAAACCGAGAACGAGTGGAACGCTGGCTTTGGTTGGGAGGAAGATCGTTGGGAGGCCGCGACCTCCTATGCGGTCACGAGCCAGGGCGATGAAAAAGATCACCGGTTCGGGATTGGTGTCGACTTTGATGTTACGCCGCACGTTTATCTGCGTACGGATGCTGTACGCCTTGTGTCGGAGCGTCCGGGGATCGAAAACCGGGATGGCTGGGTGGCCATGACCGAACTCGGCCTTCGCTTCTGAGCCATAGCTTTCACCTGATCTTTCAGGCTTTCAAGGCCCCGCCAATCCGGCGGGGCTTTTTTCTGTGCTGATGGAAGGATCGTGCGCTGCCGAGCGTTATCCCTGTAAGCAACATAGCCGGATGAAGGACATACAGATGATCGAGATTTTCGACCAGGCGCGCCTCAACAAATCCAAACGCGCTTTCACGACCCGCCGCGTCCCCATGCAGGATATGCGAGCACTCGAAACCGGTCCGGTCACTCCCGTGGCGGGTGACCTGGTTCTGGCGCGAGTTGAACAGGTCGGGCGCCTTCAGCGACTCGAACTCACGACCGGACGGAAAGCGGCCATCTTTCCGGGGGACGAAGTGGTTGTCGCTTACGGCAACAGATATGCTCCCGATGCCTACGAAGCCGAAGTGCCTGATGATCTGTCGGACTGCGATCTGGCTGCCGGAGGCGGAATTGCTTCGCTGGTGATCAACTCCAACGCGGTTTGGGAAGCCAAGGGTAGCCCGACACGCTTGCGGCCGATCGGTCTCATAACCGATTCAGAGGGCCGCGCGATCAATCTGAAACGATATGCCTTGCCGGTTCGCCCTTTGCTCAACCGTGAGGTCCCCGTCATCGCGGTATGTGGCGCAACCATGAACTCCGGCAAGACCACGACGGTCGCGGGCATGGTACGCGGGCTTACGCAGAAGGGCATGAAGGTCGGCGCTGCCAAGATCACGGGCACAGGTTCGGGGAATGACTACTGGAAGTTTGTCGACTCGGGCGCTGCCCACACACTCGACTTTACCGATGCGGGTATGGCAACCACCTATCTTGCAGATGTTGATCATGTTGTCAGAGGC
>Ga0315907_10006742_pt1 | contig 12109 bp, 18 predicted proteins | sample LakEriMetagenome_3_FD_203525 | JGI IMG/M metagenome (GOLD analysis project Ga0315907, IMG submission 203525) | Freshwater fungal communities from buoy surface, Lake Erie, Ohio, United States - Buoy 12 MA123 | ecosystem: Environmental > Aquatic > Freshwater > Lake > Lake biofilm | place: USA...
CACGAAACCCAGATAGATCATTTCGCCGGTTGCCATCGCCATCTCCTTTGTGTTGCGAGGATGACGTCAGATTGGCAACCGGCGCGAATGGTTGCATTGATTCAGGTCAAGTCGCCTATTTCGGCTGGGGCACGATGCGCAAGTAGGGCTTGGGCGCCTTCCAGCCGCCCGGATATTTGGCCTTGGCTTGGTCGTCGGTGACCGAACCTGCGATGATCACGTCCTCGCCGTTTTTCCAGTTCACCGGGGTTGCGACCTGGTGCTTGGCGGTGAGCTGGATGGAATCCAGCAGGCGCAGCACTTCGTCGAAATTGCGCCCCGACGTCATCGGATAGATCAGCATGGCTTTGATCTTCTTGTCGGGGCCGATGATGAAGACCGTGCGCACGGTCGCATTGTCGGTCGCCGTGCGGCCGTCGGCCGTGCTGCCTGCCGCCTCGGGAAGCATATCGTAGAGTTTTGCAACTGCAAGCGTAGGGTCGCCGATCATCGGGAAATCGACTTTCGAGCCTTGCGTTTCCTCGATGTCGGCCGCCCAGCGCGCGTGGTTTTCGACCGGATCGACGCTGAGGCCGATCACTTTCGTGTTGCGTTTGACGAATTCGGGCTTGAGGCGCGCCACGTAGCCGAGCTCGGTCGTGCAGACGGGCGTGAAATCCTTGGGATGCGAAAACAGCACCGCCCAACTGTCGCCGATCCATTCGTGGAAATGGATCGTGCCTTGGGTCGTGGTGGCGGTGAAGTCCGGCGCAACGGCGTTGATGCGCAAGGTCATGGCTTGGCTCTCCCTTTGGACTGAATTTCGCGCGCGACGCTAGCACGCAATCGGGGCGTCGACTCGGGCCATGTCAGTTGTAACTTTTTATCGACAAGAATTTATGACAGGTTAGATTTACATATTGGAGTACCGTTTAGTGTTGTAGAATTGCGAGATATTCGCAAAAACTATTCATAAACAAACATAAACCGTTAAATTTCCGCTTGGCGTGGTCGTGCTCGCTTGATAAGTTTGTCCGTTCATCGATTCCTCCGTTTGGGTCGATGACGTGTTCTCAAGTTGTAAAACTTTGCGTATAGACTCTGCACATTCTTGTGAGTCCCAACGAACCCCGAGGAGGAACGACATGTCCGACGACGATCTCACCAAAGTCTGGCCGACGGGCCTGACGCTGCCGGAGGCGGAAGAGATCCACCGCCACATCATCGACGGAACGCGCATCTTCGCGCTGGTTTCGTTGGCCGCACATCTGATGGCGTACATGTTCACGCCCTGGCTGAAATAGGAGAACGCACCATGTTTTACGGAAGAATGTGGCTGGTCGTGAAACCGTCGGTCGGCATCCCCATGGGCGCCGTCGGCATCTTTGGGGTCTCGCTGTTCATTCACGCGTGCATCCTCACGAACACGACGTGGTTCCCGGCCTTTCTGAACGGCAGCGCCAAGCCGCGCATCGTTTCGGAACTGGTCGTTCCCACAGGACAACCGCCGGGCGCGCAAGCGTTTGCGTCCCTGGAACTCCCGAAGTAACGGGGCTGCACGGCAGACGACGTCAACGGGCCGGGGTCCTAGTCGGGATCCCGGCCTGTTTCGTTTGATCTGATGCTTTTGCCTCGTTTCGTTTGCAAGGCCGCACAGAGGGCCGCAAAGAGGATCGTGCGATGAGTGGAATGCGCCAGAAAGCCGTGCTGTTCCTGCTGCAGGCAGGCCCGCGCTTTTTGCCGTTTGCGGATGCGGCGACGCCGGATCTGCCGCTCGGCCGTCTGCTGCGGCTGTCGCTGTTCCAGGTTTCGGTCGGCATGGCGCTGGTGCTGCTGGTCGGCACGCTGAACCGCGTGATGATCGTCGAACTCGGCGTCTCGGCCGCCTTTGTCGGCGTGATGATTTCGCTGCCGCTGATATTCGCGCCCTTCCGCGCGCTGATCGGTTTCCGTTCGGACACGCACAGCTCGGCCCTGGGCTGGCGGCGCGTGCCCTTCATCTGGCGCGGCACGATGATCCAGTTCGGCGGCCTTGCGCTGATGCCGTTCGCGTTGCTTGTTCTCGCCGGTGGCGGCGAGTCCGCCGATGCGCCGGCCTGGATTGGCCAGCTTGGTGCGGGCCTCGCGTTTCTGCTGGTGGGGGCGGGGCTCCACATGACGCAGACCGTGGGCCTCGCGTTGGCGACGGATCTCGCACCCGTCGAATCCCAGCCCAAAGTCGTCGGGCTCATGTATGTGATGCTGCTTGCGGGCATGATCTTCTCGGCCCTGTTGTTCGGCTGGCTGCTCGCGGATTTCTCGCCGCTGCGCCTCGTGCAGGTCATCCAAGGTGCGGCCCTCGCGACGATCGTGCTCAATGTGGTGGCGTTGTGGAAACAGGAGCCGCGCAAGCCGCTCTACGGTGCGGCCGCCGCCGCGCCCGCAAAAAAGCAGCACTCGTTCGCGGAAGCCTGGGCCCATTTTGTCGCCGGCGACCGTGCCATTCGCCGCTTGATTGCGACCGGTTTCGGCACGATGGCGTTCAGCATGTCCGACGTGCTGCTCGAGCCCTATGGCGGGCAGATACTGCATATGGAGGTCGGCACCACGACGGCGCTCACGGCCACGCTCGCGCTCGGCGGGCTGTTCGGCTTTGGCCTGGCCTCGCGCGTGCTGGGCCGCGGTGCCGACCCGTTCCGCATGGCAAGCTACGGCGCTTTGGTCGGCATTCCCGCTTACTTGGCGCTGATCGCATCGGCCCCGTTCGAAGCCCCCGTGCTGTTCGGCCTTGGTACCGCGGCAGTCGGGTTCGGGGCTGGGCTGTTCGGCCACGGCACCTTGACCGCGACGATGAACTTGGCGCCCAAAAACCAGACGGGTCTCGCCCTTGGCGCTTGGGGGGCCGTGCAGGCTTCGGCAGCCGGCCTTGCGGTGGCGACGGGCGGCATCGTTTACGAGGCCGTCGCCTGGTTTGCCGCCGCGCGCGGGCTCGATCCCGCGACCGGCTACAATGTCGTATATGCGATCGAGATCGGGCTCTTGTTTGCGGCCCTGCTGGCGATGCTGCCGCTGCTGCGGCGCACGACGGGGCTCGCACATGTCAATCCGCCGACCGGGGCCGCGGTATCGTGACGGCCATCCTTCCGACAAAGGCATCGACATCCAGCTTGCCGCCTGAATTCCCCGCCTTTATCCTCAAATGAACGCCCGCGACCCATCGGAGCCCCACATGTCGAAGAAGATCATGCGCACCTACCGCTCGTTGATGTACCTGCTGCCGGTTTTCGTGCTGCTGGTTCTTTTTCCGAGTTCGGGACCGGTCGCGCCCGTGATGGCGCTCCTTGCCATTATCTTCATCCTGTTCAATTGGCTCGATAGCTGATCGGGCAAGCTGCAGCACCGAGACGTCGCCGCATCGCCTTTTGACACGGCGACGGCACGCAGGGTCTGTCGCTTCGCCGATCGATCGCAAACGAGATCGGCACGATTGCACCAATGCGTGACTTCACCGTCGAGCCCTTCGATACCGAACTCTGGCATCCGCGCACGCGCAGCGTCTATGCGCATTGGCAGGGCCTACCGCGCCCGCATGGACGCCTTCCGGTCCGCGCCGCCTTCGATGCGTTTGCCGTACCCGCCGCCCTTGGCTGGATCTGGATGCACGACATCGAGCGCGAGCCATTTCGGTTGCGCTGCCGCCTGTTCGGCACCCGGATCGCCGCGTCGGTCGGCGTCGACATTACCGGCCAGTATCTCCAGGACCGCCCTTTGTCCGATCCGCAGCGCCCGCTCGACGCGGTGCGCCTGCGCCTGACCGCGATCGACGGCTTGGCGACTTGGGCCCGTACGCCGCCGATCCTGCACCATGGCGACATTTGGTCGGAGGTCGAGAGCCTGATGGTGCCGTTCGCCGACGACGGCGAACATCCCGACATCCTGCTCGGCGTCTCGGTCTATTACCGCTTCGACGGCTCCGACGTCTGAGCGGCGCGACCGCGGGCAGCGGGTTTGGATACACGCCGCAGCGCTTTGGGCTTCGGCGCGCAATATATCCGGTAAAGCGTTTCGAGCACGCGCGTGACGGCGGCGCCGGCAAGGCTGTAGCGGATCGTCTGGCCGTCGCGGCGGGCGGCGACGAGGCCGAGTGCGCGCAGTTTCGCAAGATGCTGCGAAAGTGCGGCCGGGCTCAACGCGACGATCTCGGCGAGCGTGCCGGCCGATTTTTCGCCCTCCAAGAGGCTGCACAGCACCATCAGCCGTTTGCCGTTGGCCATCGCGCCGAGCAGAGCGGCCGCCTGTTCGGCTTTCGATTCCAACGCGTTGGCCGCGATTTTCCGTCGTTTCGTTTCCATCTTCATTATTTTAGTATTTTCGAATATACTTAACAAATAGTTTCACGCTCGGAAAAACGAAGGAGCTTTCCATGGCCAATGTTGGATCGACCGATCGCCTGCTGCGTTTTGCCGGCGGCGCGGTGCTGCTCGCGGCTCCGTTCTTGCCGCCCTTCGCCGAATTCTTCGCGGCCCTCGGCCTCTGGAAATTCGCATTCGTCGCGGTGGGTGCGATCTTGATGGCGACGGCAGCTTTCCGCTTCTGCCCGGCCTATCGGCTCATCGGCATTTCGACATGCCGCATCCCGTCGCCGTGACGCCGCGATGACCGACTTTTCGTTTGCTGCCGCATTGGCGGGCGGTGCGCTGATCGGTGCGGCAGCCGTGCTGCTGATGCTGTTCGAGGGGCGCATCGCGGGCGTGAGCGGCATTGCGTCGCGCCTGTTGCCGCCTTACGCCGCTGGCGACTTCACGGGGCGCGAATTTCTCGGGCGGGCCGCCTTTGTGGTCGGGCTCGTGGCCGCACCGCTTGCGTGGCGGCTCGGCACGGGCGCGATGCCCGAACTCGTCGTCGAAGCGGGGCCTGCCACGCTCGTCGTGGCGGGCCTGCTGGTCGGCTTCGGGGCGGTGTGGGGCAGCGGCTGTACGTCGGGCCACGGCGTGTGCGGATTGTCGCGCCTGTCCAAACGCTCTTTTGCGGCCGTCGCGATCTTCATGGCGACGGCGATCGCCACGGCCATTCTATGGCGACATTATCTGTGAGGTTTGCGATGGCGATCTTCGTTCAATTTGCGATCGGTTTGCTGTTCGGGCTCGGGCTTGTCGTCTCGGGCATGTCGAACCCGGCGACGGTGCTTGGATTTCTCGATTTTGCGGCGATCGGCGCAGGGGCTTGGGATCCGCGCTTGGCGTTTGTGCTGGTCGGCGCCGTCGGAGTTGCCGCACTCGGCTATCGCTTGGTGCTGCAGCGCCGGCGTCCGGTCTTCGCCGACGCGTTCCATCTGCCGACGGCGACCTCCATCGATGCGCGTCTCGTATTCGGGGCGGCGATTTTCGGCGTCGGTTGGGGGCTTGTCGGGTTCTGCCCCGGCCCTGCCTTCGTTGCGGTCGGGACGGGTGCTGCGCCGGCATTGCTGTTTGCCGCCGCAATGCTGGTCGGCATGGCGGCGGCACGGGCACTCGCCGCAAATCTCAGCCGGAATCGGCCAGGGCCAGCAGCATCCGGCGCATGATGAGGCCGGGCTTGTCCGACGGCATGTGCCGTTCGGCGGTCGCAAAATCGCGCAACGGTACGTAAGGGTCGGTTGCCTCGAGCACGGCTTTGTCTTCGAGCGTGACCGCGCGATCGAACGCCACGGCCTTTGCTGCCGGAACCTCCGCTTCGCTGTCGTTGCGATAGGCCCATTGCACGAGCCGCGTATGGCCCTCGTCGACGGGCACGGTCGCGGTCACGATGCGGTGGGCAACGCCGTTGGGATAGGTAAGGTCGAGCTTGCGCAGGAACGGGACCCAGTAGCGATGCACGGTCGTGCGCGTCGTGGTCTCGCCTGCAAGGCCGGAATAGGCGGCACCGATGGCGCGGTTGGCGGCGCGAATGACCGTGTGCGTCACGAACCCGTCGGCAAATTCCTCGATGCTGTTTTCGGCCGGGATCGGATCGCGCGTGTTGCCGAACGTCGCCTGGTGCACGAACTCGATATGCGCATTGTCGAACTCGTTTTCCATGAGACGCAAAGCGCCGCAGCCCCATGTCTCGGCGAATTCCGGGATGCGCCGCCAAGCTGGATCGCCGTCTTCGGCAAAATCGGGGATATCGGCTTGCGGCGTGTCGAGAGCGACCCAGACATGGCCGTAGCGCGCCTTTGCATGGAAGGCGGCGATTTTGATGTTGCCGGTCGCAGCCGGATCGGCGCGCTGCGGGATGCGCACGCATTTGCCCGACCGGTCGAAGGTCCAGCCGTGATAGCCGCACACGATGGCGCCGTTTTCGACATGTCCGATCGAAAGTTTGGCCGTGCGATGGCAGCAGCGGTCGATGGCGGTGGCGGGTGCGCCGCTTTCGTCCAGCCACAGCACGAGATCGACGCCGAGTAGGCGCTGTGCGAGCGGCCCTGCCGCGAGATCTTCGACGCGCACGAGCGGATACCAGAAGCGCTTCAGCGCCGGAATTTCGGAGAGTTTCATGGGGTGCGTCGGCAAGCAATTCGGATGCCAGTCCGCTCTCGACGCGGTGCAGTCGACTATGCTGAGCTTCGTACGCCCTCAAGCTGATCGGGGAACCAACTGCCCATGAGCGAAAAACCGAAACTCGCCGACTATCCGCGCCACGCGCACGACAAGCTGCGCTATGCCGACACCGACCGGCAAGGGCACGTCAACAACGCCGTGTTCGCGACGTTTTTCGAAACCGGCCGTGTCGAATTTTTGTACGACCCGACCGCACCGCTCCATGCGCCCGACGGCGCATTTGTGATCGCGCGCGTGGCCATCGATTTCGTCGACGAAATCCGTTGGCCGGGCAGGGTCGATATCGGTAGCCGCGTCGCGGCGATCGGGCGTTCGTCGATCCGGCTCGAACAAGCTTTGTTCCAGGACGGCCGCCACGTCGCTTCCGCCGAAAGCGTGATCGTGCATGTCGACACTGGCGACCGCAAATCGCGCCCGCTGCCGCCCGCAAGCGTCGCCGCCCTCGAGGCGTGCAAGGCACGCACGGACTAGATTGCGGCGAAGATTCATGCCGCGCGTTCCACGCGTCGATGCTCGCGGCCAAAGAGGCGTTGGGCAAGATACACGGCCTCGCGATCGACGCCTTGAGGCCGCCCCCGTGCGACGCGGCGAGGCGCAACGCGTTCGGCCTAAGGCCTTCAATGGCATATGAATTGCATTATCCTGGGGCGATTTGTTGTATCGATCGAACCAGGAGTTTTGCGCATGCGGTCGTTTGTTTTCGGGGTCGTTGCGGCCCTTGTTGTCGGCTCCGGGGTCGTTGCCTCGGGTGCCTCTGCCCAGACCCCAGTTCGTTGGCTGAGCCAAACGCCGAGCGTGCAAACCCAGTTTCCGATCGAATCGGCGGCGATGGCGCGCATCACTTCGGCGGGCGTTGGCCTGCGCGTCGATCGTCAAGAGTTCATGGCGCTCGGCCTCAATCTTGCCGATGCGCTGCGCCTCGTGCGCGGGGGTACCTACGACATCGTCTCCACGCAAATCGGTCTCGCCTCGCGCGACGATCCGTTCCTTGAAGGCATCGACCTCATTGGCGTGTCGACCGACATGGACGATCTCGAATCGGCCGTGAAGGCCTATCGTCCGCTGTTCGACAAGCGCTTGGAGCAGCGCTTCGGCGCGCGCGCATTGGCGATCTGGCCGTTCGGCCCGCAGGTCTTTTTCTGCAACCAGGCCATCAAGACGCTCGACGATCTCAAGGGCCAGCGCGTGCGCTCGTTCACGCCGTCGATGTCGAAGCTGCTCGAGCAGCTGGGCTCGACGCCCGTCTCGATCGCGTTCCCGGAAGTCTATCCCTCTCTGCAGCGCGGTGTCGCCAATTGCGGCGTCACGTCGCCCACGTCGGCCAACACCGGCCGTTGGCCTGAGGTGACGTCGCATCTGCTGCCGCTCTCCGTTTCGGGCTCGGTGCAGGCGCATCTCGTCAACGCGGCGTGGTACGCCAAGCTCTCGGCACCCCAGAAGGACGTGCTGTCGCTCGAGCTGCGGCGCATGGAAGCCGAACTTTGGAACCTCGCGCGCAACACCAACGAGATTGCGACCAACTGCAGCATCGGCAAGGAGCCGTGCACGCCGCCGCATGTGAGCTACAAGATGACGCTCGTCGACGTCGCACCCGCCGATCTCGCGCGCGTGCGCAAGATCTCGGCCGAGCAGGTCCTGCCCGAATGGGCCGAGCGCTGCGCGCGCGCGTATCCGAACTGCAAGCAGGCCTGGAACGGCAGCATCGGCAAGGCGCGCGGGATCACGATCCCCTAAATGCCCGGCGCCGGCCCTTACGACAGCAACAATCCCGTCGCGCGCGTTCTGGGGCCGGCCGTTCGCTGGTTCCAGATCGCGTGCGGCTGGGCGTTGATGGCGATTTGCTTTGCGACCCTCTACGACATCGTGGCGCGGCGCTTGTTCGGCCACTCCGTGCAGGGCGTAAACGAGCTCGGCGCCTATCTGCTCGCCATCGTCTCGGCCTTCGGGTTTTCCTCCGCATTGCTGCAGAAGGCGCATTCACGCGTCGATTTCCTCTATCCCTACATGTCGCCGCTGGCGGTCTCGATCCTGAACCTCGCGACGGCCGTGTCGCTCGCCGTTCTTGCGGCGATTTCGGTTTGGCAGGGCTGGCATGTGCTCGACGAGAGCCTCCTGTTCGACAGCCGTGCGGCCACGCCGCTGCAGACGCCGATGTGGATCCCGCAGGGTTTGTGGCTCGCCGGACTTGCCCTGTTTGCGGGCGTTTCGGGGGCGTGTGCCGTGCATGCCGCACTCCTGTTCGTGCGCGACCGCAAACGCCTCGATGCGCTCTACGGTCCGCTCACGGTCGAAGGCCAGATCGAGGTCGAAACGCAAGGGACGTTGCCGCCGACTGCCGAAGGAAAAGCATCGTGACGATCGGGATCGCCGCCGTCGCGATCGGCTTCCTCGGCATGCTGCTGCTCCTGTTCCTCGGGCTGCATGTCGCAACCGTGCTGTTCTTGACGGCTGCCGTCGCGATCGAGATCTATTTCGGCGGCGCGTTGATGGCGATCTACGGCACGCAGCTTTGGAGCGCCATGGAGGACTACATCCTCCTGTCGATCCCGCTCTATATTCTGCTCGGTGAAATTCTCGTGCGCTGCGGGGCGACCGACAAGATGTACGGGGCACTCGCGCTTTGGCTCGGCCGCTTGCCGGGCGGGCTCCTGCACACGAATGTCGGCGCATCGGCGCTGTTCTCGGCCGTTTCCGGCTCGTCCATTTCGACGGCCGCAACCATCGCGACCGTGGCATTGCCGTCGTTCCGCCAGCGCGGCTACGACGACCGGTTTGTGCTGGGCTCGATCGCTGCAGGCGCGTCGCTCGGCAATCTCATTCCGCCGGGCATTGCCTTCATCGTCTATGCCGCATTGACGAACAGCTCGGTCGGCCAGCTCTACGCGGGTGCGATCATTCCGAGTGTGCTGATGACCTTTCTTTTCATGGCGACGATCGTGGCGATCGCACTGCTGCGTCCGAACCTGATGGGGCCCAAGGAGCCCAAACGGAGCCTCGCCGAGCGCATCCGCGGCCTCGCCGACCTCACCGGCCCGATCGTCGTGTTCGTCGTCATCATGGGGTCGATCTATACGGGCTGGGCGACCGTCACGGAATCGGCGGCTTTGTCGGTGCTGGTGGCCCTCGTCATCGCGGCCGTCAATCGTACGCTCACGATCCGCATGCTGCACGAAAGCTTCGTTGCCACCGCGAACCTCACCGCAATCACGATGCTCATTCTGGCGGTCGCATTTTTCCTCAATTTCGCGCTCGGCAGTCTCAATGTGACGCAGACGTTGAGTGCTTTCATCGCCGGCCTCGGCCGCTCGCCGACCGAGCTCATGTGGATCCTTGCGGTCTTCTACGTCGTGCTCGGCGTCTTTTTCGAGACGCTGCCGATGATGGTCGGCACCGTGCCGATCGTGTTCCCGATCATCGTGGCGGCCGGCATCGACCCGATCTGGTTCGGCGTGTTCATGGTCCTGATGTGCGAATTGTCGCTGCTGTCGCCGCCGGTCGGCATGACGCTTTACGTCATTCAGGCCGTTCGGCGCGAAGGCAATATCCGCGACGTGTTCGCCGGTACGATCCCGTTCGTCGCGGCGATGGTGCTGATGACGGCGATCCTGATCCATTTCCCGTGGATCGCGACAGAACTGCCGCAGCGCATGTTCGCGCCGAACTGACCCCGCGAACGAAGTCGACCACCCCAATCCAAACGCGCGTCAACTTGTCGCAGCAGCGCCAACTGGTTCGGAAGCGCGGTGGCGGATCGGCGTGCGCATTTCGCGCGTTTGATCGAGGTGCGACCTGCCGGCTGCAGCACCCGCTTCTGTCGGCGGTGCAGGTGCGGCGCAGCCAAAGCGCTGCTTCGGGGACACTAGGCTAGCCAGCGTATCGACGATTCGTCCCAATGCGCGAAACTGGCGAAGCGAACGTCCGGGCGCAAATCTCCGGCAGCGACGAAATAGATCATCAAAAGAACCTTGCGCGGGCCGTTTGTTGCGGGAAGTGCCAAACGCCCCACGTCGATCGCCGTTCCGTCGGTAAGCTGCGACTTCGTTTCGAACCAGAACGGATGCCCTTCGTCGATGGCCCTGTCGATCTGCGCGTAGCGTTGCTGCCTCTCGGCCTCAGGTGCCGAATGCAGCACGGTCGTGCCGCGCGGATCTTCGAGAAGCAGTGCGGCGATATCGTCGCCGACCAGGCTGTAGAGATAGCTGCCGTCCGGCATCCGCCGGTAGCACATGCTCATTGGCAACAAATGCGGCGGAATTTCCGAGGCCGCGAACGCGACCGGCGGCAGAAGTTCGCTCCCGCGCGCTTTGTTCCATGCCGCAAGAGCTTGGTCGGCGTCGAGGGGCAGTCGTTTATCGGTCACGCGGATTGACTCCGATCGGATCCAGAAACGCCGCCAGTCTGCATTCGTGCGATTCCCGATGCGTTGAGATGGATCAAGCGTCGTGCAGCCATGCGGCACGCGTATATGAAGTCAGCGCGAGGTCCATGTCGAGCGCGACCGCCTTGGCAATGGCCTGCAACAGTTCGGCGAGATCCATGCCGCTGTAGTGGAGGGCCGCGAGGCGGATCATCTCGCAATGGAAGTAGTTGTATCCGGCGATGTAGAGATACGGCGCCACTTTCCGCCGGTAGTGGATCGTGCCGATCCGGATCGCTTGATCGATGTAGTCGTCGTCGAACCGGCCGGAAAAGAGCGAATCCCAATGCTTTTTTTGCGCCGGCTTCAAATGCCGTTCGATGTCGTAGCCGTGGAAAATCGCGGCCGTCGCCGGCATGTGGTGGATGAACCGATAGAATTCGGCGATCAGGTTGTCGATGTTGTTTTGCACGATCGGATGGAACGTGCGCATGTTCCCGATCGTAATGTCGGTGATATTCAGAAGCTTCAGACGTTTCGAGAGATCGACAGCTGCCACGACGCGCTTCCTTCTTTAGCAAGGCTTCGGGTCGGAAACCGACTCGGCGCGCAGAAACCCAAACGCGATACCCGAAACGTATCGTCGGCGTACTTAAGGAAGACTTAAGCGACGGCAGAATTTGCGAAACGCCGACTGCGTCCGCGTCTCGACAGACGTGCGGACTTGCGGAACACGGCTGCTCGGCCGAACCGCGCTGTCCGTAAATTCATCAATATTTAAGCACTTCGATTCCATTCTGGCTTCAAACAACAAAGAGGGAAGGAGCCGCACGATATCGTTGATGCCTCGACGCAACGGGCTCATCTGATCGCCCGCAACGCAAAGCCTTGCATCTGCAGACATGCCGAGGCGCGCTCGATTCGAACGTTTCGGACGCGGCGAGCGCCCTTCGCTTCAGGTCAAGAAGGCCACAATCGCCTGATCGCGCAGTCATAGGGGGTCGAAACATGGCAAAATACGCCTTCAAGCCAACCGGCATTGAACGAACCTTCGGCGAGGATGAGGTTATCGTCAGCAAGACCGACCTCAAGGGTCGGATCACCTACGGCAACGAAGTCTGTACGCGGCGGTGAGAAACTCTGCCACTGAAGCGGCGCCGTATTGGCGCTGCGGGCGGCGTAAAACCCGTCCAGTGGTAAGGCTGGTCCCTTTGGG
>Ga0315907_10006746_pt1 | contig 12099 bp, 13 predicted proteins | sample LakEriMetagenome_3_FD_203525 | JGI IMG/M metagenome (GOLD analysis project Ga0315907, IMG submission 203525) | Freshwater fungal communities from buoy surface, Lake Erie, Ohio, United States - Buoy 12 MA123 | ecosystem: Environmental > Aquatic > Freshwater > Lake > Lake biofilm | place: USA...
AGGTGCCAGCCGCTTCTTTTTCGATGATGTCAATTTTACGTGTACTTTTGGGTAGTGCAGGGAAAAGTAAGGTGTAATGTAAATATTCACCGCTTCGGTTGAAAAAGTGTTTGGTAGGTGCAATTGGGATATTGATCGCCTGAATTAAGGTGTACTTCGTTTCAGAACCTACAGGACGTATAAAACTATTTCTTTCTATCTGCACCCAGCCACCGTTGATGTAATAGGAGGGCGATTTGTATATAAAATCTATTCGGGTATATTCATCCGTACATTCGATGCACTTAATCGCATGTGAGGCTTTGTAATTAGTGCCCTCAGGGTTGTATAATACAATACCCTCTTGTTGCTTTTCTTGAATTGTTTTTTCTCTGGTTTTTTTAATTTCTGTTTCCATAGGTTAATTTTTGAACAAAGATGCAACGAGAAAATTAGTTGTGAAAAAATACTCCGTATAGTATGTACGGGGTATTGTAATTTTATTATTTTTGTAAAAAAAAACCATGCCGATTAGTAAAAATGCCATGCGAAGATGCTTGATTATTGATCAAGTGATTTGTGATCGACACTATCATAAACCGAATATGCAGCGAATTATTGATGTATGCCGGGAGCAAGGAATTGAGGTGTCAAGCGAGACGATTCAAAAAGACATTAACATGATGAAAAAAGATCGTCCCAACGGATTTGGAGCACCGATTAAATTCGATTTTCAGCTGCAGGAATACATTTATACGGATCCAAAATTCACCATCAATGGCGTTAAATTATCACCGGAAGATGCGTCGGTCCTTGCGGAATCACTCGTTTTAATTAAATGTATGATGCGCACCGAATTGGGAGATAAATTGAGGCATGCCATGGAAAAGGTGCTATCCTCCTCCTTAGAAGAGGTCGACCAGAATGAACGATATCCCATCTTAAAAACCATGGAGCCTCCGCGTTCCAGGGGATATGAGTTTATGGATTTATTAATCGATTGCTGTAAAGTGGGTATTCCAATTTCATTCATCCATTATTCATATAAAAATGAACGATTCAAATCGATTGTGCTTCATCCGTATGTAGTAAGAGAATTTGATAATCGATGGTATGTATACGGATTTAGTGAAACACATAATGCGCTCCGCTCCTTTGGTTTAGACCGAATCTATGAACCTATTAAGTTAGATAAGAAATACCAAAAAGGGAATACCCGTCAGATTCTTAGTTTTTTAAATGACATGTATGGCGTTTTTCCTTTAGAGGTAGAAACACCGGTCGAGGTTGTCTTACATGCGGACCCACTCACTACGAAATTCCTCACCGCTTATCCCATACATGATACCCAAGAGCTTAATAAATTCAGAAATGGTGGTGCACATGTTAAATTAAAGCTTATTCCTACGATGGAATTAATTCACTTGGTTTGGTCCTATGGTCCTTCGCTGCGGATCATTTCTCCTGATTGGTTAATAGAAAAACAAAAATCCCTTAAAACACGCATATGAAAACAAGCGATAAAACCCTGATTTGGCATTTGGATGTTAGAAGAAAGACCTTACAGCTTTTGCGGGTAACTTTGAATGAATTTACAACACGTTTAGATTTCGGGTATCAAATGGACACTATGTACGATTATGATTGGTGGATTAATATCGATCCAAATACGCATTTGCTTACTTCGGCTAGTACCAAGAAGTTTCGAATGCAAGATCAACTAAATATTGCGACAGCACCCAATAAAAACATGTACAAAGCGCGAACAGATTGGCAGTTTTTTAGTTTGTTCTTTGCGCCATTACCTCCAGAGGATCAAAAGATTTCATTAATTGAATTTGAAACGGCTACGCGCACGGGATTTAACATGTACGATATTGAACTTCAACTAAAGGATTCTATGGAGATGAAACGTTAAGGGCTTAAAAACTAACACCCCAACTCACATAAATTGCCTCTGGGATTCCTACACCCGTACGAAATACATAATGACTGTTCGGTTTTTGTCTGCGCATACCAATAGACGCTGCTGGCAGCACCCCAACAATATCACCATTCAAATAACCAACAGCCCCCAAGGTGGCCTCTAAATGGTACTTCTTATGTCCAGTTAGAATTCCGTAGCGCGAAAAGACAAAAGCGCTCTCTCCTTCCCAATACGCTGCTGCGCCGACCCCAACATCCACAAATTTGGTCAGTTTCGGTAAAAAGCGTTCTCCTTGGAACATACGTTCGTAAAAAATGCCTGCAGGTACATAAAGCGCTAAAATTCCACCGGGACCAATACTCAGATTAATGGAGTTGTTTAGCATTTTGGGTTTGATGCTGTCACCTAGAGTGGTTTGGCTATAGGAATTTACACTCCAAAGTAAACTACCCAAGATTATTACACGACTTAAACGTCTTTTTACTATTACCTTCATACCGAACAACTATTAATCGATGGTAGCTAAATTAGTTATTTTTCAAAATTGGAATTTGAATACCAATTAATTTCTGAATGTCACGAATATAGGCTCGTTCGTCTTGATCGCAAAAAGAAATGGCTCTTCCGCTAGCGCCCGCTCTTCCGGTTCTACCAATGCGGTGAACGTAGGTTTCAGGTATGTTCGGTAAGTCGTAATTGATTACTAATTCCAATTCGTCTATATCAATTCCCCGCGCTGCGATATCGGTTGCAACCAATACCCGAAGCTTGTTGTTTTTAAATCCGTTTAACGCATTTTGTCTTGCGTTTTGTGATTTGTTTCCGTGAATTGCCGCCGCTGTAATTTGTGCTTTTGCTAATATTTTAACGATGCGATCCGCCCCGTGCTTTGTTCGCGTAAAAACCAAGATCGAAGGAGTGCTATCTTCTTTTAAAAGGTGCAATAATAGATCTTTTTTCTCCGCTGTGTTTACGTAGTATAATCCCTGTTGTATGGTTTCGGCTGTAGAAGATACCGGAGTTACAATTACCTGTTCGGGATCCGTTAAGATGGTGCTAGCCAATGTTTTGATTTCTTTTGGCATCGTGGCCGAGAAAAACAAGGTTTGACGTTTAGCGGGGATGAGTTTTATTACGCGTTTCACATCGTGTATAAATCCCATGTCTAGCATGCGATCGGCTTCATCCAAGACAAATATCTCAAGATGCCTTAAGTCAATAAACCCTTGTTGCACTAAATCCAATAAGCGTCCCGGTGTAGCAACTAAAATATCAACCCCGTTTTTAAGTTGATTTACCTGACCGTGTTGACTTACGCCACCAAAGATTACGGCATGACGGTGGTCCAATTCTTTTCCATAAGCCTTAATGTTATCTTCGATTTGAATCGCAAGTTCTCTCGTTGGCGTTAGGATTAAGGTGCGTATACGTCGCTTTCCTTCAGGCCGCTTATTCAGGGTCAGTCGTTGTAAAATTGGTATTGCAAATGCTGCAGTTTTTCCAGTTCCGGTTTGTGCGCAGCCCATGATATCGGCTCCAGAAAGGATAATTGGAATGGCTTTTTCTTGAATTGGTGTTGGCGTGGTATACCCCACGTGGTTAAGCGCATTTAAAATCGGCGCTATCAGATTGAGTTCTAAAAATGTCATAATGTAATTTGGGCGTTTAAGCCGAATGTTTGGAGCTTTTTCTCCGTGTGTTATAGGTAAATAAAGGCGATGAAATGGAACTATTCAAAATCATCTAGGGTAATGCGCGCACCTAAACTTAGGTCGCGTTTTACAGTTTTTCCAATGATATCTCCTAGATGCATGGGATGTAGGCTATATCCGGGTCGAACTGATTTGATCATTCCATCTGAAATTATACTTCCTTTGGTAATGAATTGGGTAGGGTAGAGTGAACGTGAAAAAATACGGCCAGCTTCTTGTTTTGGGCTTAAGTTGTAGCCTGAATTTCTGAGCGCTTGCTCAGTTAAACGGACTTCATTAACTAACTGCGTAAATTCTTTTTCATCTAAGGAAAATGCGGCATCGGGTCCACCAATTTCATGCGATAAAATAAAATGTTTTTCGATTACGCGTGCGCCCAACGTAGTTGCAATAACAGGAACTAGATGACCGGGTGTGTGATCCGATAATCCGACAGATACAGGGAAATCATCCTTAAACTGAACCATGAGTCTTAAGTTGGCTTCTTCTATTGGAGCGGGGTAAGAAGAGGTACACTTTAATAGGGTAAGGTCCTTGTTTCCTTGACGTAAACAGGCATCCACTGCACGTTCAATATCAATCTTTTCAGCAATTCCCGTTGATAAAATCATGGGTTTACCTTTCGATGCTACGTATTCGATCAAGGGAATGTCTGTTATTTCAAAGGAGGCAATTTTGTATAAAGGACATCCTAAACCTTCTAAAAAATCTACAGCCGACGGGTCAAATGGAGAAGAGAAACAAACTAAGCCCTCATCTGCTGCGGTCTTGAATATTTGCTCATGCCATTCCCAAGGAGTAAAAGCCTCTAAGTAAAGGTCATGTAAATATCTTCCATCCCAAAGGGTACCGCCCTCAATTTTAAAATCGGGTTGATCGCATTTTAAGGTAATGGTATCGGCGGTGTAGGTTTGCAGTTTTATGGCATCTGCTCCCGCTCGTTTTGCTGCTTTAACAGTTTCAATGGCTACTTCAAGACTGCCGTTGTGATTGGCGGATAACTCGGCAATAATAAAAACTCGGTCTGAAGGAAGCTGGAACATTAAAGGGTCTTTTTGTATCGAATTCGATCGCTAAACACTTCAGCATCGTATCCTAATTTTACAAAGATAGCACATGAAGATGAATTTTCGGGTATAACTTCACCAATAAGGCCGCTAAGGCCAATTTGTCTAGCTGCTACTTCACCAAGCACTAACATTGCAATTCCCCAACCTTTTCCATGGAATTCAGGGGCTATGAGGTAGCTAATTAATCCAGTCGAAGTCGATGAATTATAATCGATTCTAAATGAACCAAGAGGATTTCCTTCGGTCGTTTCCAGTATGAAATATTTGCTTAAGGGGTCCGCTAATTTATTCTTGAACCAGGCTTCATGTCCTTCTTTTGTGATTTCATTTTGAGTAAATGCATAACGCCTAACTGTTGGGTCTTGAGCCCACTGAAAGGTAAGGTCAGTATCGAGCAGCGTTGCCTTACGTAGCTGCGCATTCCATTTACTATGAATAATAGCCGGAATTGACTTCCCATCTGCTATTAAGGCATTCGGGATAAGGCGTTCACGTAAAAATCCACGATCTTCCAAAATGGGATATAGGTGCGGCCTTAAGTTGTACGCATAGGTAAAAATTCGATTTAATTTTAGCGTTTTAAATGCGATTTCTTCTATGAGTTGCAAGTAATTAGTCCAATGAAATCTGAATTCATCCGCTTCAAGTTCAGTATTCATTATAAAGGATAATTCCGCGCTTGATTTTTCATAATTGATATGTACTAACCCACCATAACCCATGCATTCTTCGCCCCGTACGTATGAAAACAAGTATTGTGCGGGTTGCTCATTTTCAAACAACTTCGCTACAACTTCTTTAAAATATGTTTCTTGTTGACCTTTGGTGAGTGCTTCCTTTTGTCGCAGGTGATACATTTGTTCGTTACGCCATTTCCGAATTAGTTCTCGGTCTTCCATTCGGATAGGAACTAAGGAATACCCATTGATTGAAGTAGGGGTGAGCTTGAGTTTCTTATACTCCATGACCGCTACCTTATTTTCGTTTTTTCATTCAGCAAATCAATGAGCGCTTGATCGGTTTTGTATTTCAAGGTCAAGTGAGCGTTCATGGAAGCGATTTCTGGATGTAAATCCAAAAACTCAATTACCTGTCGAAGCGAGTAGTTCGTAGTTCTCATCTGCTTGTGGATTTCATTGAATAAGGCTAAATCTTCTTCATAATCCAAGGTAAGTCTGTATGGACGAACAAGGATTGCAGGTAGATCAATTTTCTGTATCCGTACATGTTCTGGATTGTTTTGAAAATACCAGGTCATATATTCCGAATATTCCGCATTTGGGAAATAGGCTTTTATCCGTTTTAAACAAGAAACATTAAAGATTTCAAGGTTAACCCCCACGGCAGCATCCGTTCCTACGGTATACTCAGCACCTGACTTAAGATGTTTGTCTAGGAGAAACGAACAAATTTCATCATCTACAAAAGGCATATCCGCCGTAATTCGAACCACAATATCTAGTTCGTATGCTTCACAAACATCAATGTAGCGTTGCATCACATCTTCAGGGTGCCCCTGATAAAACCCAACCTTGGAATCAAAGGTGTGCTTAGCTAGGATTTGGTCCTGCTCTTCCGTAGATGTAGCAAGGATTACTTTATGAATGCCTTTAAATTTTAGCGCATTGCGCAAGCAAAATTCCACGGATGGTAAATCACCAATCGGAAGCAGTGCCTTTTCTTTCAGGCGAGAAGACTTCATTCGACACGCTACGATAACTCCGACCTTCGCTGGCTTGAAATCTTCGATACGTAAGGTGTCATTATGGTCTTTCTGTTTATTTAATACCATGCCTTGCGTTTGCAAAGCCTTGATTTCGTCTAAAGTAAGCCCTTCCTTACCGCTTCTTCGAAAAAACAAATCTTGAGTTGAATGAATAAAATCTCCGGCATACAAGGTTCGTCGAACCACCGGTATCATCACAGTTTTTTGAAGGTAGTCTCGCTCCCTCGGATTAATAAATTCCGCCTGCATAGCTGAAACATACGTTGCAAGGGTTGCTGTAAATGCATTAAACGTTTCAGGCGTTTGAGAGGAGAAATGGTCGTATTTCGTTTCACGGTCACTTAGCATGACGTGTTTTTCAAGAACATCCGCCCCTTGTAGCCATGCCATAATCGGTAAGTAGATTGAATCCGTTGCTGTTCCATCAATATGGTCAGCAAATACAATGGGTAGTCCAAATGTTTCTTTGATTTGTTTAATCTTAGATAAGCCGCTGTCGCTCAATTCGGTAGGGTAGGCTTGAAAGCCAATTTCCAGGAGCAATTCTTTTGGATTCAGTTGTTGCCTAATATAATCGATCCGCTGCTCAATAACCTCAATTTCTTGCGCTGCAATATTTAAGATTACTCGACAATGCGTAAGATCAAGGCTATTAAGTGCTGAGATTACTTCTTCATTGTGTAATACAGATGATTGGAATTTTATCCCATGAATATTCGGGAGATTCTCTGAAACTATTTGTACTCCGTAAAGGTCAAATAAATCAAACCATACTTCTTTGGTTTGCTTTGCCAATTGAATGATTTCATGCCACTCCTGTGGGGTGAAATAAAGCGTTTGGTACACCGGATACCACTGAAAATCAGGCGTAGCTAAGGTGTCTGGTGAAAGCGGTTGGAATTTCATGCCATAATTCCCTTGATATGCAGCAAACGTATCAATTAAGGAATGCATGTAGGTTTTATCTCCACCGTGCGTATTGGCCAGTTCGAGAATAATGTATGGGGCTTCGATCATTAAATACGAAGTTAAGAAAAATCTATGCAGTCAAACTCCTTAGTAGCCTAGTTAAAGAAAAGTATGTAAGCATTCAAAGAGGTAGCAATCATTAACCAAAGCACATAAGGCAAAATCCAAAGGGTGTGAAATCTCAAGGTGCGCAGCGTTGTGATTCCCAAAACTATTACCACGGAAAGAAGCAAGGTAATATCTATTAAACCAAGCAGATTTTGATGGAAATAGAAAAATATGGGATTCCAAGAAACATTCAATATCCATTGAATACTATAAAGAAATAGCGTTTTTTTTCGGTCATGGTCTTTCGTCCAACGCATAGTCATAAACACGGTAAAACAGCACATTAAAAAGGTCCATGCTGCACCGAAAACCCAACCCGGAGGAGTCCAGGGCGCTTTATTTAAGGTTTGATACCATTCGGAAGAAACGCCATCTGCTGTAAATAATCCACCAAGGGCAAGGGCTAAAAAGTTAAGGCTTAAAAAAGCAAGGGAGACGATTATGGTTTTTTTCATACAGAGCTAAGTTAATACAAAAAAAATAGCCGTTTTACCGGCTATTTTCAAACTAATGTTGAGGTACTCAATTAATCAAGCAATTCTGAATTCGATTGTTCTTTCGGGTCAGGACCATATTCATTTTCACCTTTGTTTCCTTCGGTTGCGAATAATATAAGGATCCAAATTCCACCAATAAGCGGTATTAAAGCAACAAGTATCATCCATCCACTTTTTCCGATATCGTGCATTCGTCTAACCGCAACCGCCAGACCTGGTAAAAATGCAAAAAGTGCATATAACCCATATATAGGGCCGTATGTTAAATCATTAGCTAAACCAGCAACATTGTCTAAAATCATTGCGGCAAAGGCAAATATTATATTAAACAATAAAAAATACCAGTATTCAGATCTTCTCGCTCTGCCATTGAAGTTAGCATAATTTTGTAAAGCTTTTAAATAATAATTCATAATAATTTAGTTTAGTTTTCTTACTCGTAAGGCTTTTCAGTTCGCCAAATATGATTGTGAATATACTATTTTTTTTTATCCAACGGTTCAAGCCAATGTATCCACGTATTTTGATCAATCACGGGGATTCCATGTGCCTTACACACATTGATAGTGTGACCAGTTCCTCCTTGTCCAGGGTTTTTAAGGTCTTCATAGAATATTCCAATTCGAATTGCTCGGATTTCAGTTGTGCCAATTACTTTAACGGTATCCCTTAGAATATAAGCAGCTTTCATGGCATATTGGTCACGATCTCCATTGGCATATCGGTCTACAAGTCGAGCCATTTTTTTATTCTTTTTGGTCTCGTAGATTAAGGCTGGTTCATTCGCTAGTTCTATTTCGTCTAAGGAGTGTCTTTGATATGACTTCGCATGTTGTTGCCGATGGGAAGTGTAGGGGAGTATTAATTCTATCCGCTCCGGGTTGACTTGCGCCACACCTGCCGTGAAAAGCGCATCGGAACCGTCTGCATTTCCACTTCTAAACTTAAGGTACTTCGTATGTTCTGCAAGTAACTTGCCTAAGGCCTCTAGTTTTGGCGCGTCCTGTGATGCTACTTTCCGCTTTCCTTCCAATAGGACTATTGATCCCTCATGATCGAAGGTCGAAATGAATTCAGATAAGGTCATTTAATTTAAAATTCACCTACGTATGTTTTGATTTTCTCTCTCAAACTATCAACGGTCTCCCAATCCGTATTATCTTTTGAATTGTATGAAAAGCCTTCTTCAACCTTTTGTGCTGCGTTAGCCTTGATATACGCTTGTACATTCCAAATGGGGGCTTGTGGAATAATGGTATAGTATTTCCCTAAATCATACGTAAAGAATGAATCCGATGAGCTGATCATCTCTTCATGAATCTTTTCTCCCGGACGAATCCCGATGATTGGCTTTTCGCATGCCGGTCCAATCGCCTCAGCAACATCCGTGATTCGGTATGATGGTATTTTTGGAACAAAGATTTCTCCACCCCACGCGTGTTCCAATGCATGCATGACCATGTCGACTCCTTCTTGTAATGAAATGTTAAATCGCGTCATTTCGGCAACGGTAATGGGTAAGACACCATCCAATTGTTTTCGCTTAATGAAGAATGGGATAACTGATCCGTTCGATCCCATGACATTTCCATAACGGACTACTGAAAATTTAATGTCTCGTTTTCCGCGTATGTTATTCGCTGCCACAAAGAGTTTGTCAGAGGTTAATTTAGTCGCCCCGTATAAATTTATCGGTGCGCAAGCTTTATCTGTCGATAAGGCCACCACATCTTTTACGTGTGATTTTAATGCCGCTTTAATTACGTTTTCGGCGCCGCCTACGTTCGTTTTAACGCATTCATCCGGATTGTACTCCGCAATATGCACATGCTTCATTGCTGCGGCATGAATAACGCTATCGATGCCTTCAAATGCTCGTTCCAAACGCTCTCCATCACGCACGTCGCCAATGAAGTACCTGATTTGAGGATACTTAGATACGGGGAATTCTTGCTCCATTTCAAACTGCTTTTGTTCATCTCTTGAATAGATGACTAGGCGTTTTACTTCAGGATAGGTTGTTAAGATGTGTTTGGTTAACGCCTTTCCAAGGGAACCGGTTCCGCCAGTGATTAATATTGATCTGTCTTTCATTGAAGTAAAGTTACATTAATTTTTTTCGGTAACATTGAGTAGCTCAGCCAAGCTTTTTCGATCAAATGCATCGATCATGCTCACACTGCTTGCATTAATAATTGACACCTGCTTTGTGTTGGCATATGCCTTAATCTGCCAATAGCCTTTAAAGGATAAATAAAACTTGTGAATGATTTCATGCAGTTTTCGTGGACGATCGATTCGATCTTCTACCTTCATGGGTTGCGTGCCATCCGTTGCATAATAGTGCACGTGACGGAGCAAGGCCTCATTCTTATCGTTTACCGAAAGATCGGCGAGCCATGAATGATCTGCACCAACGATTGCGATGGTTTTATATCCCAAGCGAATTCCAGTCATTATTCCAGGAATCAACACATTGTGCGGGCGTGGCATGCCCCAACCTAAATTATACCATCGGTGCGACCAAAAGCTCAGACCTTCGACTGGCGTTTGATTGAAATAACGGACTTTTAAGTTCGAGTTGGATGCTATCAGCTGTTGAAAATCAGTACTTTTCTTTGCGCGAAACGGAACCAATAAGGTCATTTCCCACCTTGTTTTTGCTTTTAAGGCTTCAAATAAATCGTACTTCGCTTGAATATAAAAAGGAGATAATTCCGAATCGTTCTGGAAATAGGTTACTGCGTTTAATATATATAAGTTTGGTTGAAGCGCGCTGAATTGATCACTGCACGCTGCCGCATTAACCGCCATTAAATCAAATCCTTTAATCGTAGCTGCTGGATTGTTTTTTAGCGTATCATTGAGGGATGGACCATTTCCAAGAATCAGCAAAGGTTTTGTTTGTGTTTCTTGTTGAACAATCCCTATAAAATTACTTTGTAGGAGAATTCTGATGGCACTCAGTTTTGTTTGAATCAAACCAACGATGAAAGATTGTATGCACAATAGAACGCTCATGCCTTGTCATACTTAAAAAGAAGGCCTCGGGTTACCCAAAACCGAAAGAAAAGTATCATATTTCCTTTGGCAAATTTGAATTGTAACGCATATAGAAACCAAAGTACAATACTTCCACACCATTTAATACCTTCTACGAAAATGCGTTTAATGTAGCTCATCAACCCTTCGTTTTTGCTTCGTAAACGTTCGCTTACACCGGTCCCTAATGCTTGTTTTTTAATGAAAGCAAAGGTTGTTCGTTCCCTCGGAACACAATGGTGCACTATGGCTTGGGGTTCATACAGTACAGGGATTTCAGCCTCATAAATTCGATTGAATTGGTCTTTTTCTTCTCCACCAAATAAGTTGTTACCAATTCGACCTAAGGTCACATTAAACACGCCTGCTTTTTCAAATACTAAATTTCTGAATGCCATGTTTGATCCACGCGGATAATCGGTACGATTGAAGTAAAAAGCAGCCTCACCTTTGTTAAAATATCCAAGCAAAGAATTCAAGTAAAGGTTTTCCCAGCTTGGCTTAATGTCTTCATAATGAAGAAGTATTGGTCCACCAATGCAGCCGCAATCCGGGTGTTTATTGAACGATTCAATGAGTACACTTAAATAATTCGCATCAATGAATGCATCATCATCTAAAAAGGTAATGATTGGGGCTGAAGATTCTTTGATCGCACGATTTCTCGCAAAGGATAAGCCTTGGTTGGTTTCTAGAAAATAGTGTGTAAGATGTGTTGGGTTTTTCGCAGCGAATTCTGTGAAAAGTTCGTGGGTATTCCCAGGAGAATTATTGTCAATCAGAATGATTTCGAAGCGCTCAGGAGCAAGGGTTTGTCTTACTATTGATTCAAACAACTGAGGTAAATACCGTTCTCGGTTGTATGTACAAATGGCTACCGTTATCTCAATCAAACTCAATGCTTATAACTTGTTTTTAAGTGCTAATAAGGCACTTTTAATTCCGCTGCTGTTTTTACCTCCCGCTGTAGCAAAGAAGGGTTGTCCGCCGCCACCGCCTTGTATCATTGGCGCTACTTCTCTAATCCATTGGGTAGCGTTCCACGACTTGGATGCCAAAAAATCATCGG
>Ga0315907_10006747_pt1 | contig 12097 bp, 8 predicted proteins | sample LakEriMetagenome_3_FD_203525 | JGI IMG/M metagenome (GOLD analysis project Ga0315907, IMG submission 203525) | Freshwater fungal communities from buoy surface, Lake Erie, Ohio, United States - Buoy 12 MA123 | ecosystem: Environmental > Aquatic > Freshwater > Lake > Lake biofilm | place: USA...
CCCAAGCGGCCTACCCCAGCAAACCAATTCGATATATCGTGCCGGTCTCTGCGGGTGGTGGATCCGACATGGTGGGACGAGCTCTGTGCGAGCGATGGGCCAAGGTTTTGGGCCAATCTGTGGTGGTCGACAACATTGGCGGCGGCGGCGGCGTGATCGCTTCGCAAAGCACCGCCCGAGCACCCGCTGATGGCTATACCCTCATGCAAGGCTATGTAGCCACCCACGGCACGGCGCCCGCCACGCGCAAACTGCCCTACGACGCAGAAAAAGATTTCACCCCCATTGGCATGATTGGCTCAACCCCCAATGTGCTGTGCATCAACACCAGCTTGCCACCGCAAAATTTCAAGGCCTTCATGGACTACGTGAAGCAAAACCCCGGCCGCCTGTCTTATGGCTCTGCAGGCGCAGGGTCCTTGACCCATCTGGCGGCCGAATTGTTCAAATTGCAAACCAACAGCTTTATGGTGCACATTCCCTACCGAGGCATTGCACCGGCCATCACTGACCTTATTGGGGGTCAAACGCAGTTGATGTTCCCTGGCTTGGCCGCGGCATTGCCGCATATTCGAAGTGGCCGTATCCGTGCATTGGCTGTCACAGGCACCAAGCGACACCCGCAAGTGAAGGACATTCCCACTTTGGAAGAGATGGGCCTCAAGGGCTTTGATGCCCAACAATGGTACGGCGTTGTAGGCCCTGCCAACATGCCGGCCGCCATTGTCAAAACACTGAACGACGCCATGCTGACTGTTTTGTCTCAGCCCGATTTCAAAGAAAAATTAAGCTCAGAAGCCGTTGAACTGATGCCCATGAAGCCTGCAGAGTTTGCAGCCTACATGAAGGCCGACTTGGCTCGCTGGACCCAATTGGCCAAGACTCGGAATATTCAGCTAGATGGCTAGCATGCCATGACACTGAACTGAAAGCCTGCCTTGAAACGCAGGCTTTTTTTCAGTCAATTCAAATCAGGGATTGATTTTTCCCATCACACCCGCCACAACGTAGTTCATGTTCAAAATTTGAACATCGCTGAGTTTCTGACCAACTGCCACAATGGCTTTGCCTTCGTTGTCGGCTATGGGGCCTTGAAAAGGATGGCGTTTGCCCTGCGCGATGTCTTGCTGTAACTTCACAATTTCATCGCGCACTTTAGGAGGTAACTTGGGACCAAAATCGCCAACGCGAATCATGCCCTCCTTCAAGCCTGCCCACACATTGCCACTGCGCCACTGGCCCTTTTGCACATCAGTGACGCGCTGCGTGTAATAGGCGCCCCACTCATGTGTGACCGCCATCAACTGCGCATCAGGCGCTACCTTGCGCATGTCTGAATGATAGGCAATGGCCATCTTGCCTCGTTCTTGGGACGCTACCATCACCGCATTGGAGGCAGTGTGAAATGTGATCACATCAACCGACTGATTGAACAAGGTAAAGGCCGCGTCGCGCTCCTTGGCCGGATCGAACCATGAGTTCAGCCAAATCACTTTCACTTGGGCTTGGGGATTCACAGAGCGCATGCCCAAGGTAAAGGCATTCAAGCCTTGCAATACTTCAGGGATGGGAAAGCCCGCCACATAACCTGCCACATTGGATTGCGTCATGCGCCCTGCGGCCACGCCTGCCAAATAACGGCCCTCGTAATAGCGCGCATTGGCCACAGACACGTTCACATCGGTTTTGTAGCCCGTGATCGATTCGAACTTCACATTGGGAAACTCTTTGGCCACCTTGAGCGTAGGCTCCATGTAGCCAAAGCTGGTGGTAAAAATGATATCGTGACCTTGCTTCGCTAAGTCGCGCACCACTCGCTCTGAGTCAGCACCTTCGGCCACATTGTCTACAACGGTGGTTTTAACGGCATTGCCTAAGGCCTTTTCGACAGCTTTTCGGCCTTGATCGTGCTGGTGCGTCCAGCCCGCATCGAACACGGGCGTGACATACACAAAAGCAGCTTTGACTGGACTTTTAGAAGCTGGCTTTGTAGGTTCAGCGGCAAGGGATGGAATGGGCGATAAAAAGCAGGCGGCCGCGATTGCGGCTGCGAGGTTTTTGTACATGGTAGTCCTCTACATGGCGCCGGTTGAACAAAATAAACACCCGCCGGCGCGCAGGTATTCGGGGTGTATTCTAAAGCAGGTGTATAAAGTTTCTTTTTCGTTCTAACAAAGATGTGCCCGCTCATGCGATCAAACCCCATTTCTCGTTGGATTCAAATTTCAATCCTCTCTGCCATCTTCATGGTACCGTTTGCCACATGGTCGCAAAATGCAGCGACTTCCTTAAAAGTCGTGGCGCAAGTTGAAGGTATTACTGAATACCGACTTAGCAATGGCTTGCGCGTGTTGTTGGCGCCTGATGCCTCCAAGCCCACCACCACAGTGAACATCACTTATTTGGTGGGCAGTCGACATGAAAATTACGGTGAGACCGGCATGGCGCATTTGCTAGAGCACCTGGTGTTTAAAGGTACAAAAACTCGTGGCAATGTCTTTGAAGAGTTGGGCAAGCGCGGCATGGCTTTCAATGGCACCACTTTCTACGATCGGACCAATTACTACGAAACCTTTCCTGCCAATCCTGACAACCTGAAATGGGCTCTGGAAATGGAAGCCGATCGAATGGTCAACAGCCTCATTGCGCGCAAAGATTTAGAAACCGAGTTTTCAGTGGTTCGCAATGAAATGGAAAGCGGCGAGAACAACCCCCACATGATGCTGTGGCAGCGAATGGCTTCCACAGCTTTTGATTGGCACAACTATGGCAAGAGCACCATTGGCGCGCGCACCGATGTTGAGAACGTCAAGATTGAAAACTTGCAAAACTTTTATCGCAAGTACTACCAACCAGACAATGCCGTTTTGTTGGTGGCTGGTAAATTTGAGGCTGCCAGCACACTCGCGCTGATACAGCAAGTGTTTGGCGCCATCCCCAAACCCAATCGCGTCATTGAACCCACCTACACACAAGATCCTGCGCAAGATGGTACGCGCGAAGTCACTGTAAGGCGAACAGGCGACGTGCAACTGACTGCAGTTCTGTATCACACAGCAGCGGGCAGCCACGAGGATTCAGCGGCCATGGCCGCTTTGAGTGAAGTCTTGGGCGGCACACCCAACGGCAGGCTGCACAAAAACATGGTCGAGAAAAAATTGGCGGTCAATGTCAGCCCTTGGAATTTTGAATTGGCAGAGCGAGGCTATGTGTTGTTCATGGCCGAGCTGAGTAAAACCCAAAACCTGACAGAAGCTCGCAAAGTTTTATTGGAAGAACTAGAGGGCTTACAAAAGAGGCCCTTCACTGAAGAAGAACTCAAACGCGCCAAGGCCAGCTTGTTAAGCGACATCGACAAGACCATCAATGACCCCCAAAAATTAGCGGTGCAATTATCAGAATCCATTGCCAATGGCGACTGGCGTCTGTTCTTTTTACAACGCGATCGCATTGAAAATCTCAAATTAGCCGACCTGCAATCTGTGGCAACCAATTACTTCAAAGAAAGCAATCGCACTTTAGGACAATTCGTTCCCACCGCCACACCAGACCGCAGCAAACTGCCTGACGCTGTAGATGTAGCCAAACTGGTGGCCGACTACAAAGGCAAGGCTGCTGCCAGTGAAGGCGAAGTGTTTGACATCAGCCCCGCCAACATCGAAAAGCGCACGCAACGTTTGGCTTTAGCCAGTGGCATGAAGCTCATTTTGACACCTAAGAAAACGCGTGGCGAAACTGTCAGCGGCGTCTTTACTTTGCGCTTCGGCGATGAAGCAAGCCTGTTTAACCAAGCCACCACCTCTAACCTCACAGCCAGCTTGCTCATGCGAGGTGCAGGAAATTTACAGCGCGCTGAAATTTCAGCCAAATTAGACGAACTCAAAACTCAAATTGAAGTCAGTGGTGGCGGACAAACCGTCACGGTTCGGTTTGATTCACAGCGAAAAAACTTGTCCGAAGTACTCAATTTGATTCGAGATATTTTGCGCAAACCCATCTTGGCTGAAAAAGAATTTGAGTTGTTGGTTCAAGAGAGCACTGCTGGCCTTGAAAGCCAACGCAGCGAACCCAATGCGATGGGCTCGCAAGCAATGGCTCTGGCACTGGACGTTTACAAGAAGGGCGACATACGCGCTGCCCGCAGTTTGGATGAGTCCATTGCTGCACTTAAATCGGCCAAGCTTGAACAAGTCAAACAGTTTCACAGTAACTATTACGGTGCTAGCCACAGTGAGTTCGCCTTGGTAGGCGACTTTGACAGCGACGCAGTCAAATCTCAAATCACGCAACTCTTTGGTGACTGGAAAAGCCCTAAAGCCTACACTCGCTTGAAGGCTGAAAGCAAAGTAGCCAAGCCAGGCGCCACTCAATTGGAAGCGCCTGACAAAGCCAATGCTTTCTTTTTGGCTGGCTTGCCTTTGTCACTGCAAGACACACAAGCAGACTTTGTGCCCTTGCAGTTGGCCAACCGGGTATTGGGCGGCGGCGTCAAATCGCGCATGCTTGACCGCTTGCGCCAAAAGGATGGCTTGAGCTACGGCGCTGGCAGCCAACTCAGTGCCAGCTCGTTTGAGCCCTCCGGCATGTGGGTGCTGTATGCCATTTATGCACCGCAAAATCTGGCTAAATTAAAGGCGGGTGTGCAAGAAGAATTGGCCAAGTTTGTCAAAGACGGCATCACCGCTGAGGAGCTAAAAGATGCCAAAAAAGGCTGGCAGGAAGAACGCAAAATAAGCCGTGCGCAAGATCGCGCCTTAGCGGCGGGCCATGTGGCGCAGACTGCGGCCAACCGAACGCTGGCCTTTGTTGAAAAAGTGGACGCTCAAATTGAAGCAACTACTTTAGAAGAAGTTAACGCTGCCATCCGTAAGACCTTGGACCCCGCCAAATTTCTGAATATTTACGTTGGGGATTTTGCGGCGGCTGCGAAAAAATAAACTGAACACAAACTGCAATGCTTAACCCCGTCAAAAAAGCCGCTCTTCTTTCGAAGCGCGGCTTTTGACTTTAAGCAGCTCTAAGTTGCGATAAATCAGTTAGGCACTTTGCCTTCAACGCCTTTAACATAGAACTTGATACCACCCAAGAACTTGTCATCGGCAACAACATCTTTGGCCAGTACTTCTTTGCCGTCTTGGCCCACGATAGGACCTTTCCAGATTGCGAAGCTACCGTCTTTCAGGCCAGCCTTGATTTCATCAACGCGTTTTTTGATGTCGTCAGGCACATCGGCTGCCACATTGACCATGTCGATGGCGCCTTCTTTCACACCCCACCAGCTTTGTCCTGTCGTCCATTTGCCATCAAGGGCTTCACCCACGGACTTGATGTAGTAAGGAGCCCAGTTGATCACAGCTGATCCCAAGTGAGCCTTAGGGCCATAAGCTGTCATGTCAGAGTCCCAACCGAAAGCGCGCTTGCCCATTTTTTCGGCAGTTTGCAACACAGCAGAAGAGTCGGTGTTTTGCATCAACACGTCAGCACCACCGTTGATGAGGGCAGTAGCCGCTTCTGTTTCCTTTGGGGGATTGAACCACTCGTTGATCCAAACCACTTTGGTCTTCACTTTAGGGTTGACAGATTGCGCACCCATTGTGAAGGTGTTGATGTTGCGAATGACTTCAGGAATTGGAATGGAAGCCACAACACCCAAGGTGTTTGTTTTGGTCATCTTGCCCGCAATCACGCCAGCCATGTAAGCACCTTCATAGGTACGGCTGTCGTAGGTGCGCATGTTGTCGGCTGTTTTGTAACCGGTGGCATGTTCAAACTTGATTTCTTTGTTGTCTGCAGCCACTTTGAGCATGGGATCCATGTAGCCAAATGTGGTGCCGAAGATCACTTTGTTGCCTTGGCTGGCCAAGTCGCGGAAGTTGCGCTCGGCATCGGCGCTTTCTGGCACTTTTTCAACAAAGGTGGTGACGATCTTGTCGCCAAATTGTTTTTCTAGTTCTTTGCGCGCGTTGTCGTGTGCAAATGTCCAGCCACCGTCGCCCACTGGGCCAACATAGACAAAGGCCACTTTAAGGGGCTCAGCTTTAGGTGCTGCTGCAGGTTTTGCTTCTTCTTTTTTGCCACAAGCCACGAGAGCGGCAGCAGTGACCAAAGAAATGGCGGCGATTTTGAGAATCGATCGCTTGTTCAGAACTGTCATGAAATTTCCTTTGTTGGATGGACTGGGTTGGACGAAAAAAGCATTATGAACTGGGATGAAAGGGTTTGCCTAGAGATGCGGGCATATTGACCCGAATCCAAGCAGGATTTCGTGAGATCAAGGCCAACACCACAATGGTCGCCAAATAAGGCAAGGCTGAAAGCAACTGGCTAGGCACTTGCACACCCAAACCCTGCAAATGAAACTGCAGCATGGTCACCCCGCCAAACAGGTAAGCACCGAGCAATATTCGTGCGGGTCGCCAGGTTGCAAAAGTGGTCAAAGCCAAGGCAATCCAGCCCTTACCGGCCACCATGCCTTCTACCCACAAGGGCGTGTAGACAACCGAGATGTAGGCACCCGACAGGCCACACAAAGCACCGCCCACCATGACGGCCAAAAACCGAATTCGGCGGACTGAATAACCAAGCGCATGCGCCGATTCGGGAGATTCACCGACCGAACGCAGCACCAAACCTGTGCGCGTTTTGTACAAAAACCAAATGAGTGCGAAAACAAAAGCAATCACCCCATAAACCAGCGGGTGCTGCTTGAAGAAAGCTGAACCTACAAGCGGAATATCAGCCAAGAAAGGGATTTCAAACTGAGGCCGCGGGGGCAGTTTTTCTTGCACGTACGTAATGCCCACAAAGGCTGAAAAGCCCACCCCAAACAAACTCAATGCCAAGCCTGTGGCGTACTGATTGGTGCCAAGGTAAATCACCATGACCCCAAAAATGGCACCCAGCAAGGCGCCAGCTCCCATGCCCGCCAAGAAGCCCAGCATGTCGCTGCCGGTGTGCACCACTGCGGCAAAACCAGCAATGGCAGCGCACAACATCATGCCCTCAGCGCCTAAGTTAACGACACCGACTTTTTCATTGATGAGCAAACCCAAGGCGGCGATGGCCAGCACAGTGCCTGCATTCAAAGTAGCTGCGATGAGCAATGCATACGACTCCATCAGGCCCTCCCACTCTGCCAACGCAATCGGTATGCCACCAGGGTGTCACATGCCAACAAGCTGAACAACAACAATCCCTGAAACACACCCGTAATGGACTTAGGCAGGCCCATGCGCGATTGCGCCAACTCACCGCCAATGTAGAACATGCTCATGAGGACAGCTGAAAACACAATGCCAATCGGATGCAACCGCCCCACGTAGGCCACGATGATGGCCGCAAAACCATAGCCAGAAGGGATGTAAGGTGTCAGTTGCCCAATGGGCCCCGCCACTTCCAAAGCACCTGCCAGGCCTGCAGCCCCACCCGATGTCAGCAGCGCCAACCACAAAGCTTTGCGCGAAGAAAAACCCGCATAGCGCGCTGCAGAAGGTGCCAAGCCTCCAACCTGCTGCGCAAAGCCTGAGCGAGTTCGGAATAAAAAGATCCAAACTGCGGCAACACCGACCAAAGCCAATATCAGCCCTACCGAAACACGTGAGCCGCTCATCAGGCGTGGAATTTGGGTGACAGCTTCAAAGGATTTGGTTTGCGGAAAGTTATACCCCGCAGGGTCTTTCCAAGGGCCATACACCAAATACCCCAACACCATGTCGGCCACATAGACCAGCATCAGGCTGACCAAAATTTCGTTGGCGTGAAATTTGTCTTTAAGCCAAGCCGTGATGGCCGCCCAAAACATGCCCCCTGCAACACCCGCCAAAACCACAGCCACCAAAATCCAGCGACCCGTTTCTTTGTCGGCCAACAATGCCACACCGCCGGCCGCCACAGCGCCTATGACAAACTGCCCTTCAGCACCAATGTTCCAAACATTGGAGCGAAAACAAACAGCCAAGCCCAAGGCAATGATCAACAAGGGCGTTGCCTTCACCATCAGTTCGCCCAAAGCGTAGGCAGACTTCAGGGGCTCCCAAAAAAACATTTGCAGACCACGTACAGGATCTTTGCCAAGCAACACAAACAAGCCGATACCCAAAGCAACCGTGATGAGCAAGGCCAGCAGCGGCGAGCCATAGCGCCAAAGCTCAGAGGCTTCAGGGCGCCGTTCTAGCTTAAGCATGCGCGCTCCACAAACCGCTCATCCATTCGCCAATTTGAGCCACCGTAGCATCTTTGCGTTGAACAGAGGGGGAAATTTGGCCGTTGGCCATGACATACAAGCGATCAGAAATTTCAAACAATTCGTCTAACTCTTCGCTCACCACAAGAACGGCACAGCCCGCATCACGCAAAGCCAAGAGCTCGCTGCGAATTTGCGCCGCAGCACCTACATCGACGCCCCATGTGGGTTGCGACACGAGCAGCACTTTAGGTTTGGCATCGATCTCGCGACCCACCAAGAATTTTTGCAAATTGCCGCCAGACAAAGACTGCGCAGGTGCTTGCGCACCATTGGCTTTGACATTGAATTTTTGAATGATTTTTTGAGCTTGCGTTTGCAGTGCTTGGGTGTCAATCCAGCCACTCGATGAAATGGCCTCGCTTCTGGTGAGCAGCAGGTTGTGCGCCAGACTGAGCGAAGGCACAGCGCCTCGCCCCAACCTTTCTTCGGGCACAAAATGCAGACCCGCTTGGCGACGTTCTTGAGGCCCCACATGACCGACAGCATGTCCGTCCAAAAGCACAGAATCGGCTAAAGCTCGCGTGTCTTCACCAGACAAGGCATAGAGAAGTTCGCGTTGGCCATTGCCAGACACACCTGCGATGCCCACTACCTCGCCTGCGCAAACTTGTAGATTGATGTCGACCAAGTTAACGCCAAATTGGTCTTCTTTGTTCAAGGACAAATGGCGCGCTTCAAACATCACAGCACCCGGCGTGCGGTCTTGGTGATTCAAGGCTGGCGGCTCTGAGCCAATCATCATGCGGCTGAGCGACGCGTTGGATTCTTCTCGGGGATCACAAACACCTGTGACTTCGCCACCCCGAAGCACCGTACAAGCAGAGCAAAGTTCGCGAATTTCATGCAGCTTGTGACTGATGTACAACAAGCTACAACCTTGGCTCACTAATTTTTTCAAAACAACAAACAACTTGTCGACCGCTTGCGGTGTTAGAACAGATGTTGGCTCGTCCAAAATAAGCAGCTTGGGTTCTGTGAGCAAGGCACGGATAATTTCAACCCGCTGCATCTCGCCCACACTCAAGGTGTGAACAGGCCTAGAAGGGTCAATGTCAAGGCCATACTCAGCAGCTTTGGCACTGATGCGCGCAGAAACTTGCGCCAGAGTTAAAGAAGGATCTAAGCCCAACCAAACGTTTTCAGCCACACTGAGTGTGTCAAACAAACTAAAGTGCTGAAACACCATGCTGATGCCCAAGGCGCGGGCTTGCTGTGGATTTCGGATTTGAACGGCTTGGCCGTTGTATTGAATGTCACCTTCATCTGGCTTGACCGCGCCATAGATGATTTTCATGAGGGTGGATTTGCCTGCGCCGTTTTCACCTAAAACCGCATGCGCCTCGCCGGGCTTGACAGACAAAGAAACCGCGCGATTGGCCACCACACCGGGATAACGCTTGGTGATGTTTGAAAGTGACAGGCGCAATGGCTCTTTGGACAACATGGAATTCTCAAAGTTCGACAAATTCTATCGAGCTTTGAGTCGTCTTTGCGCCTCTCTGAGGCTAATGGACCTAAATACCTGCCAAAGACTGTAATCCGCTTGGATCTAGCAAGTTCAAAACCCGCCCACCGCCACTGATGAGCTTGCGGTCTCGCAAATGTTTCAGGACGCGCGATAAGGTTTCTGGGGCAATGCCCAGTTGTGCCGCAATCAGCCGTTTTCTGTCGTGCAAAATGACCGCCAAACTTCCCTGAGCGTCTGCAGGCTCCGCATGCCTTAAAAGCCACTCTGCAAAACGAGCGTCTGCATCTTTGGCCAAACGACTCACGGCCACCTCAATTTGTTGTCTTTGGGCCTTGGCCAAATCTAGCATGAGGGTGTGAACAGGTTCAGGCAGGTTTTTGAGATAACTTTTGAACTGCCGAAGCGGCATGGTTTGAAGCGTGACTGGGCTTTCTGTCAAAGCATCCACCGCATGGGGCAATCCCAACATGGCCGCCGCAGCCTCCAACCAAAATGGCCCTTCAACAGCGCCCAATTGGTGAACCAGAACCCCCTGCTCGATGACACCGAATGCCACGCGACCACTTAAAAGGTGAAGTGCTTGGTTGGCAACCAGGCCACGGCGCAAAAGCACTGTGCCGCATGGGACTTCTTCAACTGGCGCAGGAACAGGGGTGAGAACAAGATTCAACATGGGCTCCAATTTGCCAGAGGCTTGAGCCGCCCGTGTTGACGCACATCAATACATTGTCACAACACCAAAATGGCGCGGAAATCATTCACATTGGTATGCGTTGGTCCAGTGAAAACCAAATCGTTCAAAGCTTGAAAGTAACCATAGGCATCATTGCACGCCAGATGATCGTCTAAGCTTAAACCCGCGTGAGCGCCTCTGGCCAAGGTATCTGGCGTGACCAGCGCCCCAGCGTTGTCTTCGATGCCGTCGATACCGTCTGTGTCGGCTGCGAGGGCCCATACATTTTCTTGACCCTGCAATGCTTGCGCCAGACCCATGCAAAACTCTCCCGCTCTGCCGCCTCGACCTTCGCGCTTCTCAGAGTCTGCCTTTGAGGCCCGAATGGTCACAGTGGTCTCGCCGCCACTCAAGATGACACAAGGTTTGACAAAGGGGCCGAGACCTTTCGCACTGGCTCGCGCAAGCGCAGCATGGACCTTGCCTACTTCGCGCGATTCACCTTCTAATTCATCGCTTAGCACATAGGCTCGCAATCCTTTGGACTCTGCGAAACTGGCCGCGGCCAACAGCGATTGCTGAGGTGTGGCAATCAGATGCACAGAGCTGCGTAAAAAAGCAGCGTCGTTGGGCTTGGGTGACTCCCATTGTGAATTTTGAATTGCAGTAAGCACATCGTTTGAAATGTCAATTTGATAGCGCTTCAAAATTTGCAAAGCATCAGCGCACGTTGTGACATCGGGCACCGTGGGGCCACTGGCAATGACTGAAGGGTCATCGCCAGGCACATCACTGATGGCCAGTGTCACCACTTGCGCAGGCGCACAAGCGGCTGCAAGTCGCCCGCCTTTGATGCGTGACAAATGCTTTCGAACGCAATTCATTTCACCAATGTTGGCGCCACTTTTCAGCAAGGCTTGATTGATGGCTTGTTTTTCTGCCAAGCTCAAACCATCTGCTGGCAAGGTCAGTAAGGCTGAGCCGCCACCTGAAATGAGGCACAACACCAAATCGTCCTGCGTCAGACCTTGGGTGAGGGACAGAATTTCTTCGGCAGCGGCCAAACCTGCTGCATCAGGTACAGGGTGAGATGCTTCCACAATTCTCAGGCGCTCAGGCACCCCTTCAGGCCTGGCAGGCGTATGCCCATAACGCGTCACCACCATGCCAGACAAAGGGGCATCTAATGGCCACAAAGCTTCTACCGCGTGGGCCATGGCTCCAGCGGCCTTACCCGACCCCAACACCAGGGTTCGGCCCTTGGGTGGTTTGGGTAAAAAAGCTGGCGTGTTGTGAAGCGGCAGTGCCCGTTGAACTGCCTGATCAAACAACTGTCTGAGAAAGGCTCGGGGGTTTTGCTGAATATCGCTGTGCAGGTGGGGCTTAGAACTCATGGTGTCAGAGTGTAGTGCCTGACCATGACACACGCAATTTCTTCGTGCAGAATCGTGACCCATGACTACCTTGCTGATCCACAACGCTCACACCCTTGCAACGCTGAACGATGCCGGCGATGAACTTCACAATGCCTCGGTCTTTGTCAGAGACAACTGCATCGAGGCCATTGGCCCTGCCGCCCAATTGCCCCAAACAGCCGATCGCGTGATCAATGCCGAACACCACGTGGTCATTCCTGGCATGGTCAACACGCACCATCACATGTCGCAAAGCTTGACGCGCGCCATACCCGCTGTTCAAAACGCCGAACTTT
>Ga0315907_10006750_pt1 | contig 12096 bp, 9 predicted proteins | sample LakEriMetagenome_3_FD_203525 | JGI IMG/M metagenome (GOLD analysis project Ga0315907, IMG submission 203525) | Freshwater fungal communities from buoy surface, Lake Erie, Ohio, United States - Buoy 12 MA123 | ecosystem: Environmental > Aquatic > Freshwater > Lake > Lake biofilm | place: USA...
GAACGCCGCGCTCGAATAGGTGTGGGCTAGCACGCCGCCATCCCCCATCGCGCCATTGTGGTAGCCGATGAAGAACGCCGCCTCGATCCCCGGCTCGTCGATGCCCTCCATCTGCAACAGCGCGCGCGGCCATGATCGCAGCAGGCGCACGCGATCGGGCATCGCATCCGGCAACAGGTTGTGACCATTGCCATGGCCGTCGACCACCAGCACCTCGTCATAGCCGTGGGCGAGGGCGGCTTCGGCGGCGGCGACCACCTCGTTCGTCATCCACCGGCGCGCATCCTGCCATTCGAACCGGTCGGCGGCGAGCGCATGCTGGCTGGCGACCCCTGCGCAACCTTCGATATCGGCGGAGATGTAAAGCTTGCGCATCGCCATATTGCCTCCCGTGCCCGGCCCTGCCATCAAACATAATCTGATTATGTTATGGAGAGCAAGCCGCGATGCCGTCCGATCCCGCACAAATCGTCGACGCCCAGATCCGCGCCTATGAAGCCGGCGATACGGAAGGCTTTGCCGCGCTCTATGCCGAGGATGCGGTCTGCGCCGCGCTGCCATCGGGGCGGGTGATCGCTGCCGGGCGCGCCGAGATTGCCGAGGTGTGGGGCGCGATGTTCGCGCGCTCGAAGCGCGAGGTGACGATTGCCAGGCGGATCATCGACGGGCGCTATGTCATCGATGACGAGCGCGTACTCATCCTCGCCACCGGACAGCTGGTCGAGGCGGCGGCGATATACCTTGTCGGCGACAGTCTGATCGAGCGGGTGTGGTTCCTCGATCAGCCGCTCGTGCCTGCGACCGCCCCCTGAGAGCGGCCCCGCCCCAGTTGCGGCGCTGGCGGGGATACCATAAGGGACAAGGACAAAACCAGGGTGAGGGACATTGAGCAAGGTTTCACGCAAGGCCAGGCAGGCGCCGGGCGATAGCGCACCGGCAGCCGACACGCGCGGCGACAAGACACGGCGACAAATCAAGGCGGTGATCGCCAAGCTCGCCAGCAAACATGATCTTGCTGACATCTCGCTGGCCGATATCTGCAAAGCCAGCAAGCTCACCACCGGGGCGGTCTATTTCCACTTCAAGGGCAAGGACGAAGCGGTCGAGGAGATGGTCGTCGACGAGATCGAGACCATGTATGGTCGCCTGCTCGAAGCCGATCATCCCAGCTTCGAAAACATGGCCCGCGCGATTATCGGCCAATGCACCGCCTATGAACAAGCCAATGGCCGCCGCAGCCGCGCGATCCAGCTGGTGATCAATTCGCGGCCGCGTGCTTACGAAGCCTGGATTGCAGCGCGCACACCGGTGATCGAAAGGCTGACCGACTTGATCACCCGCTCGCGCCGCGAAGCCGGATTGGATGCGGACGCCAGCCCGTTCCTTGCACTGTTCATCCTCAATTCGATCGAGGATCTCAGCATGGATGTCTTCCAGTGGGGAAATCCCACACTGAAGCCCTTTGCCGAGCGGCCCGAGGACTGGATCGCCCGCCAGACGGCGCTGTGGTCCTATGCCATTCTGGCGCCGATCCCCGCGCTCTAGGCCTTTCCGGCAATCACGCCGCTGGCCAGATCGCGCAGCGCCTGGTTAATATCGGGGCCGTGATCGGTGTTGAACTGCACCGCTGCGGCAAAGCCGTGGTCGAGGAAATAGCCGACATTCGAGGTGTAGCCGGGGAAGAAGCCGGAGTGGCTGATATAGCGCCCAAACCCGGCGCGCTCGTTCACGAACACGCCGAGGCCGTAGGACGATGTCACTTCGGCAGTCTTGACCACCGGCAGGGTTGATCCAGTCATCTGGGCAAAGCTTACAGGCGAAATGATCTCGCCGCGCGCCAGCTTCCAGTAGAATCGCGCCAGCGCGCGCGGGGTCAGGGCAAGGCCGCCGCCGGTGTATTCGAGCGACGGATCGTGCCGCAGCACGCCAGCCTCGTCTGTGGTGCGCCCGGTCATCCCTGCCATCGCCGCAATCACGTCGCCGCGCGCGAAACCCGCTGCAAGGTCCGGAATGCTCCGGGTGTTGGCGGCCAGTACGTCGCCATGCGGATCGCCAAGTTTCGCCAGCACGCGCTCGGCCAGCAGCGCGTAATAGGGCTTGCCCGTCACCTTCTCGGCGGTGATCCCGGCAAGGTGATAGTGCAGGTCGGAATAGGCATGGGCTTTGCCCGGCGCGTTCAAGGGTGCGGCGTCGAGGATAAAGGACAGCATCTTGCGCGGCGAATAGGCGATATCCTCGCCCGTCAGCGCGTCCCACATGTAGCTGCGGGTGAAGGCGCTCACGTCGAGGAACTGTGGAAAGCCGCCGCCGTGCATCAGCAGCATCCGCAAGGTCAGCGCCCTGGCATTGGGCAGGCGCGCGAACCAGCTTTCGTCGGCGAACACCGGCGCGATTGGCGCGTCGAGATCGAGGCTGCCGTCCTCGGCCAGCGACAGCAGGGTGGCGGCGCAAAAGGTCTTGCCGGTGCTGCCAGACATCAGCCGGGTGGCGGGGGTCATGGCGATCCCAGCTTGCGGATCGGCGAGGCCGGAAACCGCCGTCACCAGCCGCGCGTCCTGCGTCGCCACGGCGGCGGAGACGCCGGGGGTCATGCCGGTGGCAAGCGCGGCGCTGGCAAAGTCGCGGGCCGCGCTGCGCACCGTGCTGCCCGCGGCGAGCGCGCTGGCGAGCGGGGCGGCAAAGGGCAAGGCGGCAAGGGCAAGCCCCGCCCCGCCGATCACGCGCCGCCGCGAAACTGTTCCAACGGTCATGTCGCTCTCCGTTGTGCGCCGCGCACCACCCGTCCGGGCCGCGCGCCTGTCAGCCTATCATTGGCCGTCACCATTGTGCCAGTCACCAGCGTCGCGAGGTAACCCCTGGCCGATTGCACGAAGCGGGTGCCGCCGGCGGGCAGATCATTGAGGAGCGTCGGCTTGCCGATCGCAAGCGCGGCATGGTCGATCACGTTGATGTCGGCGCGGTAACCGGGCGCGATTCGGCCGCGGTCGTGCAGCCCAAGGTGTTCGGCAGGTGCCGTGGTCTGGAGCTGCACCGCGCGCTCGATGCCGATGCGCGGGCCGCGCGTGCGGTCGCGGGTCCAGTGGCTCAGCAGATAGGTCGGGAAGCTGCCGTCGCAGATATAGCCGACATGCGCCCCGCCGTCGCTCAGGCCGAGGATCGCCCAGGGATTGGTTAGCGTGTCGTGGACGAAATCATAATTCCCCCCGCCCCAGTTCATGATCGGCACGAACACCTGCCCGGTGCCATCCTGCGTCAGCAGCTGGTCATAGAGCAGATCGGGCACGCTGCGCCCGGTCGCCTGCGACTGGCCGTAGAGCGAGGCTTCGAGCGATTGTTCGTAGTCCGGCACCGGATCGAGGCAGAAGGTGCGCTGCGCCATGCGGATCGGGTCTGCGCCCCATTCCTCGACCCGCGGGCTGACCGACATGACGAAGTCCGAGATCGGGCGATCCTCCTCGGTCATCAGCTGCGCCTTAAAGGCGGGATCGCGCATGATCGCCACCCGCTCGGCATGGGGCAGATGCATGATCGCCATGTAGCTCGGGCGGGTCATGAAGGGGTTGATCGTGCCTTGCAGGCTGTGGATCCCCCCGATCGCGCGCGGGGCGACCTGCGCGCGAATCGGCACGCCTGCGGCATTGAGCGCGTCCATCTCGGCGGTCACATAGTCGTGGAAGCCCTCGGGCCAGGCGTCGTCCTGTTCATAGGTGAAGGACAGCGGCCGTCCGCTCCGCCGTGCGAGTTCGGCGATGGTGGGAAAGTCGCCCGCGTTCTCGCGGTAGAAATCGTTGAATATCTGGATCACGCCCTTGCCTGCCCGGCCCATCGCCTCGCCCAGCGCATAAAGCTCGCTCGCCGCGACCTGCCGGGCGTAGGTGGGGTTGCCGTGCGCGTCGCGATGACCGACCGTGTCGGCGGTGGTGAAGCCGAGCGCCCCGTCCTCGAGCGCCTGACACAGCAGCGCCTGCATCGCAGCGATATCCTCGGGCGTCGCCGCCTCGCGCCGCACCGCGCGCTCGCCCATGACATAGAGCCGCAGGGGATTGTGCGGCACCTGCACGCCGATATCCATCGTGCGCGGGATGCGGTCGATGGCGTCGATATACTCGCCCATTGTCTCCCATTCCCAGGTGATGCCTTCGTGCAAGGCCGTGCCGGGAATGTCCTCCACCCCCTCCATCAGCGCGATCAGCGTTGCGCGGTCGCGGCTGCGGGCAGGGGCGAAGCCGACCCCGCAATTGCCCATGATCGCGGTGGTGACGCCGTGGTTGGCGGAAGGCAGCATCGCGTCGTCCCACGAGACCTGACCGTCATAATGGGTGTGGATGTCGATGAAGCCGGGCGTCACCAGCGCGCCATCGGCGGCGATGGAGTGCGCGGCGGGGGTGGTGATCTTGCCGACCTCGGCGATTACGCCGCCGCTGATCCCGACATCGGCGGTGAAAGCCGCGCGCCCCGTGCCGTCCACAACCGTCCCGCCTCTGATGACGACATCCAGCATTGCCACCTCTCCCCTGGCCTGTTTGCGGCGCAGTCTATGCCGAGGCAATCGAGAAGAAAACATAATTCTCTTATGTTTTGTTGCGCGAGGCCATGCGCGCAGGTAAACCCGGGCCATGTCCAGCCCTTCCGCCGACGGCCTGATCCCGGGTCAACGCCACCTGTTCGACATCCCCGCCGACCGGGCGTGGTTCAACTGCGCCTATATGAGCCCGCAGCTGCGCGCCGCGACCGCCGCCGGGATTGCCGCCGCCGCGCGCAAGGCTGCGCCGTGGAGCATCGCCCCGCGCGATTTCTTCACCGAGACCGAGGAGGTGCGCCGCCTGTTCGGCGCGCTGATCGGAGCCGATCCCGATTGCGTCGCGATCATGCCCTCGGCGAGCTACGGGCTCGAACTCGCCGCGCGCGCTCTGCCGCTCGCCGCGGGGCAGCGCGTGCTGGTGCTGGCAGAGGAATTCCCGAGCAATTTCTACCCCTGGGCCGACCGCGCGGCTGAGGTCGGCGCGCACATCGAGACTGCGTCGGCCCCTGCCGATGGCGACTGGACGGCCGCTGTGCTGGCGCGTCTTGCGCCGGGGGTGGCGATTGCCGCCCTGCCGCATTGCCACTGGGCCAGCGGCCTCGCGCTCGACCTTGTGCGGATCGGCGAGGCTTGCCGCGCCAACGGCACCCGGCTGGCGCTCGATCTCACCCAGTCCTGCGGGGCGATGCCGTTCGCGGTGGCCGAAGTGCAGCCGGATGTCATGGTCGCGGCGACCTACAAGTGGCTGCTCGGCCCCTATTCGGTCGCGCTCGCCTATGTCGCGCCCGAATGGCACGGCGCGCGGCCGATCGAGCATGTCTGGGCTTCGCGCGCGGGGGCGGAGGATTTCTCGGGCCTCGTCAATTACCGCGACGAAACCCAGCCCGGCGCGCGCCGCTTCGACGTCGGCGAGCGCGCCAATTTCGCGCTGCTGCCGGTGGTGATCGCGGCGCTCGAACAGCTGCTCGACTGGCAGGTGGAGCGGACCGCGGCGAGCCTTGGCGCGATCAACGCCCGCATCGCCGCGCGCCTTGAAGCGAGCGGCTTTGCGCTCCCCCCGCCCGCGACGCGCTCGCCGCATATTCTCGGGGTAGCGGTGCCGCCGGGCGCGAGCGATATCGTCGCCCGCCTCGCCGCGCAGCAGATCCACATCAGCCAGCGCGGCGCGATGCTGCGGATCTCGCCGCATCTGCATGTATCGGAGCACGATATCGAGCGGCTGTGCGATGCGCTCCACGCCATCGGGCAGGGCCGATGAGCGCCGCCGTTGACGTCATCGTCGTCGGCCTCGGCGCTGCGGGCAGCGCCGCGCTCTACCAGCTCGCCCGCGCCGGGATCAGCGCGATCGGGATCGACCGCTGGGAGCCGCCCCATGCGATGGGTTCGAGCCACGGCGAGACACGCATCACCCGTCAGGCGATCGGCGAGGGCGAGGTCTATGTCCCGCTGGTCCTGCGCTCGCACGAAATCTGGCGCGAGCTGGAAGCGGACACCGGCCAGCGGTTGTTCGAGGCCTGCGGCGTGCTGATCATCGGGGCCGAGGGCGGCGCGGCGATGCACCACAGCCGCAGCGGCTTCGTGCTGAACACCGTCGCCGCCGCGCGGGCGCACGGGATCGAACACGAAGTCCTCAGCGTCGAAGACACCCGCCGCCGCTTCCCGCAATTCGCGCTGACCGGCGATGAACTGGTCTATTTCGAGCCCGGCGGCGGCTTCGTCTATCCCGAACGCTGCATCGCCGCGCAGCTGGCGATGGCGCGGCGGCTCGGCGCGCGGATGGTGACGGGCGCGCAGGTGACGGCGATCACCGAGACGCCGGGCGGCGTCGCGGTCACGGCGGGCGGGACGACCTATCATGCAGGCCGCGTGATCCTTGCCGCCGGGGCATGGACTCCCGTCCTCGCGGCCAGCCCGTCGCTCGCGCCGCTGACCCTGCGGCGGCAGGTGCTGCACTGGCTCGCGCCCGCCCGCCCGCAGGATTTCGCGGTGGGCACCTTCCCTGCCTTCATCTGGCTCCACGGCAACCACCCCGAGGACAGCTTCTACGGCTTCCCGATCCCAGACGATCTCGGCCACGCCCTCGTCAAGGTCGCCGACGAGAACCAGACCCGTGCCACCGCCGATCCCGACCGGCTCGACCGCGCGATCGGGCCTGACGAGGCCGCCGCGATGCACCGCGATCACCTCGCCGGGCGCCTTCCCGGCCTCGCCCTGCCGCCGGTGCGCTCGGCCGCGTGCCTCTACACTTGCGCGCCGGATGCCGACTTCGTAATCGGGCCGCTCGATGGATCGCAGCGCATCACAGTGGTTTCGGCCTGTTCGGGCCATGGCTTCAAGCATTCCGCAGCCGTGGGAGAGCATGCCGTGCGGCTGATCACTGAAGGCCCTGCCGCCGCGATCCCGGCTTTCGATCCGCGCCGATTTGCTGTTAGCCCGCCCGCATGAACGCTCTTGCCCCCGTCGTCCCCGATCCCGCCCGCGCCGAGCAGGTCGCGCTGCTTACCCAGATTGAGGCGAGGTTGCGCTGGCTGTCATCGTGGACGGTGCACAATGCCAACAACCTGCGCGCCAAGCGTGACGGGCTGAAGGTCGGCGGGCATCAGGCGTCGTGTGCGTCGATGACCGCGATCATGACCGCGCTCTATTTTCATGCCCTGCGGCCGCAGGACAAGGTGGCGGTGAAGCCCCACGCCGGGCCGGTGCTGCACGCGATCCACTACCTGCTGGACGAACAGACGCGCGAGAAGCTTCAGGCCTTCCGCGGCCTTGGCGGGGTGCAGTCCTATCCCAGCCGCACCAAGGACACGATCCCCGTCGATTTCTCGACCGGCTCGGTCGGCCTCGGCGTGGCGGTGACGGCGTTCAGCAGCCTGGTGCAGGATTACCTCGTCGCCCACGGCCAGCTGGCGGAAGGCGAGACGGGCCGGATGATCGCGCTGATGGGCGATGCCGAGCTCGACGAGGGCAATATCTACGAATGCCTGATCGAGGGCTACAAGCACGACCTCAGGAATTGCTGGTGGATCGTCGACTACAACCGCCAGAGCCTCGATGCGACCACCGCCGACCGCATGTTCCGCCGCTTCGATGACATCTTCGAGACCTGCGGCTGGCGGGTGGTGACGCTGAAGCATGGCAGGCTTCAGCGCGAGGCGTTCAAACGGCCTGGCGGGCAGGCGCTGGAGGACTGGATCGAGAACTGCCCCAATGCCGACTTCGCGGTGCTGACCTATCTCGGCGGCGCGGCGTGGCGCGAGCGGCTGGAGCGCGATCTGGCGGGCGTGCGGGGCGTCAAGGAACTGCTTGCCGATCACGATGACGCTGCGTTGGCGCGGCTGATGACCAATCTCGGGGGGCATTGCATCGAGACCCTGCTCGACGCCTTCGACTCCGTCACCGACGACAAGCCGACGCTGTTCATCGCCTATACCGTCAAGGGCTACGGGTTGCCGCTGGCGGGGCACAAGGACAACCACTCAGGCATGATGAACACCGCGCAGATCGAGGGTCTGCGCGTCGAACTCGGGATCGCGCCGGGCGAGGAATGGGACAAGTGGGCGGGCCTCGGCGACAATCTCGCCGCGCGGCTGGAAGCGCTGGTCAAGGACAGCCCGATCGCCCGCAAGGCGGCAGAGCATCGCGCACCCGCCGTCCCCGTCCCCGCCCTGCCGGTGCCGGAGGGCGCGGTGCAATCGACACAGGCCGCCTTCGGCAAGGTGCTCTACGATCTCGCCAAGTCCGACGCGGCGCTGGCCGACCGGATCGTCACCACCGCGCCCGATGTGACGCAGACGACCAATCTCGGCGCCTTCGTCAACCAGCGCGGGCTGTTCCGGCGGCAGGAACTGGCCGACGTGTTCCAGAAGGCGCGCATCCCCTCGGCCCAGAAGTGGACCGCGACCACCGCCGGCCAGCATATCGAGCTGGGCATCGCCGAGAACAACTTCTTCCTGCTGATGACCTCGCTAGGCCTTGCCGCGCCGCACTTCGGCACACGGCTGCTGCCGGTGGGTACGGTCTATGACCCTTTCATCGCCCGCGGCCTCGATGCCCTGAATTACGGCTGCTATCAGGTTGCGCGCTTCCTGCTGGTCGGCACGCCTTCGGGCATCACGCTGGCGGGCGAAGGGGGCGCGCACCAGTCGATCAACACCCCGCTGATCGGGATGGGCCAGCCGGGGCTCGAAAGCTTCGAGCCCGCCTTTGCCGACGAGGTCGCGCTGCTGATGCATTGGGCTTTTGCGCATATGCAGGCGGAGGATGGAAGTTCGGTCTATCTGCGCCTCACCACCCGTCAGATCGAACAGCAGGCGCGCACCGACAGCGCATGGGAGCAAGGCGTGATCGCCGGGGCCTATTGGCTGCGCGAACCGGCACCGGGCGCCAAGGCAGCCATCGCCTATAGCGGCGCGGTCGCCCCCGAGGCGCTCGCCGCATGGGAGCAACTACAGGACGACCTACACGGCCTCGGCCTGCTGGCGGTGACCTCGCCCGACCGGCTGCACCGCGACTGGTCGGCGGCGCGGGCGGCACGCTGGACTGGTGGCGCGCGGAAGCAAAGTCATATCGAGACGCTGCTCGGCCAGCTTGCTCCGGACGCCGGCCTCGTTACCGTGCTCGACGGATCGCCCGCCGCGCTGTCATGGTTCGGCGGGGTGCACGGCCACAGGGTCAGCCCGCTCGGCACCGACCGCTTCGGCCAGACCGGCGACCTCCCCGATCTCTACCGCACCTACCGCCTCGATGCCGAAGCCGTCATCGACGCCATGGCCGAACTGTTCCTGTGACAGGCCGCCCGGCCCCGCCACTCGACCCCTACGAAAAGCGCATCCTGCGGCTGTTGCAGGAGGACGCCTCGCTTTCCAATGCCGAGATCGCCGAAAAGGTCGGCCTGTCCGCCTCCCCCTGCTGGCGGCGGATCGACCGGCTGGAGCGCGAGGGCTTCATCAAGCGCCGAGTCGCGCTGCTCGACCGGCGCAAGGTCGGGCTCAATGCGCAGATCTTCGCCCAGGTGAAGCTCAACGCCCATGGCCGCGCCAATCTCGACGAATTCGCCGCGGCGATCCGCGATCTGCCCGAAGTGCTCGAATGCTATGTGATGATGGGCTCGGTCGATTTCCTGCTGCGCATCGTTGCGCCCGATATCGAGGCCTATGAAAAGCTGTTCTTCAACCGCCTGTCGCAGCTTCCCGGGGTACAGGAAGTGAACTCGACCGTCGCCCTGTCGGAGATTAAGGCGACAACAGCATTGCCGCTCGATTAGGTGGCAGCCCATTGCAGTGAGAATGAATTCTCCTTTCAACGCGTCAGGATGGGTAATTCCTTTCCCAAAATCTGCAAATCGCACTAACTTAGGTGAGAAAATCCGCCGGATATCCTGAAAATGGCCCCCACATATCAGGAGCCATTTGTCATGCACCACCCCGATCTCTGCCCCGGCACGCCGCCCGAAGCCGTCCACGTAATGCGCGATTCCGAAACCGGGCTCGAAGGGGTGATTGTGCTCCATTCCACCCGGCTTGGCCCCGCCGCCGGAGGGTGCCGCCTATGGCACTATGCCGATAGTGCCGCTGCCACCACCGATGCGCTGCGGCTGGCCGAGGGCATGGCCTACAAGAACGCCTTGGCAGACCTGCCCCTCGGAGGCGGCAAGGCTGTGATCATGCGGCCGCCCGGCGATTTCGACAGGGTGGCGCTGTTCCGCGCCTTCGGGCGGGAAGTCGAACGGCTTGAGGGCCGCTATCTAACCGCCGAAGATGTCGGCACCGGGGTCGAGGACATGCGCCGCGTGCGTGAGGAAACAACGCATGTCGCCGGCCTCCCGGTCGCGACAGGCGCGGTCGGCGGAGATCCATCGCCGTGGACCGCGCTGGGCGTGCTGCACGCCATGAAAGAAGCCGTGCGCCGGCGGCACGGGAGCGGCCTTTCCGGGGCGCGGGTGGCGGTGCAGGGGCTCGGCCATGTCGGGGAACAGCTCGCCATGCTGCTGAGGGACGCAGGCGCACGGCTGGTTGTGACCGATATCGACCCGGAGCGCGCCGCTAATGGCGCAGCGCGGCTGGGCGCACAACTGGTCGCGCCCGATGCAATTCTTGATGTGCCGTGCGATGTCTTCGCACCATGCGCACTGGGCGGCGTGCTTGACGAGGACGGCGTCAGGCGGCTCAAGGCAGGGATCGTGTGCGGCGCGGCCAACAATGTGCTGGCCAACGATTCCGCCGGGCTGCAATTGATGTCGCGGGGGGTGCTCTATTGCCCCGATTACGTGGTGAACAGCGGCGGCATTATCAATGTCTGCGCCGAGCACTTGGGCTGGAGCATGGCTCAAGTCGAGCAACGGGTCAGCGCGACCGGACAGAGGCTAAGCGCAGTGCTCGACCATGCCACATCCCATCATCTCTCCCCTCACCGTGCAGCCGATGCACTCGCCCGGGCGCGGATAGCCTCGCGCCATCGCGATAGTGCTCAAGCAGCATGACGACGTAAGCAACAGCATGTGCGGGCTCCTTAACATTTAAGTATCAGGGCCATATGTGATCTTGTTCGCGCGGGATCGACCGGTACGTCCCAGTGTATCCGCAGAGCGCGGATTAGGGTGATATCTGGCGAGAAGATATGTAGCATAAAAGTGAGTAAAAATCAATATTTACGTCGTAAAATGCCTTGAATCTGATATTTAATAATATCGCTTGACAATATTATTTCACAGATTTACACCGAGAGGGTCAGCGGTTCGAGCCCGTTACCGCCCACCAGGCAAACCCGCGCAAAGCCGCGGTTTCCGGACATTTCAGAGGATTCTACCCTCAGACCAGCTTGGGTCTGTGTATCCGCCGTGTATCCGAAGGACCTCGCCAAAGCACCGCAACGCAAAGGCGGCTTTGAACCTTTGAGATCGGTCCTTAGGCGCCGCCAATCGGTACTATGGTCATCCTTCAGCACGAAAAGTCCCAACCGGAATGCAGATCGTGTCTGGCGTGTTTTAATCAGTCATAAAAGCGATTGTAATTTATAACAAATATCCTTCATTTTTGAATTGTCCGATAATTGGCAATTTCGCGTCTGAGCATGTGGGATAGGGTCCGTGGGGGCGAGAGGGGAAGTCACGGCGGCTTTCAATTATGCAGCATTATTCGCTTTGGCATACGTGCTGGCACTCCCGCATGGGGGTTTCAGACGAAGAACCCTGAATGAACCACTCGTATCACCTTTTTTTCGTTACGAATTCCTTCAAATGAACGAATAGGATCAACCATGGCGGACAATATCATCCAGCTGGCTAGCCAGTATCTTACACCTGACATGATCGGCCAGCTTGCGGGCGTGCTCGGTGAAAGCAACACCAGCACGGCCTCGCTCGTTTCGGCGGCAACCCCTATGCTGCTCTCTGGCATGGCTTGCGGTAACGCGCCGGGCCGCACGGATATCGTGACCGAAGCGATGGCGGCAACGGGTGCTGCGTCGCCTTCGGTGCTCGATGGCCTTGGTAGCACCATGGCGGCATTGTCATCCAGCGGCACCGGCTCGAACAGCCTCATCGAGACCGGCAGCAACCTGCTTGGCGGAATGTTCGG
>Ga0315907_10006755_pt1 | contig 12091 bp, 26 predicted proteins | sample LakEriMetagenome_3_FD_203525 | JGI IMG/M metagenome (GOLD analysis project Ga0315907, IMG submission 203525) | Freshwater fungal communities from buoy surface, Lake Erie, Ohio, United States - Buoy 12 MA123 | ecosystem: Environmental > Aquatic > Freshwater > Lake > Lake biofilm | place: USA...
ATTACCCAAATAACACTTTGTGCAAATTTCCACACCAAAAACTCTTGCACAACCATTGGTGATTGCTCTTGTGCAAATTCAACTGCTTTGACAATTCCCGTTTTACTTGCCCCATAAATTTCACTGGAAGCATCTTTAGCACCTTTGAGGATGTCAATGAGAACTGCGTTGATAGTTTCTTGAGGAATATTATTCGTAATCATACTGTTCATTTTTTGATATTTATCTACTTTACAATCTAAATGAGAGAATGTCAACTACATTTTACCAATAGTTTTAAGAAATGCTACTGCTTTTGTACGGGCATTTGCCATAAACCAATATGCAGCACCTTGATATCCAACTTGATATAGAAATTCTTTTTTTAAATTTTCTTCATATTTTTCAACTAAACATTCATCACGCCATAAAGTTAATTCTGCATTTCGCATTGCATTTAAATCATTACAATAGTCTGGTAAACCCGGAATATTTTCCCACGCACCATCGTCAATAGGCGGGTTGGCAGCCTTTCTTTTATCACATCCATTCGGTAGTACATATCCACCACCTCCATATGTCCAAAACTTTTGTTTACGCTTATCATTATCGGGATGTGGATGCCAACCTGATGATTCAGCAATGGCAATATTAATTTCGTCGTTGGTCATATTATTATTCCCATTTGCCAACTACTTTTAGAAATGCTACTGCTCTTTCTTTAGCGGTAGAATTAACAAATCTGAATGTTGGATATTCTCCTTTTTCAAAACTATTAAAATCTCCAAGATACTCAGCATAAAAAGATTGTTGAATTGGATCTTCCAAAGTATTCTCTACATCATGCATTAAATTTAAATCATTACAATAATCAGGTATAACTTCATATTCATCACTATCACTATCTGATTCTGGATGTATTCCCACCCACATTTGGTCAGGTCCATCAATATATGGGTCTGTTCCAATTGGTTGATAATCAATCTCTTTAATGTTTCTCCAACCACAATGTTCAGCAATAGCAATGTTTATATCGTAATTTGTCATATCAATCTTTCTTCTCCATATTATCTACTTCACTATCTGTAAAGAAACAACATCCTTCCTTGCCAGTTTCATAAAAAAACTCAAATTCACACCCCTTAATTTCACGCCGGGTTCCACTATATGTCAATTCGTGTTTATTGCCAAGTGCATCAGTATGAATAAACTTATCTCCCTCTTTCATAATAATCTTTTTCCGTCACTTATTTGATTAACGAAAATATGTTAATTGTCAATTAATTCTATATTATCCACACAATATACAGGTTCACCATTCACCGTGGTCACCATAACATTCACAGTTTTAGTGAGATTTCTAAATGTATAATATCTGTGATGTGTTAACGCATAAACAGACGATAACTCTTCAGGCGGATATACTTTGAACTTTCTATTCCACGGATCAATGTCACTCACCACACATCTTCCACTAACAGGATCAATGTGTTTCAGTCCAAACAAATATAAATGATAATGCGTGTTTCTCTCATACCAATAATTTACATTCTTTAACTTATTTATATCATTATTCGAATAGCCAAAACCCGTGACGGCACCAATATGTCTGTTCAAATTTTTCAATAATTCACCAACACACAAATGCCACTCAACATTTGTCACTCCATAGTCTTTGTGAGTCTTCATATAAACTATTCTCCAATTTTACCTATTGTTGATATTGCTTAATATTCTGCGTGTCAATCTCCTTATATTCAATAACAAATTCAGCATTATGAAACAACCACATCACAAACCTACGAAAATATGTAGGTTCTCTACTGGTAGATACACGCATATCTTCATCTGGAAAATACCACCAGTAACACTTAGGAATCTTATATTTCATAACTTAATTGTCAAACCAAAACACAATCCGTGCATCATATCCAAGTTCCTCAAAACGCTTCATACTAGCCAATATAACTTGATATTGTGGCTCAATATTCATTGCAGGAGGATCATATGCCCAACTGCCAGGTTGGATATTTTCTTTTGCAACCATCTTGTTATGTTCCTCAACACGTCGTTTATGCCACCCATTTTCCAATTCAAGATACTTGTTGAGAACAGTCTCAAACTCACTGGTAGTCAACCAACTATGACTATGCCAATCAGGATTAGTAACCCATTTAGGTTCTCCCTGTTGATTATTGATGAACTTGCTACTACCCGATTCAACCCAACGTTTGGCATGTTCCATAGTAACAGTACGTTCACCTTCATATGTGTTTTCGCTAATGTAGATACAGTTATCATCGGATGAATAATATCCAGCATCATCTGGCATACCACGGGGGTTAACGATTACTGGTAATTGTCCATCATAGTTACGAACATCTGCCATCAGAGCAAACAATGCGTAATTACGACCGGGATTGATACATTTACCAAAATCATGCCAATTATCTTTGTAGCCGTCAAACTCAACCTTTTTGTTCTTATACTCAATATAAAGATGAATGTCGCAACCCATAATTTTTTTAGATGTTTCCTATTACTCAACCACTTTACCACGGGGATTAAAGAAAGTCAAGCGGAAAATTTCAATAAACATAATCAATGTGCTTACAATTGCTACAACGAACTTCTTGTTTAGGAGGATGACTGGTTAACATCATAGATGGATTAGTATAATGCAACTCATTACCACACTTTGGACACGCTAGACCAGTTTTAACACCATAAACAATATTTAACTTACTATTATTATGTTCCTCCAATGACTTCAACTTTGGTGTATTGTTTAGACTATCAGCATAATCCTGAACACTCTTTACCAACATTTCTGCTTCAAATTCAATGTCTTTAGGGTTAACCTGTTTGTCCATAAAAAGACTATTCAACTCTTCTTCTGTTGGTTCAGGCCTAGTAAGTTCTTTTACTTTCTTCTTTAACTCTTCATTTTCAGTTGCTAATGCAGCATTTGCTTCACGCAGATTCCTTAAATCCGCTGGTAAACATACCATATCCTTATGTTCAACCAACGCATCAGTATAACGTTTATACCACTCAACATCTTTAAGTAACTCAGCGTTCATAGCTAACGCTTTGTTACAGTCATCCAATACCTCATAAAGCATCGAATTCAACTCGTTAAATAACACCAATATATCTTTTTCTCTGTTTGTCATATAATACCTCCGTAAGTTTCTTCAAGTGGAATACTATGAAGAGTTCCAACATATCTGCCCCATCGGTCTGGCCACTCAGATATACCAAAATCTTCATCTTCGGTTCCAATCCAATTGTCATGGACGTTATAATACCCACCCAGATAATACACTCTGAGCCACGTATCATTTAGTTCTTTAGCAACGTTAATCACATTGACAATTTGGACCTTTCCATCATCGTCAATCCATTCCCACAATCCTTCTTTGTCAGGTTTCATATTTACTCCTTATCACCAAAGGTTGGAATACTGAAAAATCCACCCTTCTTCTTAGACATATTGTAGATCATAGTCTTGATATATCTATGATATAGTTCTTTGCCACCAATCCAAACAATAAAACACGGAATATAAATTGGCCAAATAATAAAGTATGCAGTCAAAAGAATATTAACCATCTCATTATCCATATATTCACCATCAATAAAGTTGGCAATATATCGGTCATACTTTCCTTTTACAACCCATCTATATTTCTGGTTCAACTTTAGAATTACTCCAAAAATAATGCCGGGTATACTAAAATATACTAATACCCAAAACAAAAATTTGAAGATATTCGTAAAAGCAGCCACCATTGATAATACAATTGCAATAATAACAAGTGAAACCAACAACTCAATCAATGTAAACGCTTTATTAGATTTCATATAGTTTTTAATTATGGTCACCAATCAAACAAATACCCTTCACAATAGTTGCGTCTTTACTTGTAGGTTTGTCTCCATTTTTCAAAATTTCGTGTTTTCCATAATACCAAGCAGTGTTGACATTCAACTCAATATCACACAATTCATACTTGTCAATCACATCAACACCACCTTCATAACCACGAACCACAACCGTCAATTCAGGATCCAGTTGTGACAACTTTTCAATCAATTCTTTAACTTTCATAACAATATCCTACCACGGAGTTTATAAAAAGTCAATCTTTTTCTTTCATTCTTGTTCTAAACGAACTACCTTCGTCCTTCCAGTAAATGTTTGGAATGCCTCGTTTATCCGCCACAAATTGAGAAACGCCATCATACTTTCGTTCTTTATACATCTCATACAACTTTGGCAATTCATCATATGTCACTGCCTCAGCATCTGAAGCGGGAACAAAGTAATCGTTAATATTTATAAACAATCCCACGCACTCTTTACCATTATCATACTTAGCGCCCGCTTGACCAGCAAATAATATGCCTTCATCCAATAGATAAGCTGCCATACTTTCATAGTCAGGCACCATCGTACCACGAATGTTGTAATAATATGTGCGGTTATTATCTTTTATATCAAATGCTTCTTCATTCATAATAATAGGTATTATTTTATTTTTTAAATATTCGTTAGTTGATTCACCAGTTGTGAATGTTACATCCACTTTATGTTCAATATTTTCGTTAGTCATATCAATCTTTCTTTTTATATAACTACCAACAATATCACATTACTTTCCACCGTGGTATAATACATTTTTGATTTATATACATCGTCGATGATGTATATATATATACATCGTCAGCAATAGGCATATTAACTTTAAACTCTCTAAGCCACGGGTCAATCATTATTCCTGTGCCAATGTCTTTTTCATAAGCATAATAACATCCATCATAACCATCTAGCAATTTATGATGTGAGTATTTCCACTTATTATTTAAAATAGGATACTTAATATCAATTTCTTTGCCGCTCATAAAATGAGCTTCATAATATCCTTTCCAAATACTAGTTTGGTCAACATTAGGAACATTTATAGCAGCGGTAACATTCATACTGTCTAATCTAATAGTTCATCTTTATGAATCATACCATACACCATCATGGCATCACGTTCATTAAGACAAACGTGTCCTTCCAACAGGTACACTTGTTGACCCTTTCGGATCTCTTTGCCCTGTCGGAAGGACACCATATCCTCTCCAGCAATAAAAGGACCGTTTGCACGGTTCTCTAATTGATTGAGGGTTAACGTTCTCATTACTTACTAGAGACCGCCTGATCAATAATGAACAGAGTGGACATGTTGGCTATCATCACGTGCGTGACAGCGTTTGGATTATCCTTGGTAAACATAAAATATGCACCAAGTGCCATATTAATGGCATACGAGAGCAACACCAAAGTCAACAGAACCTTGCGGTTACGCTTTGCACGAAGCTCAGCTTCCTGATTTTGGATGTCGGTTGTATCGGACGTTTGATCGTTATTCATATCGTGTAAGAGAATACCACACTCCAACCCGAATGTCAAGCCTCATCGGTTAACATTCATAAGAGACAGATCCAAAACCTGTGAACGGTCGTTGTAATCAATATAATGTACGTTTGGCAAGTACTTGGCAACCGCTTCTTTGACCAGTTCATCAACACGTTTGGCTTCTTCATATGTCTGATAACGTCCCTCTTGGTTGTATGGCTTATCCTTACGTTCCAAGTAAATGTTCAAGCTGGGATACTGTTTCTCATACTTATGCATGATTTCCAACAAATGTTGTCCCAACTGCATTTCAGGATAATAGTAGTCAGCGTACACACACGACAGTATCAAAGGGCTATCGGTTACCACGTTCTTAATGCCATTATTAAGAAACCGGTACTCATACTGCATCTGCTTACCAAACAGATACACCTGATCAAACGTCGTCACCTGACGTTTCTGCGTTGCCCAACTCTTGACATACTCTGTAATCAATTCAACAGAAATGTGTCGAACCTTCAACTCACTGAAAAGCCACGCTGAAGTTGTACTTTTACCCGATCCCGGTCCTGCAAGTAGATTGATTCTCATAAAATTGTTTCCTCCATATATACAAAAACCCGCTAGATTTCTCTAGCGGGTCTCATGTCAGTGGTCTTTATTTACTTGTTCGTGTTTCCAATGTTAACGAATGGCACCACTCCACCACCATTATACACCGGCAACTTACCATCCCACCTCTGAAGTGCCTCGTACTGAACAAGGGCAGGAGTCAAACTCTGAGCCAACACAAGGTTAGCCTTTGCCTGTGCCTCAGCCTTAAGAGCGATACTCTTCGCTTCACCCTCAGCCTTGGCAATATTACTCTCCTTCTCACCACGGGCCTTCTCAATAGTCTGATCCGCCTCGGCCTTACTCTGACGAACCTTGGTCTCCGCCTCAATCGCCTTCTGACTGGCCTCAAGAACAGCGTTGATTCGTGCCTGAACACTCTGATCAACCCTCAAACCACCGTGGAAACTGATCAACTCAAACTTGAATCCCTTGGGGCCAAGGTGGGCGTTAAGATTGCTCTTAACGTTGTCAAGCAAGAACTGCTTCTTCTCACCGAAGATATCAGCTGCCTTCATGGTACTAGCAACACGATTGAATGCGTTGTTGATCTCATTCCTCATAAATCCATGAGTAATAACGTCAGGACTCTGACGAAACTCCACAAAGATCTGAGGAACCTTATCCGCCACAAACGTGTACGCCAACGCAATATCAGCGTTCACAACTGCACCCTCAATACTATTGAAGGTCACACTGTCGTCACCGGGACTCTCTTTGGAACCAGATGACTTGTCCCATACGGCGTTCTGCATGAACGTCGGGAACTTGTAGATGTCTTCGGTAATTGGATTATAGAAGACACCACCGGTAACCAAAGGAAAATCATTGACTCCCTTTTGACTACCCCACTGATTGACCTTGATACCAACGTATCCCGGTTCAACTCGATCACACCCAGTAAACGTAACGATTGCAACGATACCGGCCAACAGACTAACCAACTTATTCTTCATGTTTTATTTATTTTTAGTTTATACCCGACAGTTCTGACTTTACCACATTTAGTTCGTTTGTCAACGCCAAAATCTTGTGTTCAAGGTCTTGAATCTTTCGACTCAACATGTTTTTTGTAAACTCCTTTTCACCGATCTTTAGCAAGTTGTCATACTGTTCCTTATAGTGGAGTTGACTATAACCATCGTTGTATGGACTGTCCATCTCAATCTTGTAGGTGGACAACAAAGAATGATATTCACTCATGTTTGTTACCCTCCTTTAGATTCTTTACCAACTTGGTCACGTCACTTTTCAAGATTAGAACAGACGCCAGAATAAGTCCAGCAAAAAGTGCGGTTCCAATCAGATTTGCAACATCGCTCCGTTGATTAATCATGGTAGCAGACGTATTGTACACGTAAGTACCAATCACAATTAGCCAAAAGTACTTGAAACAGTACTTTACAATATTCTTATTAGTTAGCATATCAATTAACCTTTACGTAAAATTCAGGAAGTTCATCTACAAGTTGAATTACAACATCTTCAATTGGTTCTTCTGATTCGTTGTCACCGTAATGTCCCATCGAAGTATTCGGAATTTTAAGATCAGCCCAACTATCTCTACATTCCTTAGCGGTTTTCTTAATGGGAGGAAGTTCATTACCATCCTTGTCATGAACAAGTACATATTGTAGTTCATTGTCATACGTTGAATCGTTGTATTCACTGTGAACGACCAATGTCATTGTATGAGCTTCAGCTGGATAATACTTCTTAGCAAAATTAATGTGTTTCATATGTTTGTCTTTGTTACACACAACTCCTGCTTTTGCCAACTCTTCTGCGGTAGCTCTACGATATTCACTCATATTATTTATTAAAGTTAAGGCCTTCAGCAAGTCCAATGTATCCCTTTTTAGAAGAATACACATATACGGAATGTCGGTGGGTGTGACGAAGTGCTGCCTTTATAGCATCATCCATAGATTGATACGTCTTGTTGCTGGAACAAGTACATCGTTCATTGTCACCATGAAAACTTCCGTAGATTTTTTCATATCCACATCGCCATCCATATGTTTCTTTGCGTTTAGCCATGTTATTTATCCTTTCAAAATAGTTTTGCGATATATTTCAATATCACCATATTCTTCACAATACCACAATTCATGGATATTGTCAATATTAGTTGACTCAAATAGATCGATTATCTCCTCATAAATTGCATGGTCGTTATCAATTTCCTCTTCATTTTTATCAAACGCTATCATGTCACATGCGTACACATCAAAAGATGTAACATCTCCATCAGCAAATTCATGATTGTTAATAGGAATGGCGATTCGCTCAACCTCAGGATACTTCTTATAAAGTTTCTTGATTTCAAGGTCAAACTCTTTTTTGAGTTTTGACACCAACTTCTCTTTGGTCTTATTTATAGTTAAGATCTCTTTGATCGTATCTTTCATATATTTATCCCTTTAGGATTTCCTCACGTTCAATGGTAAGCTCTCCATAGGCGTCACCATAAATGTTCTCATGAATACCTTGAACTTGTTCAAAGAGTTCAGCCAGGTTATTGACAAGAGGATTGTTGCTCCCCTTATTCCAATCACGGGAAATTTCTTCACCGTCGATGGTAACAGTCATGTCTTCCCATCCAAGATAAAATGAGGTGGCGTCACCATCATTAAACTCATGGTTGTTGACATACATACTAATCTTTTCCAACTTTGGATTGTCAACAAACACTTGCTTTAGTGCATTGTTAAACTCTTTAGTGAGTTGATCAATCACCGAACTACGCTGATTTTCAAGTTCAGCTAACTTCTTTAGTGTATCCTTCATACATTTAATCTCCAATTACATTTTTCATACTACCAACAAAAGACGAAGATGTCAACCCTGATTTAGCACGATTCTTACGTCGTTCATCAATCTTTACAAAACTGGGAGGATGACTAATACCATTCTGCATCCAACTCTTGAACTCCATTTCAGCCAGATAATCCTGTGCCGAAGGAATGAACTTGTTGGCGAAATCCTCCAAACAATGTTGTTCACCGATATCACGAACACTCACGCTCCGTCCATCACTGTTAATGATATTAGGAAACCGATGATCGTTGGTTTCGGGACCACTGTTGGCAAACTTCACACGTTCCAGAATATTGCTGAGAAACCAACTATTGTGAGTCAAAGCACGATGTCGGTTATCAGCAATCGCTCCCTTGGAACAATCCATGAAAGCGTGGATTGGTTCATAATCCTCAGGCTTTCCGCCAAACTTACGAACGGAACTCTGAGCATGAATGTAGGGTTTAGACATAAGTCAAACCATTATTTAGGCGACAACGACACCGTTCTTGAAGTAACGGACAGCACGATCAGTCATCTTCTCATACACCTTCTTGACACGGTGAGGCATCTTAACCTGATTACCCCAACGGTTCTCGGCACGACCAAAAGCGATCAGGTATGCCTTCTCCTTGTTGAAACGATCACCGGCCTTGGTATTGGCGTAGCTCCAACCGAGACGAATCTTGTCGTCAATAACGGTTGCAACAACCAGACCACGGGGTTGACCATCACGGTCACGAACGAATTGAACCAGACTAGTATCCTTCATATGTTTTGTTTTATATGTTTTAATGTTTCAGTTTACGTACCTACCTTACCACGAAGTTTGGAGAAGTCAACAGTTTTTTACACGTCGTACTCTTTTCCATCAAAGAACGCTTTACATCCCAAAGATTGAGGGACGGTGAACACTTGGACACCCGATTCATTAAACATGGCAAAAGTAGCTTCATCGTGACCTTTCCACTGTTCACGTTGAACAGAATTGCAGATGTCGGTGAACTTTTGGTGAACGTAAACGTTGGCAATTCCGCTTTGGATTATGCCACGGGCACAGTCTGCGCAAGGAAGAGCGTTGGTATAGAGTGTGGATCCTTCGGTATTGATTCCGAATTTGGCAGCTGCGTAGATGGCATTACGCTCACCGTGTTCGTACCATTTGTATTTGTGTGGTCGTTGATGACGTGATTCTACGTCATCATTTACTCCGATGGGTATACCGTTGTAACCTGTGGATACAATTCGTTTATCTTTAACGATAATTGCTCCAATTTTGGTCTTGGGATCTTTGCTTTTGCTAGCGACCCAGTAGACACCTTCCATGAACCATGCGTTCCAATCTTTCATTTTTACATGATAGATTGGATAACCTGATTTATCAAGTTATATTAATCGTCACACTTACAGCAACGTTTTTCTTTTTTACCACCAGTGGCATATTTGACACCCATGATGGTACCGATAATACTGAAACTGTTGGTTAAAAGAATTCCAAACATGTTACTCCACGCACTTTCGATGATTTTGTTGTCAACACCTGTAAACAAAGAAATGCCAAATAAACCGGTTGTAATTATTCCAACTCCGCATACTATCCACAAAGATACACGGACAATTGTTCCAATTAACTCAACCTGTGAACGTTTTTGAAGTTCTTCAAGATCGCCTAGTGCTAAGTTTTTGGCTTGTTCAGCCGTAGTTAAAGATTCTCTGAGACGTTTCTTTACTTCTTCATTTTCTTGTTCAGATTTTTGAAGTCGTGCATTTTGTGTCTGAACCAGTTTAAATTCGTCTATTCTTTTACGTCGAATAAGTGCGTCTTTTTCAATTGCTTCTTTGATATACAAATCAAATTCTTGATCGCCTGTGGATTCAATGAGTTTAAGGATATGTCCCTCAAGGATAACCTCATTATCTTTGTAACATTCAAGAAGTTGTTTACGTGTAGCTTCATCAATTTTGATCATTTGTAAACGGTAAAGTTTTGTGTTCTATTAACGTATTTTGGAAAATCTTTTTTAAATTGTTCTAATCGGGGTTCTATATTATCAGTTTTGACCATCCAAAATTGCGCTCCTGCTTTCATTGATTTGGCTTGTTCATATTGATCGTCACTTGATGATATGATACCAATCACTACGTTATCACCATATTCAAAATTGATCTTTCTAATCAATTCTACTCCATCAAATGCAGATCCAATAATGTTTAAATCAACAAATACGCAATCGGGGCGTTTTTTTAGTTGTGCTACTATGTCTTTAAAGTAGTCTTCAGCTTTTTCTGCACTGTTAAGAGATTTTAGTGATAATGTGATGTTTAACAAGTTACAAGCATCTTCAAAAATAAGATGAAACAAGTTTTCGTCATCAACCAATAATATTGAATTAATCATAGGTGTATTGCGAGTTTAGTTCCTTGGGTTAGTTTTATACAACTCACGGAAAACCCGTGTTCTTTTAAAATCTCTATACAAATGTTTAGTCCCAGACCCGTACCTGATTCTTTTTGATTGGCTCTACGAGTATAAGGTTTAGAAAGATAATGAAACTCTTCACAATCCATACCACGACCATTATCTTCTACAATCAATGCGCCTTCTTCCATGTATATTTTAACATACTTTGTAGGACTGTCGTTGTATTTCAACCCGTTACGTATTAGATTGTCGATTGCAGTACAAAACAACGATTCATTAACATTCAAAGTTATTAACGGTTCGATGATAACATTACTTCCATATGAAGTGTGTTTCAAATAGTCAACCAAAATACTTTGTAGGTCACATGTTGTAGTTTGTAGTTTAGAATTTGGCTTCACCAAATTAGTAAATTCGTAAACACCTTTATATACTTTTTGAGTGTGTTGAAGTCCTTCTTTAAGAAGTCTTAATGGATATTCCAACTTGTATTGTTCAATAACTTCCGGGGTCAATCTACGCTCTAACGAAGATACTCCACGTGGCAAATATGTGTTGATTCCACTATGCATATCATGTCTGATGATTTTTGCAGCGTGTTCAAGATATGCGTTCTTTCTATCTATTTCGTTTTTAGCTTTGATAATTTCAGTAACATCTTGTCTTACTGAGATATATCCACAAAACTCATCATTTTCATCAAACTCACCTTTGATCCAACTTTTAACCCAATAAAGATCACCTTGTTTATTTTTATTAATGACTGTTTGACACCACAATCCTCTTTTACCGATTACAGTATCATACATCTCTTTCCAAAATTCATGAGAGTGTTGACCGGAATTTACTACACGATGATCACACCCAAT
>Ga0315907_10006758_pt1 | contig 12086 bp, 12 predicted proteins | sample LakEriMetagenome_3_FD_203525 | JGI IMG/M metagenome (GOLD analysis project Ga0315907, IMG submission 203525) | Freshwater fungal communities from buoy surface, Lake Erie, Ohio, United States - Buoy 12 MA123 | ecosystem: Environmental > Aquatic > Freshwater > Lake > Lake biofilm | place: USA...
AATTGCCGAAAAAATTGCACTTGAGCATCAAGTATTGTCGATTCTTAAAAACGAAATTTCAAAAAAAATTGTCGGACAGCACCAACTAATTGACCGTCTAATCATTGCTTTATTATCCAATGGACATATTCTGCTTGAAGGGGTTCCAGGGTTGGCTAAAACGCTTGCTATAAAAACATTATCCGATGCAGTTGATGGAACGTTTAATAGAATTCAGTTCACTCCAGACTTACTTCCAGCGGATTTAACCGGCACGCAAATCTATCAGCAAAAAGCAGAAAAATTCGTTGTGAAAAGAGGACCAGTCTTTGCATCTTTTGTCCTAGCGGATGAAATAAACAGAGCTCCAGCCAAAGTTCAAAGCGCCTTATTGGAAGCCATGCAGGAAAGACAAGTAACTATAGGCGATGAAACCTTTATGTTGCCCTCTCCATTTCTTGTAATGGCTACTCAAAATCCTATTGAACAAGAAGGCACCTATCCGCTACCGGAAGCACAAGTAGACCGATTTATGCTTAAAGTCAATATCGGATATCCATCCAAAGAGGAAGAATTATTAATTATTCGAAACCATATTAACCCCACTTCGAATTTGAAGGTGAATCCTGTCCTATCGTTGGTTGACATAGAACGGATGAGATCCCTTGTGGAACAAATATACATGGATGATAAAATTGAACGGTACATTGTATCCTTGATATTTGCAACCAGAAACCCTGCGGAATATGGCGCAGGTGACCTAGCAAATTACCTGTCTTTTGGGGCCTCACCCAGAGGGAGTATCAACCTTGCAATGGCTGCTAAAGCCCACGCATTTCTTAAAGGACGTGCATTCGTTATTCCAGATGATGTACAAGCCATGGCCACGGATGTACTAAAACATCGAATTGGTCTTACCTATGAAGCAGAAGTGGCTAATTTGAAATCCGACGACCTAATTCAACAACTTGTTTCTCGCATCGAAGTTCCTTAATTCATGAACAGAGAAGAAATACTGAAACGGATTCGAACGATTGAAATAGCCACCAGAGGACTCCGAAGAGATTTATATTCAGGTCAATATAAAACGGCATTCAAAGGACGAGGTATGTCTTTTGCCGAGGTTCGCGATTACCAATATGGAGATGAAATACGTACCATAGATTGGAATGTTACCGCTCGATATAACACACCCTACGTAAAAGTATTTGAGGAGGAACGCGAATTATCCGTAATGGTATTAGTTGATGTGTCTGCTTCGTTTTATTATGGCACAGACCACCATTCTAAAATTGAAAAAGCTGTAGAATTTTTAGCCACCATCGCCTTTTCTGCCCTTGTAAACAATGACAAAACGGGGGCTATTTTCTTCTCGAATGATGTAGAATGCTATATCCCACCAAAAAAAGGACGGGAACACATCTTGTATATGATTGACCGCCTCATTGCATTCAACCCCGTTCATAAAGGAACGACACTAAGCGCACCATTAAAAGCGCTTCGACAGACCCAAAAAAAACGTGCAATTTGTTTCTTAGTCACTGATTTTGTAGATGAATCACTCAACCTAGATGAATTATACCTAACAAAAAAATATCATGACTTAATTGGTGTGAAAATCAATGACCCAAGTGAAAAAGAACTGCGAATTCCTGCTATTTATCAAGTAGTTAACCCCGAAACCGGAAAAACCGAATGGGTTAATGGATTTTCTCAGTATTTCAAACGAGCCTTTAAATCCAACTTTCTTGCACATGAAGAAAAAGTAGAACACGACTTAAAAACACGGGGCATACCATTAATAAATTTACAAACCAATACATCGATCATAGAACCCTTAACTGCATTTTTTAACCAACGAAAATGAAACAACTCGTTCTATTTGTTGCCTTAATTTCTGCACCGTGGATCACCGTGGCTCAAGAACCTAACACCTATGTTTCAAGTAAAGAAATAACTGTCGGCGGAATCCTTGAAGTTCAATACGAAATAAGTCTACTAAAGAATCAAGACATAGCGTTCAATCCACCCCTGGGATATTTTCCTTGCAACCGAATTTCCGATAAATCCAATTTAAAGGGAACGGAATTTAAGGATTTGGAAATATTGAGCTATAGCGACACCATAATCGATGCGGGCGGATCTAAGCTATGGCGCGCCAATTTTAAATTAATCCCCTGGGACACCGGCACCCTTGTCCTCCAGCCACTCCCCTATTCCATGGATAGTCAAATGAGCTATTTTACATCAATCCTTGTACAATCCACCTTTGTTCCAGCTAAAAAAGGAGTGCGTATTTACGACATTAACGAATCAAATACACCCTTTAAAAAAGAGCTCGTATGGACAGAAGTTTTATCCAAATATTGGTGGATCCCATTACTCTTATTATTCATAGGATTATTCATTGTAGTTTATAAGAAAAGGACTAAGGGTTCACCGATCGAACCCGAATCCTTGACGTTGAAGCAGCAGACCCTTCAATCCATAGAAAAATTAGTTGCTAAGCAGCAATGGAGCACAGACCAGAAACTCCATTACACGGAATTAAGTTTTATTCTTCGCTGGTACTTGTCATCCCGTTACAATATAAATTTATTGGAACGAACAACCTTTGAAACCATCTTGCTACTTAAGGCACTAAAATTAGATGAATACCTCATTACTCAGATAAGCCTAATTTTTAAAGAAGTAGACGCAGTGAAATTCGCCAATAGCGAACTTCCCGCGAGTGACCATGAAAAATTAATTGAATGGTCGAAAGAAGTAGTAATTATCAGCAGCCCTGTAGAAACATCCCATGTTTAATCGTTGGAATTTAAATATAACCCAATATGAGTACTTAGAACCAACTTGGTTTTGGGCTTTATTACTTGTTCCAATCGTGGTGGGTTGGTTATATTTCTTGGACCGTCGACGTGGTGGGGATTGGAAGTATAACGGTACTATTCAACCCTTAAATGGAAGTAAATTTAATTTCTTATCTCTATTTCGCTTCTGTATTGTATTGCTTCCTGCTGCCGCACTCACCTTGCTGATTATTGCTATGGCTAAACCCTATTCATGGCAGCAAAGCGACCAAAAACATGAAGAAAACAAATTTGGAATCGACATCATGCTAGCAATGGATGTTTCTATGTCAATGTATGCAACAGACTTTAAACCTAATCGCTTGGAGGCTGCGAAAGAAGTTGCGATAGATTTTATTAATGGCCGAAATGGTGATAAAATAGGGTTGGTACAATATGCGGGAGAAGCATTTACAAGTTGCCCCCCAACGCTTGATTACCCCATTTTAATTACGCAGCTAACTAAAGCAGATGGAATGGAAATGGAACCGGGAACTGCCATCGGAACAGGATTAGGTACAGCCGTTGTGCAACTTAGAAATGATGAATTAAAATCTAAAGTAATTATTTTACTCACGGATGGAAGTAATAATTCCGGCGATATTAGCCCTATAGATGCCGCGCTATTGGCGAAAGAAAAAAATATTTGTGTGTATACAATAGGCATAGGCAGTAATGGCGTTGCCCCCACTCCAATTATGACTTCAACGGGAATAATCTACGAAAACATGCCGGTTGAAATTGATGAGCAAACGCTAACACAAATTGCTACAAGTACGGGAGGAATGTATTTCAGAGCTACAGACAATGATGGGCTAAAAAAAATATATGAGCAGATTGAGGTGATGGAAAAACGAAAAATTACACACAAGGTCGTTCAAGCAGATCCTCCTCCAACCCCTCAAGCATTTTTAAACTGGGCCTTAGTGTTCATGCTGATTTGCTTGACCGCAACGTCATTTTTATATTTACCTCAAATAAATGAGTAAGAACATGAAAATGAGGAAATATATAGTATACAGTTTCGTATCCATTGGGGTGATTTTACTTATTCTTGGTGGACTCAATTATTATTTTAGTCAAACCCCTCAAGGTAAATCAACACTAATCTTCACAAAGCCAGCATATCTATATATGTTTTGGATTATTCCAATCACCTATCTTGCCTATTATAGAAATCAACGCATAAAAGAAACATTAAAAAAACAATATGGCAGTCCGTTATATAATAAAGAAACAAGCCCATTTATAACGACTGTATCGCAGTTTTTTCTGACCTTGAGTTTATGTTTTATCATTATTGCTTTAGCGCAACCGGTATTTGGAAAAAAGAAAGTAAGAGGGGTATCTAAATCGTTAGAAATCGCCATTTGCTTGGATATATCCAATTCCATGAATGTTAGGGATTTGCAAGGTCAATCCAGGATTGAGGTAGCAAAACGGACCATTGGCGGCTTAATTAATCAACTTTCGGGTGAAAAAATAGGCCTTTGTGTATTCGCTGGAGACGCTATGGTTCAATTACCCTTGACTTCGGATTATCAGACCGCACAACTGTTTACTGAAGAAATACAATCCAGCTATATTTCAAATCAAGGAACGAATATTATTGAAGCATTAGAAACAAGTGTCTTAATGTTCTCAAAGAATAATGATCCCAAGTGTATTCTTATGATTAGCGATGGTGAGGATCATGAAAATCAGCAAAGTGAGATTTATAATTTCATTCGTGAACAACAAATTGCTTTTTATGGAATTGGAATTGGCTCAAGCCATGGTGGACCTATTCCAGAGGACCCACAAGATCCTAATTCAGCAAATAAAAGAGATGCCAACGGATTCACTGTGAATTCAGCGCCAAATCCTAATTTCATAAAAGATTTAGCTAATCGCCTGAATGGAACTGCAATAATTACCAGTGAAGCTTATCCAGATTTGGATGCGATATTAACAGAAATTAACCACGCGAAATCAACAAAATCACGAAATTTGGACTTTGAAATCAAGGCTAGTATTTACGAATACGCCGTATTGCTTGCATTGATCTCGTTAAGCGGTTGGATTTTAGTTAAAGGAATTAAAGCGAATGAATAAACATTACCTTGTTCTTTTTCTTGGAATTATCATTCATTGGGGTTTTGCTCAACAATGGGTAGATTCCATTGACGCAGCCCGCCGAGCTTATCATAAAAAAAACTACGCAGACGCTGAACGTATATACAAATCACAATACGAAAAGGCGAAATCAAAAGGAGGCATTGACGAAGAACTTGCTCAAACAAAGTATCGTCAACGAGATTACAAAGGTGCCATTCACTTTTATCAGAAAAAATTAAAGTCGGTAAAGAACAAGACTGAAAAGGCCCGAATAAAGCACAATCTTGGAAATTCATATTTTGAAAAAGGTGACTACGCCAAGGCAATTAAAGCCTATAAAGAAGCCTTGAGGTTGAATCCTTCTAATGATAAAACAAGGTACAACCTTAGCGAAGCTATTCGTCAACAGCAAAATCAAGAACAAAAAAACAAACCAAACAAGCAAAAAAAACCTAATAAAAATCCTTCGGATTCAAAGCAAAAAAATGATCCACAAAGCGGAAATAACAACAATAAGAATTCCAATAAAAACGGACAATCAAGCCAAAGCAAACTTCCTAAAAAAGAGGTAGAACGAAAATTAGATGAGCTTGCAAGAAAAGAAGGAGAAACTCGAAGAAAGATGGGCAATGGGAAAAGTAAGACTAAATCCAAAAATTCGTCGAATAAAGATTGGTAATGACAAAACTATTTACTCTTATTTTGATTGGAATCGTTTGCATTTTACATGCCCAAAAACCTATTGTAAAATTAGAGGTTGACCAAACTAAAATCACACTTGGTAATGAGTTAATTATCACAGTTAAATCGAATATAGAGGGTGAAATCACCATTAACTTCCCATCGGAATTTGTCAGAGGATACGATGTAATGAGCGGGATGGAACAAGAAGTTGATTACAATACCGGAATCGTTAACACCATTAGTTATTATTCTCAAAATGGGAGTTTTAAAAAGACAGGAACGTTCAGCATTGGTCCGGCCTACGTCAAACGAGGTAAGCATGTATTCAAATCAAATATGGTTCAAGTTACCGTTCAAAAGGAAAATGTAGATAACGGCAATGGAACTATAACTTCTAAACAGCTCAAGCAACTAGCTTTTGGCGTAATTGAAGTAAACAAAACATCATTATACGAAGGCGAACCCTTGATCGTCCAAGCCAAAGTGTATTCACGATTCGCTCCAACAAGTATTGAAGATTATCAAACCTATAAAATTGACCAGAGTATTGATAAGCAAGCATTGGATAATGCACAAAACCTAACTGCTCGTAAAGAAACCGTAAAAGGTGTAGGAATGTATGTTATTACACACGACAAAAATCTTCTCTTTCCAACCGGTAGTGGTGCATTACAAATTAACCCATTCAAACTCGTTTTGCGACAGCACTTTGATGGCTTGGCGGTGGTTTCTACCGGCGCGAATGTTAATGTTAAGCCATTGCCTAACAATGCTCCAAAGTCCTTTATAGGTTTTGTGGGTTCGTTAGAAGCAAAATGCCAGTATAGTGGGACTTGTAATAAAAAAGGGGACATCTTAAAACTTGAGCTCGTGCTTACAGGAAAAGGTAATTTGCACAATGTTGATGCGCCAAAATTAAAACTAAGCAAAGGACTGATTCAATTTGGTAAACCCGCCTTAACAGAAGCCTATTCTTTTGGTGCTCAGGGAGCTGAAGGTAAAATGATTTATAATTACACGCTTCAGTCTACCAATAACGAAAGAAAAGAAATTAATGACCTGTTAATTAGTTATTTCAACCCAGAGAAAGAAGCATATGTTACGCTTACATTGGATGGTTTCAAATCTACTGATGTTCAAACGAACACCCCAATCACAAAAAAAGGGACAACTACGGTGATTAAACCGGATAATATAACCAAACCAATAGAACCCGCTTCTTCAAATAAAAACCTAATCACTTGGGGTATACTTTCCTTAGTGTCTGTATTATTTCTAGCCACCCTTGGTTTGATCTATCTTCGCAAGAAACCGGTACAAGTCAATCCATCGATTAGCGAAACAAAAATCAACAAACAAGAACGCTTTAGCCCCCAAATTAGTGGGTCAATACTCAAGGAACAATTCCAAAATGCAATAAATGAAGGATCCATATCAGACATTGAGCGAATCATATTTAATGCACTCGCATTGGGCTTAAATAAAAATATGGCCCATGAAACCAAAGAAACCTTGTTAGCCGAATTGGGAATTATAAATGAATCCGATGCCAATCAAATAAATGCTTGGTATTTAAGTGTTCAACAAGCTAAATATGGGTTAAATGTAAATGACATTGATGATACAGAACTTCTGTCCCAAAGTAAAACCATTTTCGAACATATTACGCGTAATTATTCGATTTGATAGGTGACGCCATCGATAACAGCCTCCACATGCTCAAAGTATTCTTTGGCTTCTTCTATGTGTTGATCTGTATTGGGATATCTTGAAGAAAAATGGCCCATTAAAAGTTTTCGTGCACCAATTTCTTTGGCTAAACTTGCTGCTTCTGCGGCAGTAGAATGAAAGGTTTGCTTTGCTCTATCCGATTTATCAGATAAGAACGTAGCTTCATGATACAAAGTAGTGGTTCCTTCCGTGTATGATTTAAGTGCAGGAAAAGGTTTTGTGTCCGAACAATAGCTATAAATCCTTGATGGTGGTGGAGGTAAGGTATAATCTTTATAAAATACCCAAGACCCATCGATTCGTTGAAAATCCCTGCCTTGCGCTAAGAGCCTTAAATGTTCATTACTTAGGGTGCTTCCTTCCACAGCATTTTTGTTAATCTTTAAGCGTTGGAATTTTTCTTCTACACTAAATCCAAACGTTTTGATTCGATGTTTAAGTGGAAAAGCAGCCATACACATTCCCTCATCCTCATAAATCACCTCTTTTGATTTCATTTCAAGAGGAATAAACGTGAAGTTGAATGTAAGTTTAGTTTCGCTAGCTCTAAATATAACGGTGAGAATTTCCAATAATTCTGGAGGTCCATACAATTGAATGCCTGTGGTTCTTCCTAATAAACTCATGGTTCCAAGCAATCCGGGTAGACCATAAAAATGATCCCCATGCAAATGAGAAATTAAAATATGATTGATGCGCTGAAATGGGGCATTAAACCTTCGAAGTTGCTGTTGTGTGCCTTCGCCACAATCAATAAGTATATAACGGTTATTGCAATGAACTAATTGAGCTGAACAAGAACGTTCGGTTGTAGGAACAGCAGCGGAGCTGCCAAGCACTAAGGCATTAAAATTATTCAAAATTAGCTAGGGCTTCTTCAACGGATTGAAAAATCCTAAACACGCGATCTAATTGTGCGATTTCTATCATTTTAAGTACCACAGGCTGAGCACCAGCGATTGCAAAAGCACCATTTGTGTCTTTACAAAGCCGATTAGCAATTAAGATTGCACTAAGACCCGAAGAATCACAAAACTTAGTTTTAGTTAAGTCTAGTAATATCTTATTTTGTCCATTTTTGTTTTCAAAAGTAAAAACTGACTTAAGATCTGGCGCGGTATGGGTATCTAGTTTTTCAACCAATGATGTAACCACCACCACATTGTTTCGAACATCACTTGTAAAGTTCATAATAGGCATTTGCTCAAATATATCAAAAATCAGCGTTCAATTTGCGAAGCGAGTAAATAAATAACTGCCATTCGTATGGCTACCCCATTTTCAACCTGATTTAAAATAATACTTTGATCACCATCTGCAACTTCAGAAGTGATTTCAACCCCTCGATTAATAGGTCCTGGGTGCATAACAACTATTTCTTTCCCTAAGCTGTCTAACAACTCTTGGTTCAATCCAAATTGAAGCGCATAATCACGCAAACTCGGGAAATACTGAATATCCTGTCGTTCCAATTGAATGCGAAGCATATTTGCTACATCGCACCACATGAGGGCTTCATGCAAATTATGTGACACCTTTACCCCAAGACTTTCAATGTACTTTGGTATCAGCGTAGAAGGGCCGCAAACCATAACTTCAGCACCAAGTTTTTGCAAGCAATAAATATTTGATAAAGCAACTCGTGAATGCAAGATATCTCCAATGATTGCCACTTTCTTTCCTTTAACTGTCCCTAATTTCTCACGGATTGAATATGCATCAAGTAGGGCTTGCGTAGGGTGTTCATGTGTTCCATCTCCTGCATTAATTACTTTGGCCGGAATATGTTTAGTTAAAAAACTTGCAGCTCCTGGGGAGGCATGACGAATCACAACCATATCCACCTTCATCGAAAGGATATTATTTACCGTATCAATTAACGTTTCTCCTTTTTTGACCGAACTATTAGCCGCAGTAAAATTAACCACATCCGCAGAAAGTCTTTTAGCCGCTAATTCAAAGGACAGTCGAGTTCGCGTTGAATTCTCAAAAAATAAATTCGCAATGGTTATATCCCTTAAAGAAGGAACTTTCTTGATTGGACGGTTAATTACATCTTTAAATGAGTCAGCCGTTTTGAAGATCATCTCAATATCTTCAGTTGTTAAATCACGGATTCCAGTAAGGTGCGAAACGCTTAAATTATTCATTCAAATCCTTCATGTATAATTCTACTTTATCTTCTCCATCTCCTTCTAACCAACTCACTTTTACTTTTTCATGGAACAAGGTATCTACCGATTTACCTATATAATCGGCTTGAATCGGCAAATCTCTGTTAAACCTTCGATCAATCAATACTAACAATTGGACCTTTGTTGGTCGTCCGAATGTTAAGAGGGCATCTAATCCGGAACGTATCGTACGTCCAGTAAATAATACATCATCCACCAATATTACCTGCTTATTTTCTATGCTAAAATCGATGTTTGTTACACTCGGGATAATAGGTTTTTCTCGTCTTCTAAAATCGTCGCGATAAAACGTAATATCCAACGATCCGCAAACCGGTGCGACAGGTAAGATATTATGAAGCTTATCTCTCAATCGCTTCACTACATGTATTCCTCTGGGCTGAAGTCCAATCAAAACGGTATTGGAGAAGTCTGAATGTTGTTCAATAAGCTCGTGGCACAACCTTGTGAGGGTTAAATCGAATTGTTGCGCATCGAGAATAACCTGCTTATCCATTCGCAACAAAGATAGTAAAAAAACTGAGAACGATTACTTGCTTACTTTTGAAGTAGCACCGTAGCATATGCTTTTATCGCCTTACTTTCTCCAAAGGAATCCACGCGTTCATGGGTAGTGGCTTTGATAGAAACGGCATCAATTTCCACCTCTAACAATTCAGCAATAATTGATTGCATTGCTGGAATGTGTGGATTGAGCTTGGGATATTCAAGAATTACCGTTGAATCTATATTAACCACCGAATATTCGTGTTTCTTCATTAAATCAACCACGTTCGCTAAAAGAATTTTAGAATCAATCCCTTTATATTGTGGATCCTTATCTGAAAAATGATGTCCAATGTCTCTTAAATTAGCAGCCCCGAGGATGGCATCACAGATGGCATGCAACAATACGTCTGCATCCGAATGGCCTACTGACCCTATATCAGAAGGGATTTCCAAGCCACCTACAATTAATGGAATACCTGAAGCTAACCGATGGACATCAACACCAAAACCTATTCTTAATTTCATAGCTTATTCAGCAGCCTTCACTTGCTTATCGCCAAGATAAAGACGTAAGGTGAATCGGAGGGTATTAGACAATGGATTTTGACGGCCATTTAATGATGCCAAATAAGAGAAATCGATACCGAACATGTTATATTTCAAACTTGCCCCGAGATTCAAGTATTGCCGATTCCCTTTGTTTTTACTTTCATAGAATACCCCGGTACGAACAGCAAAAGTTTCATTATACCACCACTCAACTCCTCCAGCAATGTTGATTTCTGAAAGTTCCTCTTTCAATTTAGATCCTTTAACCGTTTGATAGGTACCATCTCCATTCAGGATGTAATCACCATTTTCATCCTTAGCTACAACTCCGGGCGCATCATAAAACGATTGCAACATTCCGTTAATAACACCCACATCACCGCTTCGACCAGATAGCATAACCGTTTCACCATCGATTTTATCATAAAATGCTGGCGTTGGAACCAATAATCGTTGGATATCAATTGAATAGGTAACACTGTTGTAGGAATCATATTTTGCCACAATGGCATTACCGATTTTCAAATTCATTGGGATAAAATCACGTTTTGCCAATACGGAATATGCAACTTTATTTCCAATGTTGTTGATTGTCGCTGCAAATTGATAGGTAGCGGATGTTTTTCCCAATTTTATACGGTCATTGTAATATGCGAACGAAAGATCTGCCGCACCAACTTTTCCCGGTTTTGTCATTACACCAGCAACTGGTAATCCTCCCGTTAAATTTGAATAAGCAAATTTACCATTGACCCCAATACTAAATTTATCAGACAGCTTGAATGCGTATGCTCCTGTAAGTTCGAATTCACTGGGCTTATCATCTCTCAAGATATTACCAGAAGGGTCGGTAAACGTTATTTCACCTAAACTAAAGTAGCGTAATGCACCCCCAATGGAATGTTTTTTGTTTACTCGATAATATCCTGACAAATAGGATAAATGCATGTCATTTGTCAATTGACGAAGCCATGGCGTGTATGACAAACTTAATTCGCTGTTCTTTTCTGCAAAACTTATACCTGCCGTATTCCAATATACCGAAGTAGCACTTGGACTAAGCGCGGTACCGGCCTCTCCCATTCCTCCTGCTCGGGAATCTGGCGTTATAGCCATAAAAGGCAAAGCTGTTGTAATGGTGTTTAATTGTAAACTATTTTGGTTAGCATCTTGTGAAAAAACCACCAAGGGGGCAATAAAAAGTACAGGGAAAAATAAAAATATCCGCATAATAAAAATTTATACAAGGCGCTAATATACGGAATTCGAGGTGCTTTATTGTATGAACTAATTTAATATCACCAATTTTTGTGTTTCTTCAGCACGCTTACCCTCACTGTTTTGGTATTGTAATCGATAAATATAAACCCCATTCGCAAGCCGGTCACCGTAATCATCTCGGCCATCCCAAAATAATCCCCTCGTGGTAAATCCTTGGGTATTTACTTGACTTTGAATTGTTTTTACAAGCCTTCCCCCAATCGTGTAAATCTGAATTTGAACATCCATCACA